>Ga0315537_1000621_pt1 | contig 27892 bp, 27 predicted proteins | sample SalMarSW160270MG_FD_203091 | JGI IMG/M metagenome (GOLD analysis project Ga0315537, IMG submission 203091) | Salt marsh sediment microbial communities from the Plum Island Ecosystem LTER, Massachusetts, United States - Salt Marsh Sediment SW1602-70 ...
AACGCCTGCATCGAACTGCTGGGCTGCCCGGCCATAATAAAGGAAGGGGCTAAGACGGTAATAGACAGCTCGCTGTGCACCGGCTGTGGGCTCTGCGCCCAGGTCTGCCCCCACAAAGCCATAGTACCGGAATAGAGGGCCAGTATTACTAGCCCGATAACAAGGGCTTAATAATACGATAATGCTTGTAAAGGGAGGTAGCGAATATGGCAGGACCCTTAGATGGGGTAAAGGTGGTGGAAATAACCATGTTTCAGCAGGGGCCGGTGGCCGGAATGAGACTGGGCGATTTGGGTGCCGACGTAATCAAGGTGGAACCCAAGACCGGAGACCCGGCGAGGGGGATGATGAGGATTGTCGGCGCCGATACCGGCCTTAAAGGCAGAAACTACTACTTTGAAAGCAATAACCGCAACAAGAGAAGCATCGCCCTGGACATGAGAACGGAAAAAGGGCTTGAGATATTCCTCAAGCTTATTGACAGGGTTGATGTCTTTCTGACCAATATGAGCATAGAGGCGCCGCAGAGGATGGGTATTGGCCCTGAGGCGCTAATGGCTAGAAATCCGCGTCTTATCTATGTGCATGCCTCCGGCTGGGGCAGAAAGGGGCCGGATGCCAATAATCTTTCCTTTGACTATACCGGCATAGCCCGTTCGGGGACGATGATGATGTCCGGGGAGAGGGGTGGCCCTCCGGGGACCCTGATACCGGGAATGGGTGATGAGCAGGGCGGGCTTATGTGCGCCTGGGCGGTGACCGCCGCCCTCTATGCCCGGGAGAAGACGGGCAGGGGGCAGCTGGTTGATACCTCGTTGATGGGCAGCCTTATTGCCCTGCACGGGGTTAACTTCGCCGCCCCCGGGATTCTGGGGCAGGAGTTCCCCAGATTGCTCAGGTCGGAGGCGGGCAACCCGATTTATAACCACTACCAGTGCAAGGATGGCAAGTGGATTGTCATCGCCCACCTCCAGCCGGATAGATACTGGCCCAATGTCTGTAAGGCAATGGGGCTGGCCGAACTGGAGCATGACCCCAGATTTAGCACAATAGAAGCCAGGCATGACAACGGCAAGGAGCTGGTGGCCATCCTGGATGAGCGGTTTGTCACAAAGAACAGGGACGAGTGGATGAAGATTTTTAAGAAGGAGAATGTCATTCACACTCCAGTTCAGTCGGCCAGTGAGGTCTTTGAGGACCCGCAGGCCTTGGCTAATGATTATATCGTCGGGGTGGAACACCCGGTGTGGGGCAAGATAAAGATGCTGGGCTTCCCCTGGACATTCCATGATACTCCGGCCTCGGTGCAAAGAGAAGCCCCTGAGCTGGGACAGCACACCGAGGAGATAATACTGGAGCTGGGTTACAACTGGGAGGATATCGCCAGCTTAAAAGATGAAGAGGTTATACCCTGAGCAGGGCTTTTACAGAAAGGAGCGATAGCACAGGAGTAAAGGCAATGGTAAAAGAATTCAACATATTAATCACCGGGGTTGGCGGACAGGGGGTAATTCTGATGTCGGAGCTGCTGGGAAAGGCGGCCGTCACCGATAAATTAAGGGTCAGAGGTTCCGAGATACTGGGAATGGCGGTCAGGGGTGGCTCGGTAACCAGCGCCATCAGGATTGGAGAGGACGTCCATGGCCCCCTCATCCCCACGGGCAAGTGTCAGGTTCTGGTCGGTATGGAGCCATCGGAGGCACTTAGAAACATCGCCTATCTATCAAAGCCCAGCCTGGTCCTGCTCAATACAGCGGCAACCGTCCCCTTCACCGTATTCATAGGTGAGAGTAACTACCCCAGCCTAGAAGAAATATTAGGGCAACTAGGCAAAGCCTCAGACCGAGTAGTCCAGTTGGATGCGGCTAAAACTGCTCAAGAAGCGGGAAGCCTGCTGGCAACCAACATCGTGATGCTGGGGGCGTTATTCGGCACCGAGCAGCTCCCCATAAAAATAGCCACTATAAAGGAAAAAATAGAAGCACGCTTCCCAGCCAAAGTAGCTCCAGTTAATATCAAAGCCTTTGACCTGGGCTATGAGGCCTGTCGGCAGGCAGTGAAATAATCAGGCGGTTCTTCATCCACGGCCATACCGAGGAAATATTTGTAGGCCAGCTTATCTCTGGCGTTTTCGATTACCTGCCTGTCCGAGTCGCCGTAAAGGTACTAGAGAAGGCATAGCCTGAGCATGAACTCCGGGTCTTCGGCGGGCCTGCCGAAGTCGGGTGTGTACCTATCTCTAACCAGCTCGTTGCCGGTGCTGTCGGTCATTACCGAGGTGCTGCTGAGGTGGTCCTGAGCTATTCCATACCTCTCCTACCGGAGAAGGTGGCTATTGAAAAAGGAGGAGTTCTACCTACCGTACAGTATGGTGGGCGGTACTGGACTTGAACCAGTGACCTCTTGCGTGTGAAGCAAGCGCTCTAACCACTGAGCTAACCGCCCAAAATCATAGCTAACTTGTCCTCATTATAAGAGCTACTGCACTCGATACTAAACCTAAGTAAGCGATTCTGAGCCTCAGATAAATTTGAAAAATTCAAGCCCTGCTATATCTGAAGCGCTTCTCTTTCTACCACTGACAGACTCGCCTTAAAATCTTCGAGTTTCGCCTTGCCCTTCTTGGTTATAAATGCTTTCCCGTTCTTGATTTTGAGGTAGTCCATAATCTCTAGTTCCTCGACTAATGCCTGAACCATAATCTGGCTCAGGGCAGGGTATATTTTTTCTATTTGCTCCTTTGAAAATTCGTTTAGTATCTTATCTACCGCAATTTCCTCTTTAGGGAGGACCTTGCTCAATATTGCCATCTGCCGTCTAAAGAAAGGGATATCATAGCCATTATCGCTTAAGTCAAATGCTTCAAGTTTCAGGAGTACAGAAGTCCTGGTGTCTGGGCAAATCACCACTGGATCTCTGGCTACAGTTCTTTCTTCATGCGGCGGCCACTTCCATGCATTGGCAGGCATCAAATTCGCCATGTGGTATTTAGGTGCAACAATAGTTTCCAAGACGTTTTTGAATCCACGCCCATCATATTTCTTCAAGCTTGGGTCATTCGCACTAACAGGAGCATACCAGAATGGGTAATAATACTGGGGCTCTACATACCTAGGCCCAGCGGCATGAAGGTCAAGCATCTTCTGAGCAAGCAAAGGAACTACACTGGGACATACCTTCCCAATAAATTTTGCTCCATCATAGATAAACTCATCACCGATATTATACTGAAAGTGGCATGGATATTTCTCTTCGTCTCCTAAGAAACTAACTACGGTTGCCTTCACCTTAAACATTCTAGCCTTCCTTTTATTATTATTCTGCTATTCTGGATTCCACGGTATTTTACCCTCCCCAATCAGCTTTGTAAAGATTACCCTTTCTTTGCCAGATTCAATTGAGCTTGTCGGTTATGGGTGCTATAATAGGGCACTTATGACTCCGGAGACGTTGGGTTAGCCATGGTTGATTTGGATGACCTCCTTATTTACCGACGGCTTGATGCTGCGGGGATGCTTGACCATATGCACCAGTTCCCCGATCAATGCCGGTTGGCCTGGGAAAAGGTCTTGAGGTTTGCTCTGCCCCCGGAATACAGCCCGGTGGATAAGGTTGTTATCCTGGGGATGGGTGGCTCGGCTATTGGTGGTGACATAGCACGCCGCCTGGCCCTGACGGAAAGCAGGGTGCCGGTCTGGGTACACCGGGACTATGGTTTGCCTCCGTTTGTTGACCGGAACACCCTGCTCATTGCCTCAAGTTACTCGGGGAACACCGAGGAGACCCTATCCGCCTTTACCGCATCACTTAAGACCCCGGCCAAAAAGCTGGCAATCACCGCAGGTGGCAGGCTTAAAAAGATGGCGGAAAAAGAGGGCATTCCCGTTTTTGTCATAGATTACCGGGCACCTCCCCGCGCCGCCTTTCCCCACAGCTTTGTCCCTCTGGTGGGTATTTTTCAGAAGCTCGGTTTGCTTGATGATAAATCAGCCGATTTGAAACAAGCGCTAAAGATTTTGAATAAGTTAGCCGGTGATTTTGTGGAAACCAGACCTCTTGCCTCCAACCCGGCCAAGCAGCTGGCGGCCAGGCTGTGGGGGCACCTGGCAGTAATCTACGGTGGTGAGATACTTTCGGAAGTGGGCCGGCGCTGGAAAACCCAGCTCAATGAGAACAGCAAGGCCTGGGCTTTCTTTGAGTTTTTCCCCGAGCTCAATCATAATGCCGTGGCGGGCTATGTTTTTCCTCCCGAAGTAAAGGACAGGGTATTTGTGGTTTTACTGCATTCCGGCCTTTTTAGCCCCCGGAGCCGGTTTCACTATGAGGCTACGGCTAAACTGCTGGTCAAGTCAGGAATCAGCCATGAGGTGGTGGGGGCGGTGGGGGAAACGGCTCTGGCCCAGGTGATGAGCCTGGTGCTTTTTGGGGATTACGTCAGCTTATATCTGGCGATGCTAAACGAGATTGACCCCACGCCGCTGGCGGCTGTGGACTTTGTTAAGGGCTACTTGGCCCGGTTTAACCCTGCCGGTGGTTGACATAAAAAGGTAAAAACGGTGAACCCGTATATTTATCAGAGCGGCGAGCCGAGCTTCAACCTGCGTTTGAAGAAAACGACCGGGAAGTGGGCATGGCACGGGGTCGATTTTCCCTCGGCTGTTCACAACGGCCACTGGGGGAGAAGCATCGTTAGAGGCGAGTACTTCCAGCCACAGGGGTCAGTCCGGGCGCCGCTGGTTATCCTGCTTCATGGGATGGGAGACCATAGCGTAATTCCCTGTAAGCTCTTGGCTAGGTCTCTGGCCAGTAATGGCACCGCCTGCGTGATTATATACCTCTTATTGCACTCAAGCCGTTTGCCGGAAGACATGAAAAAGCGGTATCCCGTCTTTACTCCCGAGGAGTGGTTCCAGATATACCAGACTTCGGTGATTGAAGTGCGCCAGGTGATTGATTGGGCGATTAATAGTGAAGAAATAGACGGGGAGAGGGTAGCGGTGGCGGGGATAAGCTTTGGAGGTTTTGTTTCTGCCATAGCTATGGGGGTAGACGAGCGTGTTAACGCCGGCGTGTTTATTGTATCCGCCGGTAACAGCGAAAAGATAAACCGCATGAGCCAGCTCAGTGCTATCATCAAGGATTATAAACGTACCGAGGCGGAGTACCAGAGTATTCAGCAGTCTTATATGCAGTATCTTGCCGAAGTGGCCGAAAAGGGGGTTGAATATGTCACCCCCGCCCGGGAGAGTTTCCTGATAGACCCGATGACCTTTGCCTACCGCCTGCGGCAACGCCCGGTATTGATGATTAACGCCCGCTGGGACGAGGCTATTTCCGCCGATGCCGCCCTTGATTTCTGGAGGGCATGCGGCCGGCCGGATATAATGTGGCTGCCGGCAACCCACGCTACCATCTGGTTGTGGTATCCTTTTATCAGACGCAAAATCGCCGGTTTCTTCAAAAAAAGCTTTGGCTAAGAGGAGACATCCACAATATTAAGCGGAGGAGGTGAAAGGTGATGCCTAGACTGGTTTCGAGAAGGGCAAAGCAAAAGGTGGGGCTTGTTCCTGGAACCCTTGTCTATATAGGGGAGAGGAGGATTGAAAAGGTAAAGATTAGAATCATTGACTACGATGAGACGCAGTTTGAAGAGAAGGAAGTAGAAAAGGTTGAAGAGTGTTTTCCCTTTAAGGACAAGCCTACTATCACCTGGATAAACATAGATGGTCTCCATGATGTGGAGGTGGTGGAAAAAATAGGCAAAAAATTCGGCCTGCATCCCCTTATACTGGAGGACATCGTTCATACCGGGCAACGCCCCAAGCTGGAGGACTTCGGGGACCACATCTTTGTTGTCTTGAAGATGCTTTACTATAACAAAGAGAAGGGTGAGCTAGAAGCGGAGCAGGTCAGCCTGATATTTGGGGAAAATTTCGTTATCTCCTTTCAGGAGCGCGTGGGAGATATTTTTGAGTCTTTGAGGGAGAGAATAAGAAAGGGCAAGGGTCGCGTGAGGAAGACGGGGGCCGATTATCTTGCCTACGCCTTACTTGACAGCATCGTTGATAACTATTTCGTGATTCTGGAGCAGCTTGGGGAAACGATAGAGGAGACCGAGCAGGAGCTGGCCACGGAGCCGGATGTAGCGACGTTACAGAGTATCCGTTCCTTTAAGAAGGAGATGATATTCCTGCGCAAGTCTATCTGGCCGCTGCGGGAGGTGGTCAATTCACTGGAGAGGGGTGAATCACCGCTTATTCACGAGTCCACCGGCATATACCTGCGGGATGTTTATGACCACACCATCCAGATTATTGATACCGTGGAGAGCTACCGGGATATGCTTTCCGGCATGCTTGATGTTTATCTTTCCATCATCAGCAACAAGATGAACGAGGTGATGAAAGTGCTGACCATCTTCGCCGCCATATTCATACCGCTCACCTTTGTTGCCGGCGTTTACGGTATGAATTTCAGCTTTATGCCGGAGCTGGGGTGGCAGTGGGGTTACTTTGCCGTTTTGCTGGTAATGGCTATTATCGGCGCTATCTTGATAGTCTATTTCAAGAGAAAACGGTGGCTCTAAAGCTCTGCCCGGGGTGGCTGCTTACAGCTTTACCACTTTGGCGGAGTAGACATCGGGCAGGGCCAGTATCTGCTGGCGCTGTTTTTCGGTCAGGGCTTCGTCCAGGGCCAGTATCATCAATGCCTGTCCGCGGGGCTTGAGGCGGCTCAGGTGCATGAAGCTGATGTTTATATCGGCTTCCCCGGTTATCTTGCCGGCGGCGCCAATTAAGCCGGGGCGGTCGAGATGGTCACAGAACAGGAAATAGCCGCCGGTGGGAACAATATCAATCCAGTAGTTATCAATCCGGACGATGTGGACCTCCCCTCGCATTACCGTTCCGGCGACGGTGGTGACCCCGGCGCTGGTGGTGGCTTCTACCGTAATCAGGCTGGCATAGTTCTCACTCTCAGCCTCTTCCTGCTCCACCACCGCCAGGCCGCGCTTTTTAGCCACGATATCGGCGTTAACCAGGTTGACCCGCTCCTCGCTTACCTGCTCCAGCAGGCCGCCCAGGGCGGCGGCCTTGAGGGCATTGGTATCATATTCGGCAATCTCGCCGTTATATTTGATCTGGATGGCGCTCACCTGCCCCTCAACCAGCTGACTGACTAGCTTACCCACGGTGGTGGCTACGTTGATAAAGGGCGCTAGCGCCGAAAGCATCTCTGCTGGGATGAAGGGGGCGTTGACCGCGTATTTGGCCGGGTGTCCCTTAAAGACATCGATAATCTGCTCGGCGACGTCCCGGGCGGCCGTGACCTGGGCTTCGGCGGTGGAGGCGCCAAGGTGGGGGGTAACAATGATATTATCGCTTCCGAAAAGGACGCTTTCCGTGGTGGGTTCGGTGGGGAAGACATCAATGGCGGCGCCGGCCACCCGCCCTTCTTTTACCGCCCTGGCCAGAGCCTCCTCGTCGATGAGGGCGCCGCGGGCGCAGTTGATGATTCGGACGGTGGGTTTGACCAGGGCCAGTTCCTTATCGCCGAGCATTGCCTTGGTTTTAGAGGTTAACGGAGTGTGCAGGGTGATGAAATCGGCTTCTTGGAATAGCTGTTTTATCGGCACCAGCTCTACCTGCAGGTTACGGGCGTGTTCCTCCGAGATAAAGGGGTCGTTGGCGATTAGCTTCATTTCCAGGCCACGGGCGCGCCGGGCTACCTCTGAGCCGACATTGCCCAGGCCGAGAATGCCCAGCGTCTTGTTTCTCACCTCGGTACCCATGAAGTCGCTGCGCTTCCAGGCGCCGGATTTGAGCGAGGCGTTGGCCTGGGGGATGTGGCGGGCCAGGGCGAGGAGGAGGGCAATGGTGTGTTCGGCGGCGGAGATGGTGTTGCCGGTGGGTGCATTGACCACCACGATACCCCGCCGGGTGGCTTCTCCAATATCAACGTTGTCCACGCCGACACCGGCCCGCCCGATAATCTGCAGCTTTTTGCCGGCGGCTATTATCTCGGCGGTGACCTTGGTCTGGCTGCGCACCATCAGGGCTTCATAGTCGCCGATTATGGATATTAATTCTTCGGTTTTTAGCCCGGTTTTAACATCAACTTCAGCGTGCTGGTGCAGTACCTCTATCCCTTTTTCAGAGATGGGGTCGGCGATTAGGACTTTCATTTCTGGTTACTCCTTAAATCCGGCCTGGGGCAGTACCTTCTTTATGGCGGCTATTACCTCTTTAATATCGTCTTCTGTTGCCCAGCCCAGGTGGCCGATGCGGAATACCTTGCCGTCCAGTGTCCGCTGGCCGCCGGCCAGCACCACGTCGTACTCTTCCCGCAGAATCTTGAGCATCTTCTTGGTGTCCAGCCCGTTTGAGGCGGCCACGGAGGTAACGGTGTTGGAGGCGTATTTTTCATCGGCAAAGGGGGATAAGCCCAGCGATTTTACCCCATCGCGGGCGGCTTTGCCCATGCGGGCGTGGCGGGCAAAGACGTTTTCCATCCCCTCCTTGAGTATCATATCCAGCGCCACCTCCAGGGCGAAGAAAACCGAAACGACCGGCGTCCAGGGTGTCTGCCCCTTTTCCAGGTAGCTCTTGGCCTTGGCAAAGTCCCAGTAGAAGCGGGGCATCTTGGCTTTCTGGTTGGCCTGCCAGCCTTCCTGGCTGACGCTGACCATGGTCAGCCCCGGGGGCACCATCCACCCCTTCTGGGAGCCGGTGACGGTGACATCGCACTGCCACTTATCTACCGGCAGGTCTATTGAGCCCAGGCTGCTTATGGCATCAACCACCAGCAGTTTGCCGGCTTCCTTGACCACCGAGCTTATGGCGGCTAGGTCGTTGGTGACGCCGGTGGAGGTCTCGTTGTGGGTGACAAGCACCGTTTTTATAGCCGGGTCGCTTTTAAGCGCCTTGCGTATGGCATCGGGGTCGGCGGCCTTGCCCCATTCAAATTTGAGCGGGGTTACCTCGGCGCCGAACTCTTTGGCGATATCAGCAAAACGCTCGCCGAAGACGCCGATGGATACCGAGAGCACCTTATCCCCGGGGGACATGGTGTTGACCGCCGCCGCTTCCAGGCCGCCGGTGCCGGAACCGGAAAGAAGAAAGACATCGTTTTTAGTCTGGAACAGCTGCTTCAGCTTGTCAGTTACGTTGTGAAGTGTCTGGGCGAACTCCGGCCCGCGGTGGTTTTCCATCTGCCGGCCCATTGCCTGCAGTACCTCCTCGGGGCAGGGGGTTGGTCCGGGAATGCGTAGCTGTTTCATTTTTCTCCTCCGAGGTCTGTTAATTGTTAATATTCAATATTAGCATGTAGGCTGGGAATAAATCAATTTCACTAGCCTATGAAGTTGACATAATATTGACTACCAGCCCTTTACCGGATGCGCGGCGATTTATACCGGGTGGGGTTTTGGGCTACTTTTTATCCTCTTTAATGCCGGCCAGCTTCTTGGCCAGCTTTTTCTTGGACTCAATGTCGGCGTTGCGCAGGATGGTCATCCGGTGGGTCTCCGGCGAGCCGGCGCCGTGTATATTGGAGACGATATCCCGGCTTTCAAAGGCCAGCTTTTCAATTAGCCGGAATATCTTCACCCGGTTCTCTGTAGATACGCCGTCAACCCCTTTCAGGTACTTGGTCAGCAGGGGGCCGATTTCCGGGTTGGCGAAGTCCTTATCCGAAGGAATGTCGGTGGTCATACCGCCGGCAATCTCTATCATGAGACGGATTACCTCGGCCAGCTCCTTGCCCTCATACAGCTTGGAGGTGTTGGACAGCACCGGGTCTACGGTGTAGATGCCGGAGGGGGTCTCGGTAGATTCCACCGAGGCGGCGATAGAGCAGCCGTAGATGGCCTCGGTCACTTTGAGCATCTCGGCAAGCTTGTTCCTTATGTGCGATATCTTGGGCAGGCCGTTGTAGTCGGCGGCGGTGGCGGCGGCGCCGATGAGCACATCGCCGACACCGCACTTGCAGCCGCCGTGGGAGTGGCGGTGGTAGTTGCCGAAGTTCCTTACCATGTTGCCGGCGTATTCGTATTCCCCGCACAGGAAAACCTGCTCCCAGGGTATAAAGACATCCTTAAAGAGGATCATGGGGGAGAACTTGCTGAATTCGGCGTTGCCCAGGTCGCAGCCCTGTAGGGGCTGGGCTTCCAGTGTGCCCCGTCCGTAGACGTGAATCAGGCCTTCGGCGTCGTTGGGAACGGCAAAGCAGACGGCGTAGTCCTTATCCGCCTCGCGCATTTCCCTGGTGGGCACAATCAGTCCCCAGTGGGCGCACATGGAGCCGGTCTGGTGTATTTTAGCGCCCCTGACCGTGATACCTTTATCGCTGCGGTCAACCACATGCAGGTACATATCGGGGTCTTTTTGCTCCGAAGGCCGCTGCGACCTGTCTCCCTTGACATCAGTCACCCCGCTGAAGACCACGAAGTCTTCCTGCTGCATTTTTTTGGTGAAGTTTTGCAGCCTCTCCCAGTAGTTTGTGCCGTGTTTCTTATCGCAGTTGTAGGCCTCTATGCCGACGGCGTTTATAGCGTCCATGCCGGTGCAGCGCATAAAGCAGCCGCCAATCCTCTGCGTTAGGAATTTAAGCATTCTTACCTTGGTTAACAGGTCATCCGGGCTGGTGTAAAAGGCGAGGAAGCGGCTGACCTCTTCGCCGGTGAGGTTGGACTTGGTTACCAGGAACTTCTTGCCCTCGGGGTCGTTTTCCATCTCGTATGTCTTGGCCACCGCCGCGGCCATATGCTTTATCAGCGGGTGCTCATAAGCCTTTTCCACCTTTTCCCCCAGAATGTAGGTGGTGGGGTGCAGCTCTTTTAGCGATTCGTAGTATTGTTCTGCAGTCTTAAGTGCCATTGGTCTTTTGCATCCTCCTTAAGAAAAGTCCATTGGAAACGTGGTAAAACCTGTTAAGTTTAGCATGTAGCCAGACCGCTTGTAAAATTTTGAGCGGTTGTAGAGATGGATAGCAGTTTGACTTAAGCCCCGATAATTGTGTAATATTGCAGTTGCCGCTATGAAACTCTACGAGTTTGAAGGGAACGATTTGCTGCGCCGTGAGGGTATACCTGTACCTGATTATGCCCTGGCGGCTACTCCCGGGGAGGCGCGGGAGGGGGCGGAAAAGCTGGGTCTGCCGGTGGTGTTGAAGGCTCAGGTGCTTACCGGAGGCCGGTGGCTGGCGGGAGGAGTGCATACCGCCCGGTCTATGGAGGAGGTGGAGGAGGCGGCCCGCCGCATACTGGGCTTGTCAATCAGGGGCTGGCCGGTACATAAGGTAATGGTTACCCCGAAGGTGGACAGCGTCCGGGAGTTCTATATGGCGGTCACTATAGATGAATACAGCGGCACCCCGGTGGCTATTCTCAGTGCTGCGGGCGGTGTATCGGTTAACCAGATAGCCAGAGAGCGTCCCGAAGAGGTCGTTTCCAGGTATATTTCGGTTATCAAGGGGCTCCTACCTTCCGAGGCGAGGCGGATGTGCCGGGGGGTGGGCCTGGAGGGTGCCGAGGTGAGCCGGGTAGCCAACAGGCTCAGCGCGCTGTACCGCGTTTTCCGTAATTACGATGCCCTGATTGCCGAGATTAACCCACTGGTTCGAACTACCAAGGGGGATTACCTGGCGCTGGATGCCAAGGTGGAGATTGATGACGATAGCCTGTACCGCCACCCCGAGCTTAACTTAAGTCTGGATAGCCGTATTCCCAACACCCTGGAGCGAAAGGGACGCGAGATTGGAGTCACCTATGTTGAGCTTGACGGGGATATAGCCATCATCGCCAGCGGCGCCGGGTTGGGAATGGCCAGTATGGACATTATCAGCCGCCGGATGCGCCCGGCTAATTTCCTGGAAACGGGAGGGGCTATTACCGCCGAGCTTATGTACAAGGTTATGGACCTGGTCTTGCAAAAGGAAGGAATAAGGGCGGTGTTTATTAATGTCTACGGGGGAATCAACCCTATCCACGAAGGGGCCAAGGGGGTTGTTAAATATATGAAGGAACACCAGGTTACCGTACCGGTGGTGGCCAAAGCCCTGGGCAATCACCAGGAGGAGACCTGGGAGATTTTCCGTAATAATGGTATCCATGTGGTTGATGACGTGTCCACAGAGAAGGGTGTAGAGCTGCTTGCCCGCCTGCTGGAGAGTAACAAGTGAGCATTCTGCTGAACCGGGAGACTAAGGTTCTGGTGCAGGGCATTACCGGCCGGATAGGGCGAGTCCAGACCAAGTGGATGCTGGATTACGGCACCAACATTGTTGCCGGTGTCACCCCGGGCAAAGGCGGTGAGGAGGTGGAGGGTGTGCCGGTCTATGATACTGTCGCCGAGGCCGTGGCCAAGCAGGGTGCCGAGGCCTCTGTATTCTTTATCCCGCCCAAGGCGTTCAAGGAAGCCGCCCGGCAGACTATCGACGCCGGCGTCGGCCTTATCGTTGTTGTTACCGAGCATATACCGGTCCACGATGTTATGGAAATAAGGGATTATGCCAGTGAGCGCCAGGTGCAGATTATCGGCCCCACCACTCCCGGCGTTATTACGGTCGGTGAGGCCAAGATGGGGATAATGCCGGCCAACATGTTTACCCCCGGCCGTATCGGTTTAATCTCCCGGAGCGGCACTCTTTCCTACGAGATTAGTATCAATCTGGCCACTGCCGGCCTCGGCCAGAGTACCGTGGTTGGTATGGGGGCTGATTCGGTGGTATTTACCAGCGTGCCTGAGTTGCTGAGGCTTTTTGAAAAGGACCCGGGCACTGACCTGGTGGTGATTGTCGGGGAGGTGGGGGGTGTCCAGGAAGAGAATGCGGCCCAGTTTATCGAACGCTGGATGACCAAGCCGGTGGTGACCTATATTGCCGGCCACAATGTCCCCGAAGGAAAGAGGATGGGGCATGCCGGTGCTATCATTCAGGGCGAGCATGGCACGGGGACACCCCAGAGCAAGATGGCTGCCCTGAGAGAGGTGGGTGTGGATGTTGCCATGTACCCGGCAGAGGTGGTGGAGCTGGTTAAAGGGCACCTGAATCACTCTTAACCGCTCTGCTTCAAATATATGACTCCCTGATTAATACCTTTTTGGCTTTAGGCCGTTTTGGATATCAGATGAATAAAAAGAGCAAAGGGTTAATTCCCCCCGGCCTGGCTTATGTGGCCGATAACATTATCTCCAAGCAGAACCTGCTGGGCGCCCCCAGGGGTACCGGGGCGAAGTGGGCTAAAAAGCTTGACCTGCCCAAAGAAGCCGAGACCGTGTTCTTTGCCGGTTGCGGCTATCAGTATAACACCAGCCTGCAGTCCCTTATGTCTATAATAAGGAAGCTTGATAAAAGCCCTATCGGTGCCGAGCTGCCCATGGGTCTGGCCGGTTTTCAGAAAAAGCTGGGTTTTGACCCGGCACAGGTCTACCGCCGGTTGGTGGCCAGGGATAAAGACTCCGACGCCCAGCCTCTGCGGGATGCCGTCAAGGTGCTGCAAAATCTGGGGGTCGAGTTTGGCTATCTGGCTGAGGATGAGCCGTGTTGCGGGGGAATCCTGCACTATATCGGGCTGGAGAAAGAGTTCGCCCGGAACGCTCAAAGTTTATATGACAAGATTAAAGCCCGCGGGGTGAAGCGGATTATCGGCATCGTGCCCTCCTGCACCTATACCCTGGCCGAGCTGCTCCCCGAACATGTACCGGGATATGACCTGGAGGTGAAGCATTTTTTGCAGGTGGTGCTTGAGAGGATTAAGGATAGGGAGCTGCGCTTTCCCCGTGAGGTTAAGATGGCTTATCATGACCCCTGCCAGCTTTCCCGCTATCTGGGGCTTATCGAGGAACCGCGCTCGATACTCAAGTCTATCAAGGGTATTGAGCTGGTTGAGCCTGGCTGGACTTATGGGGAGTGGTCGACCTGCTGCGGGGGCGGGGGTGGCTTTGAGGTCGTTTTCCCCGAGCTGAGCCAGATTCTGGCGGCCAACCGGGCCAAGGAACTGCTTGAGACCGGCGCTCAGATTATCGTTACCCACTGCCCCGGCTGCGTTATGCAGCTGGAAGAAGGGCTTAAAACCCTGAAAATCAAGGACGTGGAAGTCCTTGACCTGGCACAGGTAGTGGCTATGGCTATGGGAGTGTGAAGCCAATGTCTGCCTTTGGCGAATATAAGAAAGAAATTATGAACGCCGCCCATAACGAGAGGATAAGGCTGGCGCTATCACGCGCCATCAAGCGATACCGGGCTAATGTTGATAAGGCCCTTAAAGAATTTCCCCAGACAGCCAAGCTGGCGGAAGAGGTTAGGGAGATAAAGGAAAAAGCCATCGGCCAGATGGACAAACTGGCGGAGCAGGCGTGCCAGGTCATCGAGGCCAACCACGGTAAAGCCTATATCGCCAGGACCGCTGATGACGCCCTGAATATTATCGGGGGGCTGGTGGGTAGCGGTAAACTCATCGTCAAAGCCAAGAGCATGACCTCAGAGGAGATAGGCTTGCGGGAGCACCTGGAGGAGGGGGGCAACGAGGTCTACGAAACCGACCTGGGCGAGTTTATCGTGCAGAAGCTGGGCTCAAGGCCGATGCACATTTTAGCCCCGGCCGTTCACGTGCCCAAGGAGGACGTCGCCAAGCTATTCTCTGAGATTACCGGCCAGGAGCTGCCGGCGGATGTTGAAGTGCTGGTGGCCACCGCCCGCAAGCTGCTGAGGGAGAAGTTCTTTAAGGCCGATATCGGTATCAGCGGTGCCAACGTGGTTGCCGCCGATACCGGCTCGCTGTTTCTTATCGAAAACGAGGGCAATATCCGCCTGACAACCAGCGCCCCGCCGGTGCATATTGCCCTGGTGGGCATGGAGAAGCTGGTGCCCACTCTGGACGAGGCCTGGAAGGTAGCCCAGGTCACCTGGCGATATGCCAACTATACCATTCCCCAGTATATCAGCATTGTCTCCGGGCCGAGCAGCACCGGCGATATCGAGAAGGTGATAACCTACGGCGCCCACGGCCCCGGGGAGTTCCACGTCATCTTTCTGGACGGGGGCAGGACGGAGCTGGCCAAACACACGGGCTTAAGCCAGGTGCTCTACTGCCTTAGGTGCGGCGGCTGTCTCTATGAGTGCCCCGTCTTCGGGGTAACGGCCGGTCACTTCGGGGACAAGTACTTTGCCGGCGTCGGCGCGGTCTGGGCGGCCATGATAACCGGCGACAGGGAAAAGGCGGCTTCACTGGCTTATACCTGCCTGACCTGCGGGCGGTGCAAGGTAAGGTGCCCGATGAAGATTGACGTGCCGCAGATGGTGGTCGAGCTGAGGAAGCTACTGGCGGAGGGGACTTAAAATAAAGAATTACGAAGTTATCGTTATCGGCTCAGGTTGCGGCAGCATTATTGCCGATGAGGCGGTAGCCCGCGGCTTTAAGACGGCGCTGGTGGACCGGGGGCCGGTGGGGGGGACCTGCCTCAATGTGGGCTGTATACCCTCCAAGATGCTGATATACCCGGCGGACAGGATAGTTGAGGTGCAGGAGGCTGACAAGCTGGGGTTTAAGGCGAGGATAAGCGATGTTGACTTTAAGTCTATCATGGCGCGGATGAGGAAGTTCAGGCGGGAAAACCGAAGCCATGTCCGGGAGGGCATTAAGAAGTCAAAGAAGCTGAATTTTTATGAAGGCGAGGGGTATTTTACCGCTGATTATACCCTTGAGGTTAACGGGGAGGAAATAAGGGGGGAAAAGATTTTCATCGCCTCCGGCTCGCGTCCCTTTATACCACCGATAAAGGGCGTGGACAGCGTGGACTACCTGACCAATGAGACGTTGCTGGAGCTGAAGGCCAGGCCGGATAGCCTGATTATCATCGGCGGCGGCTATATCGCTGTTGAGTACGGACACTTCTTCGCCGCCATGGGCACCAGGGTTACCGTGCTGGAGATGGCCGACCGGCTGGTTCTGCCCGAGGAGCCGGAAATTTCGGAGATTTTGCGCCGGGCATTGAGCCGGCGCATGGCGGTTCACACCGGCGCCCAGGCGGCTGAGGTTAAGAGGAAGGGGAATGGTGTTACCGTGCTGGTGAAGGATAAGAAGACCGGCAGGGAAAAGGGTTTTAGCGGGCAGAGTGTCCTGGTGGCGGTGGGCAGGAGGTCTAACGCTGATACATTAAGGGTGGAGAATACCGGGGTTGAGACGGATGAGCGGGGTTTTATCAAGGTTAATCGGCGTCTTGAGACCACCAAGAAGAATATTTTTACCGTCGGTGACGCCAACGGCCAGCAGATGTTTACCCACGTGGCCAACCGGGAGGCGGTGATAGCGGCCAGCAACGCTTTCTATGACACCAAGCTTGAGATAGACTACAGCGCCGTCCCCCACGCCATCTATTCCCACCCCCAGATTGCCTCGGTAGGGCTGACCGAGGATAACGCTAAAAAAGAGCATAAGATACTGGTGGGACGGGCCAGCTATAATGATGTGGCCAAGGGGGAGGTTATGATGGAGACGGAGGGGTTGGCCAAGGCCATAGTGGAAAAGGAGACGGGAAAGATACTGGGTTTTCATATCATAGGGCCTTATGCCCCAGTACTGATTCAAGAGGTGGTTAACGCCATGACATCGGGCGGACACGCTGGCGAGATAGACCAGAGCCTTCATATCCATCCCGCCCTTACCGAGTTGATACCGATGGTGCTTAATAACCTGGAGGAGCCCTAAAGCCTAAAATTGGGGAAGTGAGCCGCACAGGAATCGAACCTGTAACCGGCTGATTAAGAGCTTTGGGAGTTTTAGTTAATTAGCTTAACAAAACAGGCAAGCATGCTGTGAGGGCTTCTTACCTGCACCTTGCTCTCAGATAGGGCAAGACCCGTCATACTGCACGACGTCTCAATTGACGCGGAGTACGGATATATTCTCTAGCCGGCGCAGGCTTAGTGTAATCAAAGCCTTTAAGCGTCATACGCTCCAGCGGTGCGTCAAGAAGGCGCTCAAGAGAGCGCACCATGGCCGTGTCTTCACCCGTTACTAAAGTGAATGCATCGCCAGCTTTGCCAACTCGTCCGGTACGGCCGATGCGATGAATGTAGGAGTCCGTGCTGTCGGGCATGTCGTAATTAACGACGTGTGAAATATCCAAAACATCGATACCGCGGGCGGCAATATCGGTTGCCACCAGAATCTTTATCGAGCCGTTACGGAAGCCAGTAAGCGCGGCCTGTCTCTGGTTCTGTGACAGGTTCCCCTGTAGTGAAGTAACCCTATAGCCGCCTCTTACCAATTGCTGGGCTACACGTTCGGCGCGGTGTTTGGTACGCGTGAAGATAAGCACCGACTCTGTTTCGGTTTTGCTTAACAACTCCTTCAATAGAGCCGTTTTAAGGTGCTGCTTTACCGGATACAATGCGTGTGACACTGTTTTTGCCGGTGCCGAGCGGCCAATTTGGACTGTGACCGGATCGTGCAGGATTTCTTGCACCAGACGCCGGATATCACCGGGCATGGTCGCTGAAAAGAGCAAGGTCTGTCGCTTGTGCAGAATGCACCGCAGAATATTCCGAATATCGGGTAGAAAGCCCATATCAAACATCCGGTCCGCTTCGTCGATTACGAGGACTTCCAGATGGGATAAATCAACTGTACCCTTCCAGAGGTGGTCGAGCAGGCGGCCCGGACAGGCAGCAATTATTTCAACCCCTTTAATAAGCTGCCGGGTTTGCTGCTCCATATTCACCCCGCCGTAAACGGCAATACTCCGTAATCCGGTTTGCTCCCCCAAATCATTTATAGCCTCACATGTTTGCTCGGCCAGCTCACGTGTGGGCGAGATTATTAAAACCCGGACGCGACCCCGTGGGCCCTGCAGTAGACGCTGCAGAATCGGCAGCACAAAAGCGGCAGTCTTGCCGGTTCCGGTCTGGGCTATGCCAATGAGATCACGGCCCTGCATAATTGGTGGGATAGATTTAAGCTGGATTGGTGTGGGTGTGATGTAACCGAGCGCCTGTACACCGGCCATGATGCTCGGATGAAAATTGAAGGTTTCGAAACTCATTAAAACTCCTTGTTATAATTTAGAGTTGCCTGCGTCTAAAAAATGGCAGGCAGCTCAACTGATTTTGTATCTTCTTTGTCTTACTCTGCTGCTGGACCAGCCACGTTTCTTGGCAATATAAGAGCCATTGCCCTTTTTGTCAGAAAGAGGGAGGGCCTCAACAACATTAATAGTCATATGCCCCAGTGTTTTGTCATTGAGGGCAGTAATGGCGGCTTTACCTTCAGACGGTGATGGCATTTGAACAAAGCCATATCCACGCTGTTGGCCGCTACCAATATACTTGTCGTTCATCATGTTTATAGATAGCACTTCTCCGAAAGCCGTGAATTCTTGTCGCAGTTCATCCTCAGTCACCTCAAGCGGTAAGTTGCCCACATATATATTCATGTTACCCCCTTTAATGAAATGGGTTTCCCTACGCCGATTTGTCACGAGTGTGTTAGCAACAGTTTCTGGATTCATGTAAATACTAACGCGACTTTTAATCCCAGGCAGCCACCAGATAATTTAATATCTTCGCTGTCTCCCTCCCCCGGATCTACCACCACCACCAAATCCACCACTACCTCTTCTGTCGCCATAGGACCCCCCGCCTCCGCTGTCAGAACGGGGGCGTGCGGCATTCACGGTGAGAGTCCGGTCTTTTACCGTCTTGCCATTGAGAGCTGCGATTGCCGCCTGACCCTCGGACACCGAAGGCATTTCGACAAAGGCAAATCCTCTGGCTCTACCACTATATTTGTCGGTTGGAATAGCTATAGAGTCTACCTTTCCAAAAGAGGCGAAATCTTCCCTTAACTCCTCTTCGGTCACCTCATAGGATAAGTTACCTACATAGATTCTCATATTAGAACCCTCCTTGTTAAATTGTGTAATCCTTCCTCTAGTGACATACACAGGCCAGGGGTATCCGGCCTATGTATGTCTTTAAGAGCAAGCCAACATTAGCTGCTCACGTAGAGGGCACAGAGCATTTACCACTTGGAACTGTAGCTGTAGTTTCCGCTGTCGGGGCGCTGCGCTTTTTTAGCTCGCCGGCATGAGGGACAGCGCTTAGGCTCATTGGTAAAGCCTTTAGATTGGAAAAACTCTTGTTCTCCAGCGCTGAAGGTAAAGGCAGTTCCACAATCGGAACACTGGATAGATTTGTCCTCAAAACTCATTGGATGACCTCCTCTCTTCTATTAGTTGGAGTTCGGGTCATCCAATACTCTATATGGACCTAACGGGATGCTAAGAAGCTTGTAATAACCTAAACCAAAACCATTACACTAATAATACACCAAAGCGGCTAACTTTGCAAGTAAAAAAGTGCCAAGACAGCAACTCAGGCATGCCAGAGTACAATATTGATGCAGGAATTTGAATAGAGCGCAGGAAGAACACCGCTCGTGGTATGACCGGCTTTGGCATGACTTTGGAAAGTATTAAAAATAATAAAAAGTGAGCGTTGCGCAAAAGCCTCTTTTGTGACCTAAGCGACAAAACAAGCGATTATTAATCTACAACTGCGGCAAACTCTTCAGGCTTGAATGCGGTGATAGGAAGTTCCTCCTCTAAATCCCTCCCCGGCAGATAACCAAACGATTCCTGGACCGACCCTCCTGTTTTCAGAGCAACAGCCCAGAGCGGGATATTGACAGGACACACATCGGCGCATAAGCCGCATCCTACGCAGGACAGGCTTACATGGAATAATCTTACCAGCTGGTAAAATATTGGGTCAGGGAGAATTTGCCCGTATCCATCTCTTTCCAGTGCTGTTTCATAGTAGCTTGGCTCATGCTCATCACCCCCGGAGTCGAAGAAGCACACATGGCAGTAGCAAACAGGGCAGATTTTGCTGCACCCACGACAACCTATGCACTTCTCAAAAACTTTCTTTACATCGAAGCCCTTATTTACGCCGAGTTCATCAAATAGCTCTTTCGCACGAGCCTCTCTTTTACTCCGAAGACCTTCAATCGCTTCCGACGCAACTTCTCCTTCGGCAAGCTCTCCGGATATACCAGATGCAAACTGTTCTCCTTTATCGGTATTAAGATATACTGCACACTGCTTGTCCACATCCTTGTTTCCGACCAAAGCAACAGTCATGTCGGCATTGTAAGGCACAAAATGCTCACAGGCGGCACAGGCGGGTCTTATATCAGGGGCAATCTCAGCTTTTTTAACTGCCTCCCAATATGAGGGAAGTTTCTCCTTAATATTCCCGGTAACAGCCATTTTTAGCGGATAAGCCCCACCACAGGTTGAACTTATCAATAAGAGGTTGTCCAGGCTTCCCTGACTTCGCTTTATAAGTTCGGTAAGTGCCCTTAGTTCGCAAGGTCTTACAACTGCGGCGATGGGTTTGGTAGCGGGTTCCACCAGCGTAAGACGGGAAAGCATTTTAGCTGCGTTTGCCGGCATCAAGGGGAAAAGCGGTGAAGCCTTTTCAAGTGTATCAAGGTTAGTAATAAGCGAGTAGACTGCTCCACCGTTGTCGTCCGTCGGTGCAAGGGCAAAAACCCCCTTCACCTTTCCGCTCTCCAGGAGAAACCGGAGAAGCTCCCGCAAGCCTTCCTCTGCGCTTTTATTTAACCTTAATACCTTAGGCATTTTGCGCCTCCTGTTTGGCGGAAGTCCCTGCACAAGACTGTTCTACCTCTTCGAACTCCTCCTCCTCATAAACCCTCAATGGAGGGGGCTCATCCAGGCTCTTGCCGGGAACATAGTCAAATTCCTCCTGGTTTTTGTTGCCTACCAGGCTGAAGACCTGTGCTACCGGGACGGATGTGGGACAGGCATCCTCACAGGCTCCGCATGATACGCAGGATAGGGACATATGCAGCATGCGTCCAATATGAAAGAGTAAGGTCTCGGGTGGGAGTCTCAGTCCACCCATTGTTTCTGCCCTGTCAAGGTAGTCTTCACAGGTGAACTTCATATTGGCCGAATCGAAGAAACACTGCCGGCAGTAGCATATTGGACAAACCCTCATACAGTTGTGGCAGTTTATGCATTTGCTGAAGGTATCAAGCAGATTATCCAATCCCGTAGCCTTCGACTTGAATTCCTCCAGAAATTTCTTGCGTTCCCCTTTTCTCTTCTCGGTCAGGGAATTTACCGTTTGTTCCCAGCCCGATATATCTTCTTTAGCCGGAAGGCCGACTTTTTCAAGGATGCCCTCACCCTTTGGGCTACGAGGAATGAGGAAAATACTGCCACTCTTTGCTCCCAATGTTCCTATGTGTAGGTCTTCGGCACCGGTCGTAGAGAATTTATCACATATCTGGCAAACCGGTCGTAGGCTCTCACTGGCTTCTCCCTTGAGAACCTCTAAAAATACAGTTTCGGCTTTTTGGGGGTCTTCGACCCAATCAGCCAGTGGTAACGCCCCGGGGCAATCGATGCTGATAAGGGATATATTCTCTAAATCTACTTGACCAAGTTTAAAAAGCTCAACCGTTGCTCTCACCTCGCAGGGTCGCAGCAGAGCCGCTATTCTTTTCTTGCCTTTGCCGCGTCCGGTGAGACTGTGAAGGGCTTTAGCTCCCTGAACCGGCATAATTGGGCATATTGGATGAGCGTCCTTCAGGATAGTCTCGTTCTGGATTAACAAATAAGAAAATGAATCACCCTCCGGCGCTTTGGCCGGGATGAGGACAGCATCAAAGCAATCTTTGCCCAGAGCCTGTTTTATAAAAGCGAGGATTATTTCTCTTGTGCTGCCTTCGGCGGTAAAAACTGCACCTTTTATCGGGGAAACCATATTAACACCTCATTAACGCGCTCTAACTATTTTATTTATCGCAGCACCTCTTTAAGTTCCTGGTAAATCTGCGGGAAGGTGAAATGCTTCAGCCTGGCCGCGCCGGAAGGACAGGCAGCGGCACAGTTGCCGCAGCCATGGCATAAAACCTCGTTCACCACCGAGATTCTCCTCGTTTCATCAAAGGTAATAGCACCATAGGGGCAAACGTCAATACAGGTCTTGCATCCAAGGCAAAGGCTTTCGGATATCTCGGATACCCTGACTTCCAGCTCCAGCTTCCTCCCCGGAACAAGCGCCGAGAGTATCTTACCGGCGGCAGCCTCCGATTGGACTATTGACTCCGAAATACTTTGGGGCCCTTGAGCACAGCCAACAACAAATATTCCCTCTACAGCGGATGATACCGGTGAAAGTAGCTGGTGCTCTTCAACCAGGAACCCCTTTTCATCGAGTGGGATATTAAGCATTTCAGCAAACTTCTGAGCATCACCGCTACTTTCCATCGCCGGAAGCAGGATTACCATATCTGTGGTGGAGCTGTCCTGTTTCCCAAATTCGGTTTCATATTTGACGGTTAGCCCTTTTCCATTACCGGTGACTTCGGTTTTAGCCGAGCGGACAAACTCAACCCCCATCTCCTTTGTACCTTCATAAAATTTCTGGAAGGATTTGCCCGGAATGCACAGGTCAGAGTAGAAGTGAGATACCTTAACCCCTGGAAGCTGAGACTGTAGCATCCTGTCAAACTTGAATGAATACAGACAGCATACCTTAGAACAATAATCCTTCTCTTCCCGCCCTACGCAATGAATGATGGCAACCGACTCAGGGGGCTTGCCATTTTTGAGAAGAACTTTCCCGCCAGTAGGCCCGTCGGGGATATTCATCTCTTCAAATTCTAAACTCGTGTAGACATCGTCTAACTTGCCGTATCCATATTGGGGCAGTCCCTTGGGGTCAAATAGCTCAAATCCGGTGGCCAGCACCACTGCTCCGACATTGAAGTTCTGTTCTTTGCCTTCTGCCTTCCTTATTACTTTTACCTCGAAATTTCCCAGAAATCCCAAAATCTGCTCTACTTCGCTCTCGGTGAGCACCTCAATATTTTTATTGTCCAGAAGGCTCTTTATCTCCTGTGTTATCAGGCTCGAGCCGGATTCCATATTGGTAAATAGCTTGCTAAAGCTTTTCACTTTACCTCCCAGGGAGGAGGCTTTCTCTACTAGATAGACCTTCCTATCCGGGGCAGCCAGTAGCTGACTAGCTTTAATCCCGGCAATACCACCACCGATTACCAGCACGTCAGGAGAAACCACTACTTCTTTCTTCTTGAGCGGAGCATGATATTTTACCCTGCTGATGGCGGCTCTTATTTGCCTTATTGCTTTGTCGGTAGCCTCTTCTGCGCTGGAGGTGACCCAGGCGCACTGTTCACGTATGTTGGCAAGCTGGGAAAGCTGCGGGTTGATACCCGCCTGTTCACATACGTTCATGAAGGTAACTTCATGCTGTTTTGGCGAACAGGCAGCCACTACCACGTGCGTTAAGCCGTGCTCTGCGATGCTTTGCTTGATGAATTCCTTCCCACCATCGGAACATAGCAGTTTGTGCCTCTCGGCAACCTCTACATCTTTGATGGGAGAGACCGCAGCGATTACTTTGTCAATGTCTACCTTTTCGGCTATGTTTGTTCCGCACTCACATACATATACACCTATTTTCTTTGCCACTTCGTAACCTCTATTTTGATAGTGAGAGTATTCTGCCCGCCGTCGCTTCTGCTTCAGCTACCGTCTCGGCAATATCTTTGGGGCTCTGGGCGCACCCGGCAATAAATATGCCTTCTTTTATTGTATCTACAGAAGTAAGGTCCGGTTGCTTTTCACTGAAAAACCCATCCTTGCTCTGAGGGATATTCAGAATCTCGGCTAGTTTTGATGAGTCAGCTCCCGGTTCAAGCGCCGGGTTAAGGATAACCATATCCACAGTTAAGGTGTTCTCCTTGCCGTCCTCGGTTTTGTACTTGATAGCCAGTTCATTTCCTGACTTTGAAACTTCGGTCACTACAGCCCGGATGAAATCAACCCCGCTTTCCTTTACTTCTTCGTAAAACTTCTGATAGGCTTTACCTGGAATACAGAGGTCAGAGTAAAATTGACTTATCTTCACTTCGGGTAATTTTGCCTTAATGAAGTGAGAAAGTTTGAGGGAAGCCATACAGCATACTGAGGAGCAATAGCCCTTCTCTTTACGTCCCACGCAATGAATAATAGCCACCGACTTTGGCGGCTCCCCGCCTTGAAGGATAATCTGCCCCTGAGTAGGTCCGTTAGAAGCGCATATTCTCTCCGCCTCCATGGCGGAGTAAACACCACTGAGTTTCTTGTATCCGTACTCGGTGGTTTTACTTATGTCGAACATGCTGAAGCCGGTGGCTATAACGATGGCTCCAACCTTTAAATCGATATCCTCGTCCTGCTGGGTATAGTCAATAGCCTCAAACATACAGGCTTCCTGGCAGGCCTTGCAGTCTTGTCCTTTAAAACGCAGGCAATTTTCAGTGTCAATGGCGGGGACATTGGGAAGAGCCCCGGCACAGGGAACATATATTGCCTTTCTCTTTAGAAGCCTTTCTTCAAACTCATTATCTACCTCTACCGGGCAGGGGTCAAAGCAGGCATCGCACCCAATACAGTTCTCTAAGTCAACATATCGGGCCTTTTTCCTGATCTTTACCGAAAAATCCCCGAAGGAGCCGCTGACAGCTTCAACCTGGCTGAGTGTCAGCAGTTCGATATTTTCATTAGCTAAAAGCTCCTGCTGTTTTGGGGCTATCATGCAGGTGGCACAATCCATGTTGGGGAATACTTCTTCAAACTTTATTACGTTACCACCTATATAAGAAGTCTTTTCAACGAGATATACTTTTCTCCCTGAGTTAGCCAACAGCAGGCTTGCCTCAATACCAGCAATGCCAGCCCCGATAACCAGCACCGGGGCGTTTTGTTCTTTATTAGTCATCGCCCTCTCACCAGTCATAGCGTATTTTTTGTCTTCATGGGGTTGGGCCCCATTTTCTTAATTTGATTCGCAAATTCGTTGGTTACCTCTCCAAATCTTTGTCCTTCTGACGCAGATACCCAGGCTAGCATGAGCCTGTCTGAATCCAGCCCCAGAGTCTCAAAGGTTTTCTTCAGAAGGGCAAATCTCCGGCGAGCATAGTAATTTCCTTCTCTATAATGGCAATCACCTGGGTGGCATCCAGCAACCAGCACACCGTCCGCTCCGTGCAGGAGCGCAGTGGCAACAAGAACCGGGTCAACTCGGCCGGAACACATCACCCTGATAACCGAGAGGGATGAGGGAACTTCTAGCTTTGTTGCCCCGGCAAGGTCAGCACCAGCATAGGAACACCAGTTACAAAGAAAGCCTACTATTTTAGGGGTGAATCCTTCCTCCATAAATACCTCCAGGCTAAAACTGGATTTGTGCTTTGTGCTTTCCCCCACCTTCATCCACGCAGAAAAGTAGCGTCTTGTTTGTCTTGCCACACCATGCTACAACATCTTTGGGAAAAGACTCACAGTCAGCCAACACTTCTACGGTGTCTCCCGCAGGAATCTCTTTGGCCATTGCTGCCAACTTTAGGACCGGCTGGGGACACTTGAGCCCTAATACATCCAAAGTATGTAATGCCATGATACCCTCCTTAATTATCCTGGAATTTGCTTTTATCTATTTTAGAAAGAGAATGTTATAGTAGCATCCGAGATTGATGCCATAAACGAAGTTGCGCCTACAATTTCCACACCTTCCCTGAAATCCCCGGCTTTAAGATCTTTATTCTCTAGCGCAAGCTCACAGACAAGAATCTTGCCGCCCAGTGAGCAGAGACCATCGTATAGCTCCACAATGTTAGGCAAACCCTTACCTGCGATTTTCTCCAGTTCTCCTTTCACCATAGTAGGGGCACCACCGGGGCAGCAGAATATAGTTACATCATCCCCGCTGGCGGCAGCGCTAGAACCTAGAATCATGGGTGGGTAAATGTTGCCGGGTGCCGAGCCATTGACTGTAATTGCTACTTTAGCCATGTTATACCTCCTCCTTTTTTTAATCTATTGTATTGCCGAAAGCCTGGTTGGGAATATTCCGGCCACTCTCTATTCTATTTATCTCCTCCTTGAACTCCATTTTGCCTTCTCTTAAACGGGCTTGGCCCAAGCTGCTTTATCGTTTCTGTAAAACTCTTGACTGTGGTGGCTACCTTTGGACCTTCAGATGCTGATATCCATTCCAGCCTTAGCCTATCCCTGCCAATGCCGACGGTATCAAGGAAAGGGCTTAACCCCGTAAATTTCCTTCTGGCGTTTAAATTGCCCTTCTGGTAATGGCAGTCTCCGGGGTGGCAGCCACAAACAAGAACGCCATCAGCGCCTGCAGTAAATGCTTTCAGGATTAATCTCTCGTCTACCCTGCCTGAGCACATCACTCTTACTACCTTCATATTGGGTGGATATTTTGCTCGTGAGGTGCCGGCTAGGTCAGCACCAGCATAGGAACACCAGTTACAAAGGAACCCGACTATCTTTGGCTCAAATTCACCCATCATTACATCTCGTGGACACAGAGCTATGGCTTGGCTATATTAATGTGATAAAATTTAAGAGCCTAACAACCCCAACCGAGAAAGCATGATACCCTATGGGGGTATGGTTTGTCAATAGTTCGATTTAAAACACGTTTAGATGGAGGATGAAATGGCTGAAGGGGCAGTATCCAGAGAGGCACTACTCAAGCGGCTTAAAAGGGCTGAGGGTCAGATTCGTGGTATCCAGAAGATGATTGAAAACGGCCGTGAGTGTGAAGACGTTGTTACCCAATTGGCGGCAGTACGCTCTGCTATTGAGAGCGTTGCCGGCCTTATACTGAAAAACTACATGAAGATTTGTTTTAGAGGTGAGACGGCAACTGAGTGCGTTGATGTTGAGTCCCTGGCACGGGCCATCTCTATCTGGGGTGGGGTACGCGCCGGCGACTAGCGACAAAGTGACTATAAAATTGGTGAGCCGCTCCGCATCGACTTCCCACTCTTTCCGTGCAGGGAGACGCTCTTGTATAAAGTGGTCGGAAAACAAGCCCCGATTAACAAATTCTAATTGCGGTTTGGCTATATTGTCATCTTCGCCCATTGAAAACGCCCGATCCGAAACCAAGCCTTTTTGATTATGCCGATTATACACCTATATTCGAGAGTGAAAAATACATAACCCTTTTGGAGACTAATATACTCTGCTCAATTGCGGTTGAACATTCCTGACTTTTGTTCAGTGTTCAAGATTGGGCGTGCGGAATATAATTACAACAATTGAGATGGAGGTAGTGTTGGGGAGGGCTTAGGTAACTTTCCGATAGGCCGTGCAGGCACTCTTTTTGCATTTAATTATCACGTCAGCCAAGTTGGTGCTCGAATATTCCTGGATAACTACTATTTATGACTCTCCGGTATAACTCGATTCTGCTCTTAGCACCTAGTTTTTTGTAGATGTTCTTGGTATGTGTATGTACCGTCTGCCGGCTGATATAAAGTTTTTCGCCAATTTCATTATCAGATAGCCCTCTAATTAGATAGTGAGTAATATCTAACTCTCTTCTACTTAGCTGGAATCTAGCTTGTAAGGTAGTCTCCAGTTTATCCTCTTCGTTAAGGTCGGATAGGGTAACCACAAAATTAGGTGTAGAACTCATCTGGTCTCTTTTCCATATCAGTGAGCACTCGATTCGGAATCTCTGGCCACTTTCTGTAGATACTATCCTCTCTTTGGGCAATAGAATAGGCTGCCCTTCTGTTTTAACTAAATCAAGGAGGTCGGAACAATCTCTAATAACGTAGGATGGTATGGGGAACTCACCCTTTTCAAAGTCAGAAGTATTATATTGTGTTCTGCCTAATAACTGAAGACAGATGTCTCTTGCCTTAGCGTTGAAGAAGGAAGGATTAAATTTATGATCTAAACAAAGAACCCCTTTACTATTAGCCTCATCGGCAGGTAAGGAAAGTCCTTCCTGGTTATGAACCTGTGAAATTAAACAA
>Ga0315537_1000622_pt1 | contig 27863 bp, 26 predicted proteins | sample SalMarSW160270MG_FD_203091 | JGI IMG/M metagenome (GOLD analysis project Ga0315537, IMG submission 203091) | Salt marsh sediment microbial communities from the Plum Island Ecosystem LTER, Massachusetts, United States - Salt Marsh Sediment SW1602-70 ...
CGCTCTTTAGCTCCCTTACCCATCACCTTTAAATAACCCTCATCTACATGCGCATCTTGAAATTTGAGATTAGCTAACTCAGATAGCCTGACACCGCAGTCGAGAAAAACGATAACCATGGCCATGTCCCGGCATCCCGATGCCGTATCACTATCCAGGCAATTGAGGATAACGCCGATTTCTTCCTCCGTGAGGACATTCACAAGTGTCAAGGGTGCTTTTGGCGGCCTGAGCGAAGCCAGTATGTTCTCATCAGTGTAACCTTCTCTATGAAGCCAGCTAAAAAACGCTCTGATACCCCGGACGTAATTGTTAACGCTGATGGCACTGAGTGTGCCGCCTTTGGAGGGCGGATTCGGGTGATCATGCCATCTCTCGCGTGTCTGGAGATAGACGATGAACTCCTTTACCGTTTGCATGGTGATATCACCGAGCATAGAAGAAAGGCTCTCTTCCTCAAGGTAGTTCTGGAAGTAGTGTAATACTCTCTTATACCAATCCACGGTCCTAGGCGACTTGCCTTCACTACGATTATGGGCTTCAAAATGTCTGGCGAGCTTCTCTAGAGGTGTATTGTTCTTCTCCAACTCCTGCCACTTCCTGTTCCTGGTTCTGGTTACCATTGTATACCCCTTCCTCCGGACAGCCTAAAATACGTGACTGCCCTGCGTTTAGATTGTGAGGCTGGGGTGATGCATGAAACCCGGACCAGTTAAGGGGTCGCTGATCGGAGAAAATCCGACTCCTTAACTCGGGAAAAACCTGGGGTTTTACAGTGGAGAATTGAAGCTGGCGTCCCTGGAGGGATTCGAACCCACGACCTACTGCTTAGAAGGCAGTGGTACATCGAACTTCTTACTTTTTATCAGAATGTCTTAGTCATTCCGAAGTTCTAACATTTGATTCGGACAAGCAGTTCACACCCCTCCTTAGTTTCCCCGTCTTACTTTTATTGTTTCCCCAGTGAAAGATAATTGATGAAGTACGTATAGATTCTTTAGTGGAATATATCTGGGTAATTTGTATCTTCGGTTCTATATTCTTTAAATAAAGGGATTCCTATACTACTACCGATGACTATGGCAAGATGAACAAATAATAACGGAAAGGATAATGCTGTTCTACACAATAGCGTACAGGCATTTTGCTAACAGACGCTTGTTTTCAATTTGAGCTTAAAATATAGAGGCTTAGCTTTGGAATATGTAACAACCAAAAACAACGGATTATGTTCAACAACACCATGAAACAAGTATATATTTTAGTTCATAAGCAAGAGTTACTACAAACGATTAAGAGGCTGAAGTACTAGCCTATAGACATAGATTGTGATCTGCCGCAAATACTCTCCTCAACGTGAAACGATAAATGCCTTGACAGTTGTTCGTTAACGATAGTAAAATTTGCACTAATTATTGCACTAATGGTTTTATGTGTAATGGTATAAATAGCATTTTTGAAGCTAAATCACGGTTCTATATGATATTATGAAATAGCTTCAAATACGCATAAGGTATTAAGCAAAGTAATAATTTACACGCAGGGGGTCAGAGGTTCAAGTCCAGCCATGGCCCAGGAATGAATATTTGGAGTATATAAACGAATTTGATATTTTGCTGTAAAAACAATAAAATCAGGGTGTCGGTTGACCTAGTGTCTTGACACCCTGATTCTTTTTAAAACTCCCCGGCAGGGAAAGTCTACTAGCTTTGGTAGGCCGTACAGGTCTCGAACCTGTGACACCCTGATTAAAAGTCAGGTGCTCACTTTTAAGAGTACGACTTTTTCACTGTTAAAATAATTATACATTCTGCTAATGACCAAGTGCTATTTTTCACACCTATAAAATAATGCCGCTGATAACTCACTTCATCTTGTGATTATGCTTCCTCAAGAGTCCCATCACGCCGGATTACACAATTCTTTCCGTTTCTGCTTATCTTATCAATTGCTTGAACCCACTTTGGCGCATTGGAATCTGACTTCCGGATCAATTCAGACCAGGTTAGCTTTTTGCCATCAGTTTCTTTATTGAGGGTATTGATGGCATCCTCTAGGTGGTTGCCAGCAACCTCAGTGTAAATCTGGGTTGTGGAGACATCAGAATGACCTAACAATTCTTGGATTACTCTGATATTTACTCCCCTTTCAAGTAAACGAGTAGCGAACGAATGTCGCAAGTCATGTGGCTTCAGGTCTGGCTTACCTGCCATCTTGCCGTATTTTTTCACTAGTCGATATAGTGCCCCTTCTTTTATGCCTAAAACCAAATCGTTAGGTGATTTACCTTGGATAAATGGCTTAAGAGCAGAGGCTAACTCTTTAGTAAACGGAACAGTCCGATCCCGGTTCTCTTTTCCTCTCAACCGGAGTGCTTTGGTTCCTACATTCCTAACTTTTAATGTTGTTACTTCATTACGGCGTAGTCCAGCGTCAGTCATAAGGCGTAGGGCGGCATAATCCCTCGGCTTCTTTTGGGCTAGACTGAGGATGGTGGTAACTAATTCCGGCTCTGTATATTTGGGCGTATGGTGAGGGATTTTAAGCTGAAATTCTAATACCTCACCCCGCCAGTTGTGAAATCCTTTAAGCACGGCACGGTAAATATTTATTGATGATGGGCTATAACCCTGCTTGCGAAGATGAGCCAAGAATGTTTGGGATGCAGTTAATGAGGGCCGAACGCCTCCTAGAGCTTTTTGGTATTGAAGTAATATACCTCGGTAGCGGTAGACTGTTTTCTGGGTAACTGAGTGCTGGAATAATCCTACTTGTTCGTAGGTTGCCAGTTCACCCTCAAGCTGGCCGGAAAGTTGGTCTCCCTTGTTTGCTTTCCTCCTTGGTTTCATCTCTGGCATCTCCCCTTCAATCCCAGAAGAGTGAATTAGAATGCCCCCAATGGAATTCGAATCCATGTTGCCGGCTTGAAAGGCCGGTGTCCTAGGCCTCTAGACGATGGGGGCGTACCCGTCAAGTATAGCAGAGAGAACGTTCCGCAGGCAATACTGCATCAGGCTGTCACGCCTGACTCAGCTTGCCTGAGAGATAGTTTCATGGTAAAATATTATATAGTGGATGAGTCTGTGTGAGGTTTATTTTTATGCCAACCTATGAATATGAATGTGGGAGTTGCCGCTATCGTTTCGACTTGAGACAGGGTTTCGATGACGAGCCCGAGGCGGAATGTCCGCAGTGTAATGAAAGAGCCCGGCGTATCTTTCACCCGGCGCCGATTATATACAAGGGAAGCGGCTTCTACGTTACTGACAGCCGCAATAAAAACGAATCGCTGGTTAAAAAGGAAAAACCGGCAGCCAGTGAGAAACCGGAAACCACCAAGAGCTCTGACGGAAAGTAGTGCAATGAAGTGAAGGCATTACTTCAAAGAGTCACCGAAGCTTCGGTAAGCGTTGCCGAAGAAGTGGTGGGCAGGATAAGTAATGGCCTGGTGGTCTTTCTCGGCGTGGCTACCGGAGATACCGAAAAAGATGCGCGGTATCTGGTGCAGAAAATCATCAACCTGCGCATTTTTACTGATGAAGAGGGGAAATTCAACCTTTCGGTCCTGGATATCCGGGGCGAACTTCTTATCGTCAGTCAGTTCACCCTCCTGGCCGATGCTAAAAAAGGCAGACGCCCCAGCTTTACCGAAGCGGCGCCGCCCGACCGGGCCGAGGAGTTATTCCGCTATTTCGTGGAGCAGACAAAAGCTAGCGGATTACCTACAGCCACCGGTCGCTTCCAGCAGTATATGCAGGTGGAGATTCACAATGACGGCCCGGTAACCGTGATGCTGGACAGCCGTGACAGGCCGGGTTAAATCGCATAAAGGGAGGGTATTATGAGTATTAATGAAAAGGATAAACTGAAAACCCTATTGAGTTACTGGGTAGAACATAACGAAGAACATAGCGGGGAGTTTAAGGAATGGGCGGAGAAAGCCAGGGAAATGGGGGAAGCTGAGGTGGCCGATGAAATTATGCAGGCTGTTGAGAATATGGATAGGGTCAGCGAGATACTATCAAAGACCCTGAAAAGGCTATAGGAGGCGAAAGAAAATGTGTTTGGCTAAAGCGTATCTTGGCGGCAGCAGTGAGAACGAGCTTCTCGCCGAAGATATCACAGTACTGAAAACCGACGGCGGAAAGCTCCTTATTACCACGTTGTTCGGCGAACAAAAAGAGATTGAGGCAAATATCTCGGAAATCGACTTTAAAGCCAGTCGTATTCTTCTGGAAAAGGCTTAGGGTTAACGGATTTGTCCTAAATCAGCTTCAGGGTCTGGGATTCTATTTCCAGGCTGATATCCAGGGATTCGTAAGAATGCGTCAGGGCGCCGATGGATATCATGTCGACTCCCGTCAAAGCTACCTCGCGAACGTTTTTCAGTGTTATATTACCCGAGGCTTCGAGTTTTGCCTGCCCGCCTACCATATCGACAATCTTTCTCATCTCATCCGGATTCATGTTGTCCAGCATGATGATGTCGGCACCTGTTTTTAAAGCATCGAGGGCTTCTTCTTCGCGGGTAACCTCCACCTCGATGGTTGTCCCCTCGGGCGTATTCTGCCGGGCTTTTTCGATTATCTCTCTCAAACTCATGCCCGTGGCGCGTAATGCCGCAATATGGTTGTCCTTGATGAGAACGGCATCGCCCAGGTGAAGGCGGTGGTTTTGTCCCCCGCCCGTGCGCACCGCGTATTTTTCCAGTCCACGCAGTCCGGGGGTGGTCTTGCGGGTATCGTAGATTCCGGCCCGTGTTCCGCTTATTTTGGCAACGAATTTAGCCGTCAGTGAGGCGATTCCGCTCAGTCTCTGTAAGAAATTCAATGCTACCCTCTCGGCTTTGAGGATGCTGATAACGCTGCCGCTGATTACCCCGGCAATATCCCCCGGTTTTACGGCTGCCCCGTCTTCGATGAGGATTTCTATGTCCAGTAAAGAGTCTATTTTGTAGAAGACGCGTCTCGCCACGTCGATGCCGGCAAGGATGCCCTTTTCTTTGACCATGATGAACGCCTTACCGACAAGGTCGGTCGGTAGCAACGCCTGGCTGGTAATGTCGCCCTGACCGGTATCCTCTTCAAGGGCGGCGTCGATGATTATATCGATTTGTTTATCCGTCAGCAATAGGGTACTCACCTGTTTACATCTCGCGGCGCCCTACGACGCTGTTCCGGGCAACTCTCAGCGATGCACCTGATTCTACCTTTATAACTATACTATCCTCGCTGATGCTTTCAATCGTCCCGTAAATACCGCCGGCAGTCATTACTTTATCACCCCTCTGTAATTCCTCCATCATCGCCTGGTGGTCTTTCTGGCGTTTTTGTTGCGGTCTTACCATGACGAAGTAGAACAAGGCAATAATAACCACGAAGAACGCCAGCATTACCCAGATGCTGCTGTTGTCCGTAGTGCCATCCTCATTGGCTGCGAAGGTGCATCCCCCGGTTATTGCTAAAACTGCTATGAGAAGTACTGCAATTAGTCCGATTTGTAATATCCTGTACATGATTCCTCCTGCTTGGTGTTGCTGTGTGAATTGTTTATTCGACTGTGCCCTGTAAAGACCACGGACTTGTCTTTTCAACTCTGACCTTTATTAATTGTCCTGCCCAGTCACCGTCGTTGCTGAAAAATACCAGTTTATCGGTACGGGTCCGCCCGAACCATTTGCCCCTTTTCCTCCCCTCGACCAGGATTTCTACGGTCTCTCCCCGTAGACGGGCGTTTATTTCGGTGGCTATCTCCTCCTGGAGTTTTTCGATTATATCCAGCCTTTCTTTTTTCTCGGTTAGCGGGATATTGTCCCCCAGCTCCGCCGCTGATGTTCCCGTCCGGGGAGAATAGGCAGCTATATGAACTGTATCAAACTTTACCCCTGAGAGCAAGTCAACCGTGTGTTGGAACTGGGCTTCGCTCTCGGACGGAAAGCCTACGATTACATCCGTACTCAGGGCTGCCCCGGGTATTTTCTCACGTATCCGGCTGATGAGATGAAGATATTGCTCCGCCGTATAGCCGCGGTTCATCGCCCGGAGGATTTCATCGCTGCCTGCTTGCACCGGCAGGCTTATCTGCTCGCAAACTTTATCCAGTCCGGCTATGGCTTCAATGAGCCTGTCGCTCATGTCCTTGGGGTGATTGGTCAGGAAGCGTATCCGCAATAGACCGTCAATTTTATTCAGTTCCTGTAAAAGGTCGGCTAGCTCCGGTTTTTCCGTCAGGTCGTGCCCGTAAGAGTCCACGTTCTGTCCCAGCAGCGTGACCTCTTTAACTCCCCGACCCACCAGTTCGCTCAGCTCTCCGGTTATCTCCGCTATCGTCCGACTCCTCTCACGACCGCGTCGGTAGGGGACGATGCAGTAAGAACAGTAGTTATCGCAGCCCTGCATTATCGTGACGTAAGCGGTGGGGGACGGATGACGCGGTAATGATAGTTCTCCGCTATCCTCCAGCCAGGGCGGATATTCCCCGGGCTTAAAGAAATAATCGACATGCGGATAGCGTTTTTTCAGGGCATCGATGTCGGAATCGACCAGGCAGCCGGTGAGCGCCAGTAATACGTCGGGTCGGGTTTTCTTTTGCGGGCTTAAAGCGGCTAGTTTATTAACGACGCGGTTCTCGGCGCTCTGGCGTACCACGCAGCTGTTCAGGACCACCAGGTCGGCGTCGTTGATTTGCGTTGTCGGTTCGTACCCGAGCTCTTCGAAGCGACCTGCCAGCCGCTCCGACTCAGCTTTATTCATCTGGCAGCCTATCGTCCAGATATGGTATTTAAGCATATATTCAGCTCTCACTGATAGTTATTCAGGAATGCCGTTATAGAAATTCTAACAGATTTACGGGAAGTTGGTAAGTTGGTTGGCGCAGGATGGCGGAGGGGGAGGGATTCGAACCCTCGACCCCAGTTTCCCAGGGTAAGCGCTTAGCAGGCGCCCGCACTAGACCACTATGCGACCCCTCCCCGATGTCATGCTAAAAACTGCTGGATATCAAAACTTAATCCATTATATTACAATCAGGGTGTATGCTCAATGGATAGAGAGATTACCCCCGCCCCGCCCCTACTATCTCTTTCAGGCTCTTTATACCCTCTTTTTCCATGTATCCCTCGATGCCTTCCAGCACGTCGAGGGAGGCTCGGGGATTGTTGAAAGTCGCCATGCCCACCTGTACCGCGCTGGCTCCGGCCATGATGAACTCCAGGGCGTCGTCGGCGCAGGTAATACCGCCGCAGCCGATTACCGGTACATTTACGGCTCCGGCAACCTCGTAGACCATCGCCAGGGCTACCGGCTTTAAAGCAGGACTGGAATACCCGCAGATGATATTGCCGATTTCCGGTCGCTTCTTTTCAATATCGATAGCCATCCCTTTCAGCGTGTTTATCAGCGATACGGCGTCGGCACCCGCTTCTGCTATCGCTACCGCCACCTCTTTAATATCGGCGGTGTTAGGTGTTAGCTTAACTATAACCGGCAGGGAGGTGGCATTTCTGACGGCTCTGGTTACTTCTGCGGCTGGTTCCGGGTAAGCGCCGAAAGCGGCGCCGCCTGCGCCGACGTTGGGACAGCTGATATTTACCTCAATACCGCTGATACCGTCAACGTCGTCCAGTTCGCTGGCAAGTTGAGCGTAATCATCCACGGAATCCCCGGCAATATTGACGATGACCGGTAACTGCCAGCCTGCCCAGATAGGAGCCTTTTCTTTAATCAGGGCTTTAACTCCGATATTCTGCAGCCCGATGGAGTTAAGCAGTCCCGCTGTTGTCTCGAAGAGCCGCGGCTGCGGATTTCCTTCTCTGGGTTCCGGTGTCGTTGCCTTGCAGACGATTGCCCCCAGTCGCTGGATATCGAACAGCTCGGCGTACTCCGTGCCGTACCCGAAGGTTCCGGATGAGGTCATTACCGGATTGGACAGAAGTAAACCGCGACTGTTTTGCGGGGCGAGCTGTATTGATAGGTCTGGGGACATTCCTCTTTCCTGCGTCTTACTTCTGGCAGAAAGCTTACCAGACTGCCCCTGTTATTGCAAGTAGTGGCGAGGGATTATATGGGTGGTAGCACCCATATATAAATGGGAAGAACTTGATTGTACCTGTGTTGCGGGAAGCGTATCCTTGCTCAGAGAGGTTAAAGATATGGCAAGTGTTCAGATATCTACGCGAGAACCTTCAATTGCTACCCAGGCTAGAAAACTCCGTCTCTCCCGCCTGATAACCCAGGAGGAACTGGCGGCGGCAGCCGGTGTCTCCAAGGAAGAGGTCAACAGACTGGAACAGGGTTTACCCCTTATACTGAACAGCAAACGCAAGATACTCAAGGAATTATGGGCTAAAAAAGCCGAGAAGTGACGACAAATCCATCACTTCTCGATATTAGTCACTTATTTTCTGATACTTTTCGGTATCGTATTATCTGCTTATTTTATACGCCCTCGCTGTTATCGTCAGCTTTATATCATTTATTCGCATCAGTAAAGATTAACGTACTGATTCACCCTGCCCGGGACCGTCCGCTCTATAGGCAATACGGGCCCATCCGGGGGCTTTATCTCCAGAGAAAAGCTATCGTAGGGACCGATACTTAAATTACCCGTAGTCGGTAAGATGACGGTCACCTGGAACAGTTCCATCGGGTCCAGTAAATTGTCGTTGTTAATCGTACTTAATTTCGCAATACTCCAGTTCACCGAAGGTATTATATGGTCGGCGTCAAAGTACGAAATAACCACGGTATTGGTGCTGTTGGACGTCGGTGTGAAGTCAACCGGGGTGCCTGCGGCGGGGATACCAACGTTAAAATAGAGCTCGGTTACCACGCTGCTTTCCATTTTGGCAACCACGTTCCCCTTGAGTTCTATGGTACTCATCGTCGAACGTACTCCGGCATTGACTGCCTCCTTGACTTTCTGCGAGGAAAACAGGCCTGCCGAAAGAACAACGTATGCAAACACCGAAGCCACAATCACGAACGCTATCAGGATAATCGCCGTTTCCAGCCCGGTGATACCCTCTTGTTTATCGCGTATCTTCCTGAAGTATCTTATCATGCTAGCTTCTCCTTCGAATTAAGAGGTATCCTGTCTACTTTATTTATATATACTATTCCATTCTGGTTTCTTTAGGTTACTCATTGCCGTGTAACCAAAACATAAATATTTACCGTTAATATATAAATATTTCGTTACAGTTTCAGCCCTTGAATCATTTGGCATGTGGTATATAGTTGACATAAAGAGTATAGAGGCGTGTACGATTCTCTATCGAAGAGCCAGAGAGCAGGGATACTGTCCCTCGGTTGCATGCCTGCCGGTCGCGTTCAGACAGCATCGTTCGCAGACGGGATTCTTACGGCAAACATCCTTGCCCAGGCAGACCAGCAGGGCATGATATTCGTTAAACAATTTACTATCGGCTGGCAGGTGTTCCATAAAGAAAGTCTGGTAGGCATCGTAGGTTTCGGTCGGCGGCTTCAGTCCCAGGCGGTTAAGAACACGGCGTGTATAAGCATCGATGACGAATACCGGTTTGTCGGCGGCGTAGAGAATTATGGAATCGGCGGTCTCTTCTCCGATTCCGTAAACGGTCAGAAGTTGTTCCCGTAAATCATCGATGTTGTTATTAAAAAGGTTACTCAGGTTATCGCCATATCTTCTCCCCAGCCAGTTCACGAACGTCTTGAGTTTTCTGGCTTTAACGTTGTAATAACCGGAGGGATAGATGAGGCTGGCGATTTGTTCAGAGGGTAATTTACGCAGCGTTTTCGGCGTTAGTGCCCCGGCCTTCTTGAGATTGGCAATGGCTTTCTCGACGTTGGTCCAGGCGGCTGACTGGGTCAGTATCGCCCCGACTATTACTTCGAAAGGTTCCTCGGCCGGCCACCAGTGCTGCGGCCCGTAATAAGCAGACAATTTCTGATAGGTATTCAGCAGTACCTGGCTTATCGCTTGACCATCCATGAGGGCGCTCTGCAATCCTCCACCGAATCGTATCCCGGTATATACGGCTTGATATCGAGCACCGGTGTACCGTCGATGGCGTCCAGCCCCTGTACTTTCAGGATATTACCTTTTCGTTCCAGGAGTCTGACGGTAGCCTTGCCGATTGGGTTCGGCCTGCTTGGCGACCGCGTGGCAAAGACGCCCATCTGGGCTCTTTCCTTGTTGCCGCGGGGGTGGACTTTCATCGGCGCAGGACGGCGGGAAAGATGTATCCAGTAGAGTATTATTATATGGGAGAATTCGTCCAGGTTATCCAGCGCTTTGGTCAGGCTGCTATCGATGATTATTTCAGATACTATGTCGCCGCTGTCCTGGTGCGTCGGCTCTTTGATTTCGTTACGGACAATGCCGATTGCCTTTAAATTTATCTCGGGAAACGTAATATCCATTTAATATCAGGAGCGTTACTCCAGCGGTGTCAGTGTCAACAGCTTTTTAGCAATTCCCGGGTATTTGGCGATAAACACCAACTGGTCTTCTACCAGAGGTTTCTGCGATTCGACATTAGCGTACCTTACCAGCTCCATTATCTCGTTGGCTTTCTCCCGGTTCTGCCACTTAACCGGTATCTCCATCTTGCCCATGATATGGCTGAAACCCGAGATGCCGCCGTATTCTCCCGTGCAGATTTCCCTCCCCGTTTCCACCAGTTCGGATTCGCCCCTGCCCAGCTCTTCGTAATCGTAAAGCTCGTAGTTCTCCGGGTCTTTCAGAACGCCGTCGGCATGAATTCCGGATTCGTGAGCGAAGGCGTTGGCGCCGACGCCGGGCTGGTTTATCGGGATAGGTACCCCGAAAGCGTAGCTGGCGAATTTCGCTATCTTCCAGGCTTTTGATAAATCTACATTATTGCCCAGCTCGTAGGTCCCGGCAAACTCCTTCGATTTCTTGATGGCCAGAATCACCGCTATCAGGTCGGCGTTCCCTGCCCTCTCCCCGATGCCGTTAACCGTGGTGTTGATATAGGCATCCTGACCGCCGTCGATGGCACCCATGGCTCCGGCGATTGAATTGGCTACCGCCATGCCCAGGTCGTTGTGGCAGTGGAGTTCGATGGGAATTTCGGCTTTTTCAGCGAGAGTACGCACAGTTTCGTAAATCGTAAAGGGATTATCGTACCCCAGCGTATCACAGTATCTGAGCCTGTCGGCGCCGTGCTCCTTGGCGGCCTGCCCGAACTCTACGAGGTAGTTCAGGTCCGTCCTCGAAGCGTCCTCTGCATTAGCGCCTACAGACTCGGCGCCATGAGCCCGGGCGGCGGTTACCGCCGTGGTCATATCCTTGAGAACGTCATCGCGAGTTTTCCGGCCCTGGAATTTCCCGTTAATCATCTGGTCCGATGTGGATATAGACAGGTTCAGGTGATTGATATTAGGTATCATCTGAAATGTTTGTTCTACATCTTCAACAATGGCTCGTATCCATCCCTCCAGCCGTATAGGCGTAAGAACGCCTATCTCGGCGAGTTCCAGGTTGGCCTCAATGTAGTTGGTCTCGTGATGGGTTGTCGGGAAGCCGAACTCGGATTGAAACACACCCATTTCGTTGAGGTATATATTCAGCATTGTCTTTTCGAGCTTCGATAAGCCAAGCCTGGCTGTTTGTACGCCGTCGCGATTGGTAACGTCGATAAGATATATTGCAGGCATCTACACCTCCTCCGGTGTTAACCCAGGTATTTGCGAAGATTATACACCAATCCACTCTATATTAACATAGCGCCCTGTTTGTCAACAAATAGTATGCGGAAAAGATAAGGAAATATACATTCAAAACGACTCTGTTCGCATCTGGTTGTTAGGTAGTTACCTCACCCCATACCCCTCCCCCAGTAGTTATCTTTTCCCACCCACCGCCCTTTATCATCCGCGGTTTGTCCGTTAAGAATATCCCCACCCCTCAAGAGGGAGTAGCCGCCGAAGAGGCCCGTTTTTTATAACCTGGGGCGTTTAAGAGGGGTGAAGCCCTTCTTTTTCTATCTTCCCCCTCTCAAACAAGTTGAATAATGCCGTTTTAGTAAGTATCCGTTTGAGAGGGGGATAAGAGGGGGGAGAGGGGGAGAACATCCGGAATCAATCAAAACCAAGCGGAACCTGTAATAACGCCGTTTGACTATCCCATAAAGTGGTGGTAGATTAAAACCTGGAAGCTCCTGAAAACCTATCATGTTAATCCTCAAGGCTGTAGCCGCATGAACGTAGGCGTATGTAAAATCACTCTGCGCATCCCCGAGAACATGTCTCTCAAAGGCAAGCGGCAGGTTCTCAAGTCTATAACCAGCCGCGTTCGTAATAAGTTTAACGTTGCGGTGGCTGAAGTCGATAATAATGATGTCTGGCAGATGGCTACCGTCGGTATCTGCTATATCAGTAATAACAAGCGCCTCTCCAACCAGGTCATTTCCCGGGTGGTGAATTTCATCGAGGCCAGCCGATTTGAGATAGAAATACTCGATTATGAAATTGAAATTATTGATGTTTAAAGGTGTTAACCGGTATGGATAATACCGCCTTCCTCGACCATCTCCGCTCGCAGCCGGGGTATGACGGTCAGATTGTTCATATCGAGAATATCGGCGCCCGCGAGGCCGCCTACGCCGAACTGGATGAGCCTCTGGAACCGGATTTACAAAGTTGCCTCGATGAGCACGGGCTGTCATCTCTTTATACGCACCAGGCTCAGGCTGTCAATGCCATCCGACGTGGTAAAAACGTCATCGTGGCTACTTCCAGCGCCAGTGGCAAGACCCTCTGCTATAATATCGCCGTCATGCAGGCGATGCTTACCGAACCGGGAACCCGCGCCCTTTACCTTTTCCCAACAAAAGCCCTGGCGCAGGACCAGTTGCGTAACCTGTACGAGCTGTTTTACCCCGGTCTCATGCCGGTGGATAGCCTGGCTACTTTTGATGGCGATACGCCGCGTTCGGAACGGGCTGATATCCGGAGAAAAGGAAGGATTGTCCTGACCAATCCTGACATGCTGCACGTCGGTATCCTGCCCAATCACCCGGCCTGGTCGGGATTTCTGCGTCATCTCAAGTACGTCGTCCTTGATGAAGCCCATATCTATCGCGGCGTGTTCGGCTCGCATGTAGCCTGCGTGATGCGTCGCCTGCGTCGTTTGTGCAGTATGTACGGCTCGAACCCGCAGTTTATCTGCTGCACGGCGACCATCGCAAATCCCGGAGAGCATGCCGCTCAACTGACCGGCTCGCCCTGCGAGGTTATCGATAATGACGGCTCGCCGCGCGGTCGTAAGGACTTTATTTTCTGGAACCCCCCGCTTATCGACGAGAAGAAAAGCGCCCGACGGTCCACTCATTTCGAGGTTACCGGTATCTTCACCGAGCTGGTCAGTCAGGGCACCCGCACGCTGACGTTCACTCTGACCCGTCGTCTCACCGAGCTTATCTATATCTACGCTAAAAAACGCCTGTCTGAAGTAAGTTACAGCCTTACCAAATTAATAAAACCATACCGGGCCGGTTATCTGCCGGAAGACCGCCGTAAAATAGAACGGGAGCTCTTCGGGGGAAAGCTTCTGGGTGTGGTGGCTACCAACGCTCTGGAGCTGGGTATAGACAGCGGTGGACTGGAAGCCACCGTCCTCGACGGCTATCCGGGCAGTATTGCCAGTACCTGGCAGCAGGCCGGTCGCAGCGGTCGCGGCAAGGGAGAGTCTTTGAGCTTTCTGGTGGCTTTGAATAATCCCCTCGACCAGTATTTCATGCGCCATCCGGAAGCTTTTTTCCAGAAGGATTTCGAGCATGTCCTTACCAACCCGGAAAATCCCTATATCCTCCGGGAGCACCTGCTCTGCGCTGCCTGGGAAAGGCCCCTCGACGACGCTGACGAAGAGATTTTCGGCGATTCTATGGCGGAGGAAAGGGACGTGCTGGGAGAGGAAAGGCGACTGCGACGGCGACGTCAGAAATGGTATCTGTCGCCTTCGGTGGTTTACCCCGCCCAGTCCATCAACATCCGCTCTTCCTCGGGAGAAGTGTACGCCGTCGTCGATGTCACCACCGGCTCATTGATGGAAACGGTGGAAAGCAGCGTCGCCTTTTTCCAGATTCACCCCGGGGCTATCTACCTGCACCAGGGGGAATCTTACCTGATAACCAGACTCGACCTTACCGGCAAGGTTGCCTACGCCGAGCCGAACGCGGGAAATTATTACACGGCAACCAAAGAGCTCCACGACCTGCACATCATTAAGGAAAGGGAAAGCATCAGGGCAGGCCCGGTGGATGTAACGGTAGGGGATGTCGAAGTGACCGTGAATGTGGTGGGATTTAAGAAAATGAGACAGTTCACCGAGGAGGTCATCGGTGAGGAACCGCTGGACCTGCCACCCATAACCTTCCCCACCGTAGCGCTGTGGTTCGGCGTGCCTCCTCAATCTTTAGCCAATATCGCTGCGTCGGGACTGGACTTTGCCGGCGGGCTTCATGCCGTGGAGCATGCCGCTATCGGTATTTTGCCGTTGTTTGCGCTCTGCGACCGTAACGATATCGGCGGCGTTTCCACACCGCTCCACCCCGATACCGGCCGGGCGCAGGTGTTTATCTATGACGCCTATCCCGGGGGTATCGGCATCTCCGAGAAGGGTTATGAGATGATTGACGATTTATGGAGAGCTACGCTCAGAGTTATTGCCGAGTGTCCCTGTGAGGACGGCTGCCCGTCATGCGTACAGAGCCCCAAGTGCGGCAATAACAACAAGCCCCTCGATAAAGCCGCCGCTAAAATTATACTTGAGGGATTGGTAAAGGGGTAGGGAGTGATTGTTTTCCCCCTTTCCCCACCCCAACAAGAGTTATCTATTCCCACCCACTCCGCCCTCGTGCCATCCACGGAGTGACCGGTAGTTTCTCCCCACCCTATTTAGTTATCTTTTCTCACCCGACCGCCCTCGGCTTTTTAGAATCCCCCTTCATCCCCCTTTTTCAAAGGGGGACAATATTTTTTGCACAATAGTTCGTCTCCCTTTCGTAAAGGGAGATAGAGAGGGATTTTGGTTGGGGAGTGCGTAGCGAGAGGGGCGCCAGCCCCTCTCATATTATTTCCCCCTCTCCTGCGGAACGCCTCGTCAGGAGAGGGGGATCAAGGGGGTGAGGTTTTATATATTCTGTGAAGTCTACCAATCATCTTTGACCACGCTCAGGTAAGGCAAGTATAATTTTCATTAGAAACTTGCGTAATTATGAACAAAAACAAAAAGCCCACTATTGCTATAGACAGCCTCGGCTGTAAGCTGAACCAGGCGGAGATGGAGATTCTATCCCGTCAGCTTTCGGGTGCTGGGTTACGACTGGTCTACCCGTCGGAAGCGGCGGATATCTATATCCTTAATACCTGCACGGTCACTCACGTTGCCGACAGAAAGTCACGCCAGAAGCTCAGAGGATATCAACGGCTCAATCCTAAAGCCGCGGTAGTGGCGGTAGGCTGCTACGCCGAGCGGGCGCCCGATGAGCTTAAAGAACTAACGGGAATCGACCTTGTTATCGGCAACGATGACAAGTCAAATATTCTGCAGATTTTAGAAAACTCGGGCTATATTGGGAAAGGAGCGGAAACGCACTATACCAGCCTCTACGAAAACAGCCGCCGTACCCGCGCTTTCATCAAGGTGCAGGAAGGCTGCCAAAACTACTGCGCCTACTGCATCGTGCCCCATGTCAGGAGCCGCGAGGCAAGCGTTCCGGTCGAACAGGTACTTAAAGATATCAACCGGAGGGTGGCGGAAGGCTTTCGGGAGGTTGTGCTGACCGGTACGGAAATAGGACAGTACCGCTTTAATGGCGTCGACCTACCGGGACTTATCGAACGTATCCTGTCGGAAACAGCTGTCACCAGATTGAGGCTTTCCTCCCTCCAACCGTCGGAGGTATCTCCCGCACTTATTAATTTGTGGTGTGACCCTCGACTCTGCCCCCATTTTCACCTTTCCCTCCAGAGCGGCAGCGACATCGTCCTGGCTCGGATGAACCGCCGTTACCGCAGCGACGATTACAGTCGGACGGTAGCTCTCATCCGTAATGTGGTACCTGATGTAGCGATAACCACGGATGTCATCGCCGGATTTCCCGGCGAATCCGAAACCGAATTCCGGGATACTCTCGATTTCTGCCGTGAGATGCGGTTTGCCCGTATCCATGTATTTCCGTACTCGCCACGTCCGGGTACGGCAGCGGCTGAAATGCCCGGTGCTGTGTCAGCCGCTATAAAAAAGGAGCGAGGCCAGCAGATGCTGACTCTGGCTGAAGATAGTATGCAAAAATTTATTGAGCGTTTTCTCGGGCAAACCGGCGAGGTTCTTTTCGAGCAGAAATCAGGAGGGCTCTGGTCCGGGCTTACCGGAAACTATATCAGGGTATATGTAAAAAGCGATAATGACCTTACTAATCAAATCTTGCCGGTAACACTGGTGAAGGCTCACAAGGACGGGATTTTGGGAGAGATTATCTAAATGTTCGTTCTTAACTCTACTGCCCGTATTTGTATTTATCATGCCCCATTTCGCTGATGTCAACGGTCAGGATTTTTCCCAGGGAGTCGGATTTTAAGTGATAACCGGGCGGTTCTCGAGTATTTTCCTCATGGTAGGGGTTGGCATCAGGAAATCATCTTCCGTATAGTATGATTCCCCGACGATTCTCATTTTTTCTAATATCGCGTGGAAATTTATCGCCCATCCGAGGCCTATTACCTCCGGCGAGAAGATTTTAGCGCTTTCTTCATTCCAGTAACCTTCCCTGATTCGCTCGATCGTCGGCAATCGGAAGTCATAAGGTATACCCCCCACCTTCCCGCGCCAGGTCCTTTCTTCCGCTGGTTTTTCCAGCTCCTGGCATACCGCTGCTAGAGCGACGGTTATTACGGCCATCTGCATAAATCTGAACAGCCACTCCTTATGCATATTTACTCCTTTGAGTTATCTTTGATTTCTATTCCCATCACCACCGAGGTTTCAATTTGGCGTGGCGGTATGTCCCAGTAGGTTGATAGTAGCGTATCTTTATCCGGCAGAAGTGTAAAGCCGTTCTTGTGGTAGAAAGCTAGAGCCCAGTAGGCGGCTCCCCACGTTCCTACCAGCAGCTGCCGGGTAGTTGTCAGGTTTATCAGATGGGCTAACAATTGTTTGCCTATACCTCCATTTTGATATTCGGGTAGTACGTAGGCATGACGGATAAGGGTGACGTCTTTGATGAGCTCTATGCCCATCACCCCCACCAGTTCGCCATCGACCTCATAGCCGTAGAAAGTCACTCTTTTTAACTCCTCTGCCAGTTCTTCCTCGGGCATATAAGGCTGATGGTAGCAATCCGCCTCAATTTCACCATCGTAGGCTTTGGCGGCTTCGTTGATGATAAAGTACAATTTTTCGGTCTCGTTTGACCGGCATTGACGAATCATCGGCTCGTATCACCCTTTTCAATAATTATACCCGATGTCACCTATCAATAAAAGTACAATGACGGTACTACTGGTGAAAAGCAATAAGACAGAGGAGAAAAAAGGGGAGTCAAAATAGTGAGGGGGCAACGCCCCCTCACGAATTCCTTCCCCCCTCTCAAACAGAAGAAATTTAGTATGAGAAGTGAATTTGTTTGAGAGGGGGACAAAGGGGGTGAGCATATGAGAACAACCATAAACAAACGTTTTCTATATAGCCTTGAATTTTACCTACCCTGTTGGTATGTTATAATTGCGCCAGAGGCAACTTCTCTTTCCCCTTGTGAAATAGGAATATTATTACTTTCATTATAAAGTATAAAAAGTGGAGGCAGCGGATGAATAAGGAAATGAACCTGGAAGAATTTGTTAAAACTGCGGAGAGAATCAGGGAAAAAGCTAAAACAGAAAACAGACTGCTGGATAATCCCTCCGATGATATTTTAAGAGGACTGGTGGAGAAGCAGGAAGGGGTCGTTAAGACTATCTACGATAATTATGTAGCTGAAAGCGAACCCACTTCCCGGGCGCAGGCTTTTACCAAGAACAGCGTTGACCAGCCCTTCGGTGAAGATGAAATGCGGCTTTTAGCCCGGTGTGAAGCATCGATGGCTCAGGAGAAACTGATTTCCATCGACCGTGTCGTGGGTAATCCTGCCGGTAATACGGTGGTGAGGTTAATCGCACCGGAGAAGTTTGCCCATGTTGCCTACGGCGGCCAGAATCTGTTCGTGCCGGTGAAAAAGACCGTAGATAAGCCGGACTACCAGATTATTTTCTTCGGCGACGAAGCCTGGGAGACCAATAAGTCGAAACCGCTGCCGGAGAAGGATATCACCATCAGGCTGGCTTTGCTCGATGACGGGCGCGCGGTCAAGATTGTCAGGAACAGCAACTATATCGGCGAGTACAAGAAGGGCGTCTTTGCCTGCGAGGACTGGGTAGCCAAGATGCGGCGCGGCGGACTTTTCCTGCATGCCGGCTGCCGTGAGGACTATCTCCAGACGGCTCGCGGCGGCTATCGGCCGGTGCGTACGCTGCTTATCGCTCTCAGTGCCAACGGTAAGACGACGATGACCTGCCAGATTCTGGCGCGCAAGGGCATGGAGCGTTCGTGGCTGATACAGGACGACGGTGGCACGCTCATGCCCGACGGCTCTTTCAACGGCTTTGAGGCCGGGGGAGTGTTCGTCAAGACCGAGGGCGTTAATCCCGGCGAGCAGGTGGAAATTTTCTATGGTCTGCTTAAGCCGGAAACGGTCTGCGAAAACGTTTTCGTTACCGATGATGGCGATTTCGACTTTGAGAATTTCGAGCGCACGTCCAACGGCCGGGCGGTGATATTAAGGAGGGATTTCATGCACTCCAGCCCCCATATCGATGTCCCCAGAGTCGATAATGTCATCATCATCACCCGCGGCCCCACCATTCCGGCCATATCGAAGCTCAACCTGGAGCAGGCTACCGCTCTGATGGTGCTGGGGCAGGCTATGGAGTCCTCGGCGGGCGACCCCACCCAGGCGGGCAAGATAAGGTCTGAGTTTTTCTACGACCCGTTCATCGCTGGCGACCGCACCGCTCACGCCAACCGCTTTTACGATATTCTCTCGGAGCTGCCTCACGTCAACTACTACTACATGAACACCGGCTCGGTCGGGGAAGGCTATCACTTCAAGGATATCACGGTAAGCCATACCATGAGCATCCTCGACTCCCTCCTGCGCGGCGGCCTCGAGGACTGGGTGGAATCTCCCACCGGCTTCAAGGTGCCCACCTCCATCCGCGGCGTGGACGATATCCTGGTGCACCCGGAAAGGCTCTATACCAAGGATGAGTTTAATGGAAAACAGTCCAATCTCCACCAGCGCCGCCACGAGGCGGTAGAGAAAATCAGCGACGGCCTCCACCCCAGGGTGAGGGAGGTCTTTGAGAAAATTTAGGACAGATATTTAAGAGGTATCAAGTAATTGCCCCCTGAGTTGAATCAGGGGGCTTGTTTATTTAATTTATCCTGTGTATCACCGATCTATACTAGCTTCTTTCTTTGAAGCGTTAGTATTCCATATCCCTGGCTTTTCATGTAATTTGCGTAGAATCTCACTTATATGTCTTTGAAGAGTTTCTTTGTTGATGCTAAGTTCTTTTGTTATTTGTTGATTTAAATAACCCTGCTCTATGAGTTTTAAAATTTCAAATTCTCTTTCTGTAAGATCCTGAGTGCGATTTTCTTGCCAAATTTTATCTGTAATATTTTGTATTATATCTTGATACACGGTATTTTTTGAACGCAAGCGTTCTAAAATCCACATGCGTGCCAGAGTTGTAGGACCTACACCTAATCCCCTTGCTTCGTATCTTAACATCTGCCAATGTTCTTCTTGAATTCTTATAGGAATTACTTTATCTAAAGGTCTTTTTACTTTTAATTCGACAACAGTATCGCTCTCTTTCCAAGCATCACCTTGTTCGATCCGCTCTATTTTTTTATCTATATTTTTCATATTATTTCCCTCCAACTACCTTCTTATAAAGTCTTTTTTCTTTTTCAGTCATAGCTCTAGCTGTTGCTATTTTCCATTCACCTGAACCCTTATTAACTAGTACAATTAATATATGACGTCCAGCTAAAGTCTTCCCAAACATCTTATATAAACCGTCTCTTCCTTTTCTCACATGAAAAGTTTCTGAAAAACAAACCTCTTCTATATCTCCGTATAATATTTTATGCTTAGACTCTATTTTCTCGAGAATATGATCATCTATTGAAAGTGATTCTAAATAAAGCATATTACTATCAAACGTATACTAATTGTATACAATATACACTATTTTGTCAAGTACTTTTTTTATCAATCTATTGTGTTCAATGTATCTTTGATAGTAATTTATTAGAAATAATGTGAAAACCCTCGTTTCTGAGAGTTTACAATCTGTCAATTTAGCAAAATACCGCGCCTGGAGGGATTCGAACCCACGACACCCGGTTCCGAAGACCGGTGCTCTGTCCGCTGAGCTACAGGCGCATGTTATGCTCAATTATACCCCTTTCCCTTCCCTTTCTCCACCCCTTCTAAGTTATCTTTTCCCACCCGACCGCCCTCGCATCATCCTCGGCTAATCCGTTGGTTTTTAAATTCCCTCCATTGTTGTCCCCCTTTCATAAAGGGGGATTAAGGGGGATTTTGTTTATCCCCCCTCTCCTGTGACACCTCTTCAGGAGAGGGGGCCAGGGGGTGAGGTAGACCTTTAAAGAAATTGATTTCACAACTCAATAATACCTATACTACAAATAGCCTTTTAAAAACGGAGGTCACCATGGATTACGATAGCTTTCTCGACCTTGTCAAACAACGCCGCACCATCCGCCGCTTTAAACCCGACCCCGTCCCCGATGAACACGTTGAAAAAATCATCGAAGCCGCCCGCTGGGCTCCCTCCGGCTATAACATGCAGCCCTGGGACTTCGTCGTTATCAAAGACAAAAAGCTCAAGGATACCATCGTCCAATGGGTAGCTGATTATCACAAATTGATTATGAAAACGGAGGGTGCCCGTGAGACCTGGCAGCGTGTGCCGCGACGTCCCTCCCATGATCCCGAGATGGACTACCGCAATGCCCCCGTCTTTATCCTGGTCCTGGGTGACACCCGCACGAATAAGGGTCTTCCTACGGCGATGCGCTATGACGCCGAGCGCCTCCGCACGATTTATATCTCCAGCCTGGCTAATGCCTATCTCTACATGAGCCTGGCGGCTGCCACTCTCGGCCTGGCAAACGAGTGGGTATCATCGGTTGCCACTGCCTACCCCCACTGCCTGGTGAAAGACCTGCTTAATATCCCGCCCGACTACGAGATTTACGACATGATGGCGCTGGGATATCCCGCCTACAAACTCACCTCGAAAAAGCTGATGAGGGATAAAAACAGGATGGTCCATCACGACCGCTCGGATGCCGGGGACTTCCGGACCGATGAAGAGGTCAACGACTTTATCCAGAGGGCCAGGATATGGACGACCGCCAATCATCGCCGGGGAGTAGATAAGAAAATGATGGGGTGAGTGGAGGGATTTGAACCCTCGATCTCCAGGGCCACAACCTGGTGCCTTAACCACTAGGCTACACTCACCGCGTTGACCCTATAATTATAACCTAAAGAGTAACCGCCTTCAATAAGGGATTTCCCCCGCCCAAGCCGTCCTGTATCATCGTGTGGTTGTCCGGTAGTTTGCCCCCACTCCGCCTCCCCCTTTCATAAAGGGGGACTAAGGGGGATTTAGATTTCACTCTGCCTCCCGAATTGTCATTGCGAGGAGCGTAGAGACGTGGCAATCTCTATCTCTCGCTAGGATGATATTTGTTCTAACGCTAACTGTCATTCCCTCTTTTATTTTTTGTCGTTAACGTGAAAGCGGGAATCCAGCCCCCAGCCCCCTCGTTTCATATCTTTTCCCACCCGACCGCCCTGTATCATCATGCGGTTCTCCGGTAGTATTCACCAGCCCCTTGTTCCCCCAAATGGCTTGGCCCCTCTTAATTTCCCTTCCGGTTATTTCTCCGCCAGCTCCACTACGGTGACACCTTCCCTGCCTTCCCCGGGTCCCCCGGGACGGAAAGAACGCACCAACGAATTCTTGCCCAGTTCTCTTCTGACCAGCAGACGCAGCGTCCCGGTTCCCTTGCCGTGAATGACTTTTACCTGCTTCAGGCCGGATATGAAAGCGTCATGAAGATAGGAGTCCAGTTTGGTGATTGCCTCGTCGGTGGTGAGTCGGCGGAGGTGCACTTCATCGGCCGGTGGTATGTCGGGCGGATATATATTCTTGCTCATGTTAGTCAAGAATTATATCACGTTAAAAGAATGATAGACAAGAATTTGACAAAGCTGATAGCTCGTGGATTAATGACGCGGTAAGTCCTGTTTACGCAGGACTACCCCTGGAATTCCCGGAAGATAAGCACCGAGTTATGCCCCCCGAAACCGAAGGAGTTCGACATGGCTGTCCTGATGTTCGCCTTACGTGCTTGGTTCGGTGTATAATCGAGGTCGCATTCGGGGTCGGGATGGGACAGGTTTATCGTCGGCGGCACTACTCCCTGTTTCATTGCCAGCACCGTTATCAGGGCTTCGATGCTTCCCGCCGCTCCCAGCAGATGACCTATCATGGACTTGCTGGCGGATATCGGAATTTTCCCTGCCCTGTCCCCGAACACGTTTTTGATTACTGCGGTTTCGGTACGGTCATTCAGAATGGTAGCGGTACCGTGGGCATTGATATAATCTATTTCATCTGGGCTTAAATCAGCCATTTCCAGAGCCAGCCTGACCGCGTGGGCGGCGCTTTCCCCGCCCGGTGCCGGTTGGGTGAGATGAAACGCATCGCTGGTGGCGCTGTAGCTGGCTAGTTCGGCCAGGATAGGTGCCCCGCGCTCCGCCGCATATTCGGCGTCCTCAAGGACCATCATGGCTGAACCTTCGCTCATGACGAACCCGTTTCTTTCGGCGTCGAAAGGTCGGCAGGCTTCCCTGGGATTATCGTTCTTGGCTGATAGCGCCCTGATGTTGCTGAAAGCCGCTATGACGATGGGCATTATCGGGGCTTCGGTACCGCCGGCTATCATCACCCTGGCGTTCCCCAGTTTTATCGTCTCGAAAGCCTGTCCGATAGCGTCGCAGCCGCTGGAGCACGCCGACGACGGAGCATAATTACGTCCCTTGGCTCCTAGTAATAACGATACCTGCACCGATGCCGCATCTCCGGTCATCGTAGGAGCCAGGATAGGGCTTATTCTGGAGGGACCCTTTTCCGCCAGGACTTTAAATTGCTCGGATACGGAAAGCAGCCCGCAGACGCTGTTTCCGATGACTACACCGCAGTCACGGGTATTTTTATCATCTATAGTCAGTCGAGCATCTTCGACTGCCTGGAGACTGGCAGCCACGGCAAACTGGGTGAACCGGTCCATGCGTTGCGTCTGTTTATGGCTCACGTAGGTGCTGGCATCGAAGCCCTTGACCTCGCCACCGATTTTAGTGTCGAAATCGGTGGTATCAAAAAGAGTAATTAAGTCGATACCTGATTGCCCCGAGACCAGAGCTTCCCAGGTACTCGGCACATCTAAACCGACGGGACTGACAGTTCCCAGTCCCGTGATGACTACTCTGCGTTCTTGTGGAGATGTTTTGTTATTCAATTATTTACGGGTATCCGATTCTACTACTATATTAATTAATATAGCATGTTCACTCTAGGTATACAATACTGAAAAATCCCTTGACAAAAGAACTAATGTTCTATATAATTATGGTCGGCCGGGGTGAGTCTGATATTAACCGGAAATCACCGAGGTTTCCTTGTTACGTTCGGGCGGATAATGTTAAAATTCCTATTGGAGACTTCCCGTAATGCCGTCGGATGCAATAATTGTTAAAGGTGCTCGCGAGCACAATTTAAAGAATGTAGATGTAACCATTCCTCGTGACAAGCTGGTGGTCATCACCGGCGTCTCCGGTTCGGGTAAAAGTTCGCTGGCTTTCGATACAATTTACGCCGAGGGACAGCGTCGCTATGTGGAATCGCTATCCGCCTATGCCCGCCAGTTCCTGGGCAGGATGGAAAAGCCCGAGGTGGACTATATAGAGGGCTTGAGTCCGGCTGTTTCTATCGACCAGAAAGGACCGAGTCGTAATCCACGCTCGACGGTCGGTACGGTAACCGAGATTTACGATTACCTGAGGCTGCTTTTCGCCCGCGTCGGGCATCCTCACTGCCCGCAGTGCGGACGCGAAATCACCATGCAGACGGTGCAGCAGATTGTCGATGCCGTTCAGAACCTGCCGGAAAACAGCCGTATTATGATTCTGGCGCCCCTGGTTAGCGATAGAAAAGGTGAATATCAATCAGTGTTTGATGACCTCCGCAAAACGGGTTACGCCCGTGTACGCGTCGATGGTGAAATCCATGACCTCTCCGAGGATATCCAACTGGAGAAATACAAGAAACACTCCATCGGGGTGGTGGTGGACAGGCTGGTGGTGGGACAGAGCGGCACGCAAACGCGCATCGCCGACTCCGTAGAGACGGCGCTCAAGCTGGGTGCCGGGGTGGTGCAGGTGTCCATCATCGACGGCGAGGAGTTGCTTTTTTCGGAGCACTTCGCCTGTGTGCACTGCGGCATCAGTCTGGGAGAGATCGCCCCGCGCACTTTCAGCTTTAACAATCCCCACGGCGCCTGCCCCGAGTGCACCGGACTCGGCTTCAAGCAGGAATTGGACCCCGACCTTATAATACCCAACAGGAAGCTGTCCATCGCTGATGGTGCCATCCACCCTTACCGGGGGCATACCTGGTATTACTACCATCTGGGAAACGTGGCGCGACGCTATGGCTTTTCTCTGAATACACCGGTGGAAGAACTTACCCCGGAACAGCTTGATATCGTCCTCTATGGCGAAGATAAGGAACCGCACCGGTACCGCAACCGTTTCGGGCAGGTGCGTGAGTCTTATAATGGAATGGAAGGCGTTATCTCCCGCCTGAAGAGGTTGTATCGTGATACCGAATCGGAATACTCGCGGCGGGGTATCGAACGCTACATGGTGTTAAGGCCCTGCCAGGTCTGCGAGGGGAAGCGTTTGAAGCCGGAGTCCCTGGCGGTGACTATCGGCGATGATAACATCATGGTTATCAGCTCTATGTCGGTAGTAGCGTCTCTGGATTGGGTAAATACTTTAGAGAAGGGCGTTCTCAATGAACGCGAGATGCTCATCGCCCACCAGATTCTCAAGGAAATCAGGTCGCGTCTGGGCTTTCTTAAGGACGTTGGCCTCGACTATCTCTCCACCGATCGCGCTTCGGCCACCCTCAGCGGCGGGGAGTCGCAGCGTATCCGCCTGGCTACCCAGATAGGTAGCGGGCTGATGGGTGTGCTTTATGTTTGCGACGAGCCTACCGTGGGGCTGCACCCCGCCGATGACTACCGCCTGATTCAAACGCTGCAGCGCCTGCGGGACCTCGGCAATACCATACTTGTCGTGGAGCATGACGAGGCTATGATGCGCGCCGCTGACCATATCATTGACATGGGTCCCGGGGCCGGCGAACACGGTGGCGAAATTGTCATTGCCGGTACCCTGGACGAAATATTGGGATGTAAAAAGTCTATAACCGGGCAGTACCTCAGCGGTGCTAAAAAGATTACTCTTCCGGAGACACGCCGTCCCGGCTCCGGCGAGGAAATCGTCATCCGCGGCGCCCGTCAGAACAACCTTAAAAATATCGACGTGGCTATACCTCTGGGCAGGTTTGTCTGCATTACCGGAGTCTCCGGCAGCGGTAAGAGCACTCTCATCGACGAGATACTTTACCGCAAACTTGCCCAGCTTTTCTATCGCGCCAGGGAGCGCGGCGGCGAATGCGATGAGATTACCGGCACCGAGAATATCGACAAGGTTATCAATATCGACCAGTCGCCGATAGGGCGTACGCCCCGCAGCAACCCCGCCACCTATACCGGCCTGTTCACGCCCGTGCGGGAGCTTTTCGCCACCGTCCCCGAAGCCCGCCTGCGCGGTTACGGGCCCGGGCGTTTCTCCTTCAATGTCAAGGGGGGACGCTGTGAGGCCTGCCGCGGCGACGGCTTTATACAGATTGAGATGCAGTTCCTGCCCGATGTCACCGTGCCCTGCGAAGTGTGCCACGGACAGCGCTATAACCGCGAGGCTCTGGAAATCAGGTTCAAGGGCAAGAATATTGCCGAGGTGCTGGACATGACGGTCGCCCAGGCGCTGGTGTTTTTCGAGAATTTCCCTCGACTCAAAAGTAAGCTGGAAACTTTAAACGATGTCGGGCTCGGCTACATCCACCTCGGCCAGCCCGCGCCCACGCTTTCGGGCGGTGAAGCCCAAAGAGTAAAACTGGCCACCGAGCTATCCAAGCGTTCTACGGGCAGGACGCTCTATATCCTCGATGAGCCCACCACCGGGCTTTCTTTCGAGGATATAGCGGCGCTGCTTAAGGTACTTCAAAAGCTTGTCGATGCCGGCAACACGGTTGTCGTCATTGAGCACCACCTCGATGTTATGAAGAACGCCGACTATATCATTGATTTAGGACCCGGCGCCGGCGATAAAGGCGGTTACGTTATCGCCACCGGCACCCCCGAGGAGATATCTCAAATAGACTCTTCAGCCACCGGACAGTATCTTAAGCGGGTGCTGTCTGACAAGAAGGTGGGGGCGTGAGTAAATGGATAAGAGAAAGATGTCAAATAAGGACTTAATCTGGATAATCCGATATCAAGAACAGGCACTCAATTGGCAACTATGGATTAATAGTGCAGAAGAATTACTTGCTGCTTCAAAGAAATTGGAACCCAGCATCAAGAGGTATTGGTCTGCGGCAAGTGAGAATTTCCAAGATGGTAGATACAGCGTGCCTATGGCAAAACCAAGGCTGTATTTACAAATGGTTTATTCCATGTTAGTAGCATATGCTATTGAAAATCTACTTAAGGCTAGTTTGATACTTCAGAATGAAAAACAATATAGACAAGAAATATTGAATACAAGCAAATTGCCTGGTAAGCTTAAAAGCCCAAGACATAATCTGGTAAAATTGGCTATAGACTCGAATCTGCATATTAGTATTGAAGAAAAAAATCTACTGTATAGACTTTCCCGAAATTCTCATTGGCAGGGGCGGTATCCTGTACCTGTTAATGCAAGGGAACTAAATAGTGTAGTTACAGATGGTAATATGGCCCATTTAGTTGCGGTCTTGGCACCAAATGATTTAATGAAGTTGAAATTGCTTATTAAACGTATAAAGAAACACATTAAGGATAATTACTCAGAGTCTTAAATGTTCGTCTCGAACCATATATTTTAGCGAATTTATTCGTGCAAAGACTCTTTTATCCCACCGCTCCCTCCTTTCATATCTATTCCCACCCTGGCCGCCCTTTAAAAATCCCCCTTATTCCCCCTTTATAAAGGGGGACAATATATCTGGCACAATATTTCGTCTCCCTTTCGCAAAGGGAGATGGAGAGGGATTTACTCGGGAAGTGCGCAGCCAGAGGGGGCTGATACCCCTCTTTCTTATTATTCCCCCTCTCCTTTGACACCTCGTAAGGAGAGGGGGACACAGGGGGTGAGGTAGAAAAGGAATAGAAGGTGAGGAAAAGGGGATTATATCTATTCCCGCCCGCCGCCCTTAATTGGAGGGACACAGGGGTTGAGGTAGAAAGCAAACTCGGGTGTGGGGTATAAAACCCCCGATTATGCTAAAATAAACCCGTAATGATACCCGTCAGGCTGAAACTACGCAACTTCATGTGCTACCGCGACAACGTGCCGCCGCTCGAGTTCGACGATATCCATATCG
>Ga0315537_1000624_pt1 | contig 27854 bp, 25 predicted proteins | sample SalMarSW160270MG_FD_203091 | JGI IMG/M metagenome (GOLD analysis project Ga0315537, IMG submission 203091) | Salt marsh sediment microbial communities from the Plum Island Ecosystem LTER, Massachusetts, United States - Salt Marsh Sediment SW1602-70 ...
TCACGGCCTTTATTTTAAAGACGCTCGAGATCCTCGGGCTGAAGGCAGGCTTTGCCAAAGACGCACGAGCCCCACGAACGCCGCCGGGGCGGACGCTGCGGGGGCCGCTGCGGGGACGGACGCTGCAGAGGCCGCCGGGGCGGACGCTGCGGGGGCCGGCTGATTTTTGTTTTTCCCGGCACGAGGAGCATGACGTCTGCCTCAACGGCAAAAAGATCGGAGGCTCGGCCCAGAAGCGCCGGCGCCGCACCTTTCTCCAACACGGCAGCCTCCCGCTCACGCTGGATAAGACATACCTCCGGACCGCCTGCCGGGGAGTGACGACGACCGACACCGAGGGCGTCACGAGCCTCGCTGAGGCCGCCGGCCGCGCCTTTTCAAGAGAAGAGGTACGCCGGGCCCTCATCGAAGCATTTGTCCGGCACTTCGGCGTGCGACTCAACGAAGACACCCTGACAAAAGAAGAGATCGGTCTCGCCGAACGGTTGAAGACGACGAAATATGCCCAGGCCTCCTGGAACGCGAAACACCCGGTCGAGATGGCGTCCCGGCCAGGGGGCGGACGCACCCGGTCGAGGTCTCATCCCGACCGGGGGGACGCGCCGCTGCGCCGACCGGCATGGCTGCGTAAAAAGATCGAATTTGCCTCCTGCGAAGCGACGCGCCGGGTCCTTGCGGCGCATCGCCTCAACACCGTCTGCCGCGAGGCCCACTGCCCCAACATCGCCGAGTGCTTTGCGCACAAACACGCGACCTTCCTTATCCTCGGCCGTTACTGCACCCGGCACTGCCGGTTCTGCCACGTCGATAAGACGCACAAACCCGGAGCACCGGACCCGGGAGAGCCGCAGCGCCTCGCCCGCGCCACCGCAGAGCTGGGCCTGGCCCATGTCGTCATCACGAGCGTGACGCGCGACGACCTCCCCGATGGCGGCGCCGCGCACTTCGCCGCCGTCGTGCGCTGCCTCCGGGCCGCGTGCCCCGGTGTGCGCGTCGAACTCCTCATCCCGGATGTGAACGGCGATGAAGCTTCGCTCGGGACCATCTGCGAGGCCGGACCCGACATCCTCGGACACAACCTGGAGACCGTCGCGCGCCTTTATGCGCTGCGGCCGGAGGCAGACTATGACCGTTCCGTGTCCGTCCTTCGCCGGTGTAAAAAAAGGGCCCCGAAGGTCCGCACGAAATCCGCGCTGATGCTGGGGCTTGGAGAGAAAAAAGACGAGGTGCTCGACGTCTTCGACGACCTACGAGGGGCGGGCTGCGATTACCTGGCCCTCGGCCAATACCTGCAGCCGAGCCGCGCGCACGAACCCGTGCGCGCGTACATCACGCCCGAAGAGTTCGACGAATATAGACACGAAGCTTTACGGCGGGGATTCCTTCACGTGGAAAGCGGTCCCTATGTACGCAGCTCCTACCGGGCGCACGCGTATGAAAAGCTGTTGCTTTAGATAGATCTACGGTAGGCGATAGAAAAAGGGCAGATCTTTCCGAATCCTTTTATTCCTTCATTTAATCGATAACATCATCTTTTTTTCCTGCAATTACCACAAAACCGCCTTTAGCAAAGCCTTTTCGTGGTTTCTGAATCGAATGTATTTGACTTGGGAGTTTATGGAGGGTCTGATAATAATAAAATTTGGAAAATCCTGTATTTTTTAATAAACGTGCCGCTTCCTTAACACTAAAAAAATTTGCATGCCTATAAAATACACTTTTCTTTCTTTGATAAAATTCACCCAAGAAACTGGCCCTGTCAATAATTCCTATAATGATCTTACCGTTTTTCTTTAAAACCCTGTTCGTCTCTTTCAGGACCTTTTCCGGGTCATTAACAAAACATATAGTAATAATGATCGCCACATAGTCAAAAGCGGCGTTTTTAAATGGGAGGCGTTCGCCAGAGCCTAACCTTACATTCACACCTCTTTTTCTGGCGATCCTGATCATATTTTTTGATGGGTCAATCCCGGTTGCAATACCCAAGGCATGAGCGAATCTTCCTGTGCCTACGCCGATCTCTAAGCCTTTTTCTCTTTGTGGCAAAACCTTTTTGATTGCTTCTAATTCAGACAGGTAAGCAAATTTATTCCTGTCATACCAGGCATCGTATTTCTTGTAATACCTGTCAAATATACTGCTCATAAATCCAAATCGCCCAACCAGCCATCGTAGAATCTCTTCAGATGTTTATAAAATTCCCTGTCCATCGTATTCCTTTTTACGTCCTTTTCTTTAAAAGAATATTTATAACCTTCACAATAGGCCATTAAGATTTCGTTTGCATAGTTTATTCTTTTAAACATTTCCTCGCAGTTTTTCTTCTTTTCATCTTTACATTTATCAGGATGATATTTGTGCGCCAGGGCACGGTAGGCCTTCTTTATCTCCTCCAGGGTCGCGTCTTCTTCTAATCCCAAGAGTTGTCTTGCTTCATCAATTTGTTTGAAATCCCCCATTTTAGCAATTTACCCTTTTAAAAACCTGTTGGGCATGTTCCTGTAGGGCAACTTGGTCCGGGAGAAGACTTGTCTCTGGAACCTCCAACGCTAAATGCTGAAAGTGATCTTTCAACGTTTTCGTTATTACATTTCTTACATTTAAGCTCAGGTTTTTCAGAAGTCACTCCTATCAACAGATCGAACTTCTCGCCACAATCCCTACAGATATATGTATACACGGGCATAATTATCACCTCCAGCTTATCCTCTAAAAATTGACTTGATTAAATATGTCGCTTGATCGTCGTTTCCAGTTCGGATTTAGGGAGCGCGCCTACGACCTTGTCTGCCACTTTACCATCTTTAAAAATCGCTAAAGTTGGGATACTCCTTATTCCATATCGCGATGCGGTATTGGGAGCCTCATCTACATTTAATTTGCATACTTTCAATTTACCTTTATATTCCTTGGCGATCTCTTCGACCGCCGGCGCAACGATGTGGCAAGGAGCGCACCACGGTGCCCAAAAATCCACCAGGGCTGGAATATCCGAGTCTAATACTTCCTGCTTAAAGTTTGTGTCGTTTACTTTTACCTCCATTTTCTCAGCCTCCTTTTTTAGGAAATCCCATCCGACAACAGCCTCCTCAATCTATCCGAAGGATATTTTTTATCGCCAACGGCTCCCTATCGCTTGATGTTCCCGGTTTTCCCCTGGATGATATAACAAGATCACATTCCCAACTTCACACCCCACGTCCTCGGCGATCACCGGACACTTGGCCATGAATAGGAAAAAAATCCGTCTTTTTGTCGTAGATAAGGCCTCGAAATTCCCCTGACCTTTGCTTATGACCATATCCGCTTTCTTATATATGCTTAAGAACGTCTTTGAACATAAAGAAAGGATTGTGCCGGGTGCATCCGAGCCGGAGGATATTACCTTTGCCTCTTTGTCTATACCGCAGGTAAGCGCATCCCCTATCAAGGCATCGTTAATAACAGGTTTTTCCTTTACGGCATAAATGATATTTTTGCCACTATCAATACTTTTTATCTCTTCAATCAAGATACGATCAAAGACTGTCTCACCGGCATTGTCAGCTAAATATAGAATGCTTTTCGCATTACCCAAAGCTCGTTTAAAATTTTTATAGTCGAATATTGCCTTGCCTTCTTCTTTGATGGCTTTATCCTCTTCATCCAAGATCTTTTTCAGTTCCGTATCGACATTTAAAGAGTTCTTCACGCCGTAATCAATTATATTGCCGGCAATAGCCAATTCAACTGCCATTAATAATTTGTCATATGAATGGCTTACTTTCTTCTTCAACCTATCATAGATGCTCAGGGCAAGCCGATTGCTTTTTTCTTTTATTCCCAGATAAGGATCGTCTTTTTTAGTCACACTTTTAACTAATCCATAAATAACCTTGCCCATTTCCGGAGGCGAGGAGGTTAAAGGAAGCTTCGGCAAGACCCTTGCCAACTCATTCAGTATCCTCTTTTGCGTCCTCTTATTTGCCCCTGCCATCCTTGCAGCCTCAAGGGCCTGTTTAAAAAAACATGGGATACACTCTAAATATGTCTTCATGTGTCATCAAACCTTGCCTCTTCTTTTCAAGGTATCTTCTGAACTGATAGGCTTAACGCCCTTCTTTTCAGCATTGTAAACTGAAACGGTATTTAAGCCGCTAAAATATCTTTCTATGGTGTTCCTTTCGGCTTTTGGTAAAGGCCTTATCTTGCACGGCCTAAAGGGGGTATTTATCTGGACCTCATCGGGCCTGATCTCTTTTGCGATCTGCGCAATATCCTCTGCGTACTTTTTATTCATCTTTAAACACATGATCTGCAATGCCAATTTCCCGAGATAACAACTCTTAAAGTCTTTTATCGCTTTAATAAGGACATCGATTCTACTGGTTCTCATCGGTTGATTGACCAACTTAAAAATGTTTTGCTGGAAGCATCTAATTTGGCAACGACAAGATCTGCCGTGAACAGATCCTTTTGAACGTCTTCTCTATGCATCAGCGAAGAATTTGTTAAAACCGCTATTTTCTCGTTCCTGATCTTCTTTATTGCCTTCATCATCTGTCCCAGATTTTCCGCTAAGGTAGGCTCGCCTGTGCCGGAAAAGGTAATATAATCTATCTCGATAGGCGGTAGACTGTCAAGTTCTTCTACTATATCTCTAACCGTAACAAACGTCTCTCGCTTATCAGTTAAAAGCTTGGTCTTTCCGATCTGGCAATAGACACAATCAAATGTGCAAACCTTTTCGCCCTTCGAAAGAGGATCTATCCCCAGAGAGCTGCCTAACCTCCAGGAAGCCACGGGCCCATAAATATATTTATAGTTTTACCTGTTCATTCAAGCCTTTCGCCAATTGTGCCATCAGGCATCATATTATCAGGATGGCATGACCCCTCTTCCTCCATTTTATATCTTACGCATCTCAAATAATCACCCCAACAATAACCTTCAATCCACTTTTTATCCAATCTACCTTGTTCATAAAACCTTTTAAGCGGGCAGACATCAAACCATTTGCAAATTTCTTTATGACCCATTGTTTTCCATATAAACAATAATACGATTTATTATTTCTCCCATAGCTTTTGCCGTTTGTGCCTGGCTTTTAAAATGAATAAAAGGCCGCCCCGAATCTCCGCACTTTACCACTTCGGGTTCGACAGGTATTCTTCCCAGGAACGGCACTTTTAACTCATGGGCGGACTTTTCTCCACCACCCGTTCCGAATAGATCTATTTCCTTGTTACAATGAGGGCATACAAAACCACTCATATTCTCTATTATGCCCATAACAGGAACTTTCAATTCTTTGACAAATATGACGCTTTTTCTGGAATCTAAAATTGCGACCTCCTGCGGCGTTGTGACAATGATCGCACCGTTTATATTCGGAATAAGCTGACAAACGCTTAAAGGTTCATCGCCTGTCCCGGGAGGGGAATCAACGATCAAATAGTCAAGTTCGCCCCAATTGACGTCTGCCAAAAACTGTTTTATGGTTATCATCTTAAGCGGCCCGCGCCAGATTACAGGCTGATCTTTGTTCTCTAAAAGAAGTGCCAGACTTACAGCTCTTAAGCCAGGTAAGACCTCTATGGGTTCAATACCTGATTCGGACCCCGTAAGCCTTTTTCCTTCAATGCCCAGCATTTTGGCAATGTCAGGCCCATGGATATCAACATCTAAAATACCTACTTTTTTGCCCTTATGAGCTAAGCCATAGGCTAAATTAACTGCCACAGTGGTCTTGCCAACGCCTCCTTTTCCGCTTAACACAATAAGTTTGTACTTTATGCAAGACATACGTTCTTTTAAGCGTTTGTCCTGCTCGATTCTTTCCTGTTCAGGCATCTTTTTCTGATTTAGCCCCTAACCATCTTTGCGCCACATTTAGGGCAATTCATACTATAGCATGGGGCGCCTACGTTATGCGGTACGGACAACTTGCAATTCGGACATAAGCAAACTCCTCCGGGACCCGCGCCCGAACGGTTGCCGCCCATTCTGCCTCGTCCGCCGCCTCTACCCATACCTCTCCGTGTTCCTGGCCCTTGACCTAAGGGACCTGTTCCGTCTCCACCTGGCATCTTGTTCACCTCCTTTGTTCATTAATGAAAATCGTCCTCATTTAAAATGAAAAAAAATCTATTTGGTATTTTTGCACTTATAGCACAAGCCGAAAAAATCAATACAATGATTTTCAATCCTAAAATTATATTTCTTTGAAATATTTTTTTCTCTTTCTTGAATAAAATCTTTTTCGTTATCTATGGAATCAGAATAATCGATAATACTGTTGCACTTCTTGCATATTAAATGATGATGATGGCTTGCCTCCGGACACTTGGCTATCTCATACCTGGCCTTGTTATCACCCGCATCGAATTTCCAAACTAAACCGATACGAACCAATAATTCAAGATTACGATAAATGGTAGCCAATCCAATATTGGGAGATATCTTGGACGTCGCCCTATGTATTTGTTCGGCGTTCAAATGTTTTTCTGTATTATTTAAACTATCTAAAATTGCCTGTCTTGGTTTGGTCAACCTACAGCAATATTTACTTAATTTGTTGTAATGCCAAGATATTTCTTTATTGGGTGAATGAGACATCCCGGCTCCTATTGAGAATAATTCTCATTAATGTTTTATAATGTATCACTTTGCTTTTACCGTGTCAAGTACCATTTACATTGGGCAGAATTATTTAGGGTAGTCCCTTCTATTTTTAACAGTCAGACGTCTTGGATGCCAATTTTTGACAACCTGTAAGGAGTGCGTGACGCAAAAACCCCTGCTCTTTTGCCATCCAGTGAAGCTCCGCTGGCCGGGTCGGTGAGCTTCTCGTTATTCGGTGCCAAGCGAAACCCCGCAGTGCCCCGTCAAAGACGGGGCTGGTGCGGGATGACTCTATGCGTGATATCCCTACTTTACCGGCGCGCCAAAAACCCCGCACCTTCTTGAGGGGTCCTCAAAGAAAGTGCGGGGTCGTATCGTGGGATCAAAAATTGTATTCGGTGAGTTCCTTGGCGCGGTCCAGGTCGCGTTGTCCCGCGGCCTTGACCTCCTGCCGTGTCCACTCCAAGACGCCCGTCGCCTGGACCGCGGTCCCGTCGCCGCCCACCGTCGGCACGGCGCCGCCGTCCGCGACCGCGTCGTCCGCCGCAACAGGGACCTGTCTCGCGGCATCGCCGGACACGATAAGGGAAGAACCCAGATACGCCGTCAAGGCCTTCACGAAGAGGTAGGCGATGATCAGGCTGATGATGAGCAGCCCCACCAGTGAAACAGAGACGCCGCGTTCGCCCTGCACGCTTCGATAGCCCGTGTGTCCTGCCCTCCTCAAGGCACCAAGAAGGCCGACAGGGCCAACAAGACCAGGATCAACCCCATCAGGCGCGTGTTGCGGACCTCTCTGGACATGGAGATCGGTTCCATGCGCCAGTTGATCCAGGAATAAAACTTCTGCTGGAACGCGATCACGCGCCCGGGGGACCGCAGGCACGCCGCGCCCGCCAGGAGACTGACGAGGCACAGGGTGCGGACCCCCCACAGGAACACGGCCATAGCGATCTTCACTCGAGCTTCTCGCCCTGACGCAATGTCCTCAGCAACCCCTGGACTTCATCCATGCGCGCGTATTCGTCGGGGTCGGCCCCGGCGCTCTTGAGATATCCCTCAAAGGAACGGATCGCCTCTTCTATCTTGCCGTTCTTGCCGTAATAACGGCCGAGCCAGTAATGCGCCGGCGCAAAGTCCCGGTTGGCCACGATCGCCTTCGTAAAGTAGGTCTCGGCGTCCTCCGGGTCCAGGAGGCCCATATAATACCAGGACCAGTACAACCGCGGATTGACCTGGACCGCGGCGTTGAAATACAGGAACGCGCGGTCAAAGTTCTCCTGCCGGAAATAACTGAAGCCCAACGTCTGATAGAGGGAGGCCTTATCGGCGCCGGTCTGCGCCTGGAGCCGCTTGATGAGGAGGGCGTCAGCCGTATCCAGGTCGGTGGGATCGGGGGACGCAGCTGCCAGCGGTGCGGCCAGAAACAAAAGACCGCAACACACGAGGAGCCAGCAACGGTAAGAGAAAAAGGACGGTCTCATGGGAAAGAATATAAAAACTGCTTCATCTCCTGCCACTCGTCTTCGGGCAGGCCGGAAAATGACACGCCGATGTCGAAGCGCTGGATGCCGTCCTCCCGGACGAGCATCGCGTCCCTGACCCAGATGACCTGACCCAGCGTCCGGATCGTCTTTTGCGTCGGCAGCGTCAGGGTCAACTCCAGGCGGTCGCCTACCTCAAAGCGCTCGTTGGCCACCAGGCACACCCCGCCTTCGGCGATATTGCGCGTGGCGTCGATATCGTCGACCGCCTCGGCCATGCGTGAGCCCAGGCGCCGCCACGCCACCCCCACGCTGATATCCAACCGGGAAAACTTCCTGCGCTCATCCATAACACCTTCCCTCATCGTAGACATCCTCCCCGACACGGTGCTTGTTACCGGGCACTTTTCCCTATCATACTCCTGGGCCGCAGAGGCGTCAATTTTTAAAAGAGCCGAAAATACGACATAGAAAGACCAGGTGCGACATAGAAAGACCAGGTCTTTCTATGCCCCATTGGGAGACCTCACTTCTTCCTAGGGGAAGCCGCCAGGTCCTTGCGGTCAACGATCAGGTTCTCGGCCGCGTTCTGCGGGACCTGATAAATAATGTCCTGGGGCAAGGCCTTGACGAAGTACATCCCGGTATTGTCCGGCAGCTTCTCACCCACCTGGATATCGAAGACACGAGGCCCCTCCTCGCCTTCGACGGTGAGGACCACCCGGACGGCGGCCGCGTCAAAGCCGTAGTCCGCACCCTCTTCGGGATCGACCAGTCCACGGCCTTCGACCTCGGCCACGATCTTCAGCAAACCGTCGACCTTCTCCTTGCCCACTCCCTGGCGGCGGACCGGCGGATCGAAGGTCCACGTCTCATCAGCCCCCTTGATGAGTGAAAACGGCTCTTGCCCGGCCTTCGTGACGTCGATACGGACGGCCTTCTTCACCTCATCGGAATAAATGCGTCCCTCGACGAAAGCGCGATCGCTGAGTTGCGTCTCGGCGTTGATGATCCCAAGGCTCATCGGCAGGCCCGTTGCGACCAGGAGGGTCTCTTCGGAGCCCGCCAGGCGGCAGAACCCAGCGCCCGGACGCGACATCTTCACCCCGTAGACGAGGTGCGCGATCTCATCGCCGCTCTCGCCCTGCAACACGACGTGCACCCCCTGGTCGTCGGCGATCCCGAAATCCGAAAAGACGGTCTCCGAAACGCCCCGCAGTTCGCCCCGGACGTTCTCTACATCATGGATCAGCTCCTCCACGCGCTCCTTCTTCGCCGGGATGCCGTTACGGTTCGCCAGCACCCAGCCCGTGGCACGCCGGGAAAACACGATCTTCTTGTCATCCGGCACGTCCCCCTTGTAGAGGATGACGCGGCCGATAAAATCTTCGTCGAACTCAGGCGTCAAGACGACGGCCTGCGCCTGACGGGCCGCCTCCAGGGCCTGGCGGCCGCGCGCGGCCTTCTTGGCAACGGTGAGCACAACCAGCAGCCCGAAGACGACAAGAAGGACGACAAGATGCCTGGGTTTCATAAATGAGACCCCAAGTGACGCAACACCGTGAACGTAAGCTTGACGGTCACATCTACCCCGCGCTTTGTTGGATCTCTACCGGCCCCACGAAGAAAGGGCAGGGGGATCAACGACCGAGGGCCGATCCATAAAACTGTTTTTCCTTGCGGCGCAGAAAGAGGCGCGCAAGGGCAAAACCCGTCCAGCAGAGCGGGACCGCCACGACGACGGCAAACCGCCACCCGAGCTTCCGGGCATCGGTGAGGCGCTTGATCTGGCGGCCCGATTGCCGTTTGGCGCGGATCTGGATGAGGTCCTCTCCCAGGGCGAGGCCGTCTACCATATTGGCAAAAAGGTTGAGGTTGGGGCGGTTGTTGATCAGGGCATCCGAGAAGGCCTTGGCGCAACCCATCACGATGAGCCTGCCGGGCGCGGGCGTCAGCTCTTCTTTTTTTGGTTCCTCGGCGGCCTTATCGCCCTCCTCGTCCGCCTCATCGCCTTCTTCCTGTGTCTTCTTGGCCGGCCACGCCGGCATGCCCTTTTCGACAAACGTATTCGTGAACGACCCACTCACCATCATCCCCAGGGCAAACTTGCCGGGCGACCCCGTGCGCGGGAAAGAAAGGCTTTCCGGAGGGACCGGGCTCGTCCCGAAGAGGCCGGGCTGATACGGCGCCCGCCAACTGCGTTTCGTGGACATGAATAAGATGTCGTAATCGAGTCCCGCCCCTTCGATCACGTCCGCCGCCACGGTCAGGACCGAACCCCACAGGTATAAAAAGGAGGCCTGACGGCTCATCAGCGGGAGCCGGCTGTTCATGAATTCCTGACGCACCAGGACCTGGTTCGGGACGCGCAGCGGCATGTTCGCGGCAAACGGGCCGACGCGCTCGCCCGTCGTTATCGTGATCAGGTCGTTGCTCTCGTCCATCAGCATCTGGTCGTCGATCTTGAAGCCCCACTTTGCCAGCAGCTTGTTGATGCTCAGGTCCTGCCGAACGGCAACGACATTGACGCCGCCCGGGGGCTTGAGCTGGAACGTATACTCAAACCCCTGCGCCGCGATGAGGGCCGCACCCCCCTCGTGCAGGAACCTGTTGATCTCATAGAGCTGGCGGTCATTGAGTCTGCGGGGCCTAAAGACCAAGAGGACGTCCGTGTCCGGCGACAGGCGGCTCTCGCGGGTGAGGGCCACACGCTCGGTCACGTAGCCGTTGTTGGCCAGGAGCGGGGTTATAGACGAATATTCGTCCTGGAACTGCGTGGTCGTCTCACCCGATCGGGCAAGGAGGTTCTTCATCTCCGGCGTCATATCCCCCTTCTCGAGCGGAGCGAAGAGGGCGACCCTGGGCTTCTTCTCCCGGGCGAGCTTGGTGATGCGCGACATGAGGAGATACTCGAGGTCCGGCACCGTATCCGGAAAGATGCGCGGCAGCGCCTCCTGCGGCTTCTCCTTGTAATCGATGGTCAGCGCCGCGTAGACGAGCTTGACCCCGACCTCGTCGCGGTCGATGCTCTCGACCTGGAACGGCACGATGCCTTTTGTCTGCAGCTTCTCTTCGAGCGTCGGCTCGCGGACCTCCCCCTCCTCTTTGGCCTTGGCCTTCTGCTCCAGCAGGTGCGCGGCCTCGATATACACCGTCTTGTAATCCAGCTTGCCCCCGGAGGCGATGCCGAGCTCCTGGAGCTTGCCGACCACGTCCTGTTCAAGCGTCTTCAAAAACGTCGGCATCTTATCGGCCGGCGTGACGTAGAGGCTGATAAAGACCGGCGACGCCAGACCCCCCAGGATCTTCTTGGTCGCGGGGGAAACGGTATAGATCTTACCCTCTGTGGCGTCGAAACGTCCCCACGAGACATCGGCGAGGAGTCCATTCGCCGTCATGACGATGGCCAGACACACCGCCACGGACGCGCCAAAGAGGAGACGCGCCTTCGGCCGGAAACGGCTGTCCAGATACAGGCTATTCAGAAGGAGGAAGGCGGCGGTCCCGACGACGAAATACGCGACGTCCTTGACGTCGATGACCCCCTTGAGGAATCCCTCAAGGTGGCCCGCGGCGCCGACCGTCTTCATCAGGAAGGCGCCCAGCCCCGGGAGCCAGCCGTCGATGAGCGAGGCGAAGAACTCCACGCCGAGGAAGTACAAGAGGAAACAGCACAGGACCGTGACGACAAAGGCGACGATCTGCTCCTTTGTCAGGCCCGAGACAAAAATGCCGACGGCCAAAAAGAGAGCACCCAGGAGTGCGGCCCCCAGGTAGGCGCTCAATAGGACGCCCGCGTCCGGCCGGCCCACGACAAAAAGCATGAGGGGGATAGCCGCCGTGCTCAGGAGGGCCAGGACATAGAAGACAAGGCTCGCGAAGAACTTGCCGAGGGTCAGCTCGATGGCCCGCATCGGAAAGGTCATCAAGAGCTCAAAGGTGTTCGCCTTGCGGTCCTCGGCCCAAAGGCGCATGCTGACCACGGGGATGAAGACGAGGAGGATGAGCGGCAGCTCGTCAAAGAAGATGCGCATCTCGGCCCGCCCCAGGAGGAAGAAGCGGGACATGAACAGGCCGTTGACGAAGGCGACAAAGACGACAAGGTATATGTAGGCGATCGGCGAGTTGAAGTACGCGTCGACCTCTCTCTTAAAGACCGTCCAGATGTTCTTCACATTCATGGCGACCTCTTGAACAACCTCAGAAAGACATCTTCCAGCGACGGCTCGCGCGCGGTGAGCTCCTTCACGATCCAGTCCTTCTGTTTCACGAACTGGTGGACGAAGACCGCAACCTCGTCCAGCGACTTGGCCGTGCCGGTCAGCCGCACCTCGTTGCCCTGCGTGGCGGCGATACGCACGTCCTGGACGCTCGGGATGGACTTGACCGCCGCCCACGCCTCGTCCCGGGGCGCCTGGAGCGTAACGGTGAAGACCGCCTCCTTGGCCTCTCGTTCTCTGAGCTCCTGCGGCGTGCCACCGGCAATGATCTTGCCGCGGTCGATGATGACGAGGCGGTCCGCCACCGCAGAGGCCTCCTGGAGGATGTGCGTGGAAAAGAGAATGGTCTTGGTCTCGGCGAGTCGGCGGATGAGCTGGCGGATACCGATGATCTGCATGGGGTCCAGGCCCGACGTCGGCTCATCGAGGATCACGACCGCCGGATCGTGGACCAGGGCCTGCGCCAGGCCCACGCGCTGGCGGTAGCCTAAGGAGAGCTCGGCGATATTGTGTTTCCAGACGCCGGCGATCTGTGTCGCCTCCACCACCCACTCCCGGCGCTGCTTGAATGCCGCGCCCGTCACTCCCCGGGCCTGCGCGACAAAACGGACGTATTCGTCCACGCGCATGTCGGGATACAAGGGCGGCGTCTCCGGGAGATAGCCGATCAGCCGGCGCACGCGCAGGGGGTCCTCGGTGATATCGATATCCGAGATCGTCGCCGTGCCGGCCGAAGGATAGATGAAAGTGGTGAGGATGCGCATGAGGGTCGTCTTACCGGCCCCGTTGGGACCCAGGATCCCGACGACCTCCTTGGCGCGGACCTCGAAGGAGACGTCGTCGAGCGCCCGCGTCGACCCGTAATCCATGGAGAGGTTCTTGACGACGATCATACGCTCTTAGACCTATGCCTCTCTTGTGAACGCGACTATTTTACCCTGCGAAAAATGCCGTGTCAACCCGTAGAGTGCAAGGGCTCCCTGTGCTAAAATGACATCATGACGGCCGCCACAAAGACGCGTTGCGCTGTCTGGATCCAGGCGGTGCGCGCGCCCTTCTTCGGTGCCTCCCTCGTCCCGGTCTGCCTGGGCGCGGCGCTTACCTTATATTACGGCACGCCGGCCGCCTGGCCCTTCTTGCCTCTGATCGCCCTGTGCGCCGTCACCTTCCACGCAGCGACCAATATCATCAACGATTATTATGACCATGTCAAGGGGGTGGACACCCCCGGTTCCTTTGGCTCCAGCAAGGTGATCCAGCAGGGATTGCTGCAACCCCGCGAGCTGCTGCGGGCGGGCCTCCTCCTCTTCGCGCTGGGTTCACTCCTGAGCTGCGCCTTCATCCCCCTGCGGGGACCGGTGGTCCTGCTCTTTCTGGCCTGCGCCCTCCTGGGCGGCTACCTCTACACCGGCACCCCGCTCGGCTACAAATACGTCGCCCTCGGCGACCTCTTTGTCTTTCTCCTGATGGGACCGCTCATGGTCCTGGGGACGCACGTCGTCCTGACGGGGCACTGGGACGGCCGCGTGCTCGCCGCAGCGCTGCCCGTCGGCTTTCTCGTCGCCGCCATCCTGAACGCTAACAACTTAAGAGACATCGAGCACGACCGGGCCGCGGGCGTGCGCACGCTCGCCAACACCCTCGGCTTCCAGGCGGCAAAGAAAGAATACGCCCTCCTCCTTGCCGGCGCCTACCTGGTCGTCGGCGTTATGATCTTCTACGGAACCCTGCCGTGGCTCACCGCGAGCGTCTGTGGCACCCTTCCCCTCGCGTGGCGGAACTTCGAAACGGTCCGCACCGCCCGCAAGACCGTCGCCAGGGAGCTGGCGACCCTCGACCTTGCGACGGCAAGGCTCCACCTCGCCTTCGGCCTCCTCTATATCCTCTCGATCCTCCTGGGAGCCCTTTCCCTTTAGCACCCAAAACAGTTTCCAAGTTATTCGGGAAAGTGTAAGGGGGCCACACCGACTCTAGGCGAGTCTAAGGCTCGGCGTCGACTTGAAGGCCCAGCGCAACGGCCTTGTCCAACGCCTCTTTGGCCTTGGCAGGCTCCCCCCGGCGCGTATAGAGCCTGGAGAGATCGTGATACGCCAAGGCATACTTGGGATTGACCTCGACCGCCTTTAAAAAATCCTGCAGGGCCCGGTCGCCGTCTCCCAGATCTTCATAGACAACCCCCCGGTTACGATAGGCCACGGCAAAAGCCGGTGCCAGCTCGATGGCCCTGCTGAAATCAGCCAACGCCCTCTCATATCCCTTTATCGCGGTGTAGACCTGGGCCCGGTTATGGAACGCGGCAACAAAGTTCGGATCTATCTGGATCGCCGTCGTCAGGTGCCGGAGCGCCTCCTTGAACTTCCCCACCCGATAGAGCGCGTAGCCGAGGTTGCCGTACACCTGGGGCGTCCTCTTATTCAGGCGCAAGGCCTCCAGATAATCCGGGATCGCCTTTTCGTAGTCGCCCAGCTTCGCGTAGGCCGCGCCCCGCTCGCTGTACACGGTGTCGTAATCCGGATCGAGCTCGAGCGCCTTGTCATAATCGGGGATGGCGCGCTCAAAATCACCCTTCAAGACGTAGTAATAGCCCCGGTTGCGGTACGCGAGCGTGTAATCCGGCTGCAGGGCGATGGCCTTGTTCAGGTTCTCAATGGCCATATCGTTCTCGCCGATCATGGCATACAAAAGCGCGCGGTTGTGATAGGCCATGGCGTAATTGGGCTTGATCTCGATCGCCTTGTCGTACATCGCCATGGCGAGGTCGTACTTCTTCTGTCCGATGTAGATGTTCGCCATGTTGTAATAGACCTCGTCGTACCTCGGGTGGAGCTCGAGGGCCTTCTTATAGATCTCCAGGGCCTTGTCCATCTGCCCCTTCTTTTCGTACTCAAAACCGATCCCCTTGTAGGCGCGGGCCTTGCCCGGGGCCTTCTTCGCGACGTCCTCCCACATCGTCAATTGCGACTTCCACACGAAGTTGCGCCGGTAGGTCAGGACGCCGAAGGCCAGGGCCGCGACGAGGACCAGGGCCGTCGGCCGGCGCCAATCGCTCTTGCCGAGCAGGACAAAAGACGCGCCCACCGCCACCAGTCCAAAACCCGCCATAGGCAGGTAGAGCCGGTGCTCGAAGATGGGGTCGCGGATCGGGATCATGCCCGACTCCGGGAAGATGGTCAGGAAGAACCAGAGGACGCCAAAGGTGATGAGCGGCTGCCGGAGCCGCTGCCGGACCGCGGCCCAACCGATCGCGATCAAACCTATCAGGCTCAAAAAGGTCGGCCAGGCGAAGATCGTCTTGTAGAGGCGGTAATCGTAATCGAGCACCTGGTTGACGGGCACGAACAACAGACGCAGGTACGTGAACATCACGCGGAATTGCGTCACCAGATACTCCCACCAACTCATGTTCGGGACGGGCTCGTTGGCCTTGCGCATGTGGAGGAAGTCCACCGAACCCGTCGCGGCCATCGTCAGGGGAAGGATGAGCGTGATGCCGAAATAAGGCAAAAGACGCCTCCACGGCGTCTTTGCGCCGCAGGAGATGAAGAACCGCTCGACGATCCAGACCATGAAGGGGAGCGTGACGACCCACTCTTTCGTGAACATCGCGACCAGGGCCGATGTCCACGAGAGAAGGCACCAACTCTTGAAGAACCCCTCTACCTCTTTCCTTTCTATCAGTCGAGACGTCACGTACGCGCACAGGGTCAACAGATAAAAGACCGAGGCGAGCGACACGGCGCGCTGGCAGATATACGTCACCCCCTGCGTCTGAAGAGGGTGTGTCACGAAGAGGAGCGCTGTCAGAAAAGAATACAGCCGCGCGAAGGGGGCCGGGACGTGGGGCCGCAGCAACGGCGTGCGCAAGAGAAGCCCGACGAACCAAAAGACGAGGAGCGTGGCGGCAAGATGAAGGGTGAGGTTGACGACGTGATACCCGAAGACCTCTTCTTTTCCGATATGGTAGTTGACGGCGAAGGACAGGTACGTGAGGAAGCGCGCCGGCCAATGCCGCCAGATCGTGCCGAGATCCTCGAGCCGCTGGACCCGCTCGTTCGTCGTGATGGACGTCTCGTCATCGAGCTGGAACGCCCCGTCAAAGGTATTAGAGTAGATGGCGAGGCCTATCGCGGCCAGAAAGATAGCGAGGAGGAGCGCGGACGGCATGCGGGACAACTCCCCCATGAAGACGCCCCGGAAGGGAAAACTGCGCCCCTTGTCTTTTCTTGCCTTCTTCTCTTTGCGTCCCAACGGTATCTCCCTTTCGGACGTTGCGACAACGACCATAGGATACCACACATCGGCCGCGCCGCCAAAGCCAAAATAAAGCCGCCGCCGGGAGGAAACGGTCGGGGCGGACAAAGACCTGCTCCTTCTAACGAAACGTGGGATCCCTGGCCCCGTCGTCCGTCAACAACTCCGGGACGACCGGGCCACGCGCAGGAGAGAAACAAGGAGATTGACGAGGAAGAGGCCGAAGATCACCAAGAACCAGACCGGGGCGCGGCCGGTCCTGATGAAACCGACATACGCCCCCATCAGGCTGCATCCCGGGCACCACCCCAAAAACGAACGGACGGGGCAGACGAACCCGTCCGTTTCCATGCGCAACAGGACTTGCGTGATCGCAGCCGCGCTCCAGAGGACGAACGGCAGATTATGGTCCCACAGGATCCGGAGCGCCTTCTTGTTCACGCAGAGGATATCAGGTACCCTGAAGCTCGTTGCCGTTGGCGTCCTTCAGGTTCTTCGTGGCGATCAGGATGAGGTCGATCAGCCACCAGATCCCGCAGCCGCCGCCGGTCAACAGCTTCACGACGCCCAACACCGTATAGCCGAGATAAAACCTGTCGATACCCAGACCGCCAAGGAAGATCGAGAGCAAGAGAGCCGTCATGAACTGTTTCTTCTCGCCTTCGGCCATAGGGACCTCCTTCTGCCTGCGGTTGCGTTGCGGTTGCGCTCTTTCGTTTCATTCTATGCTGAAACTCTGCCCCGCGCAACAAAAAAAGTGAGACTCAGACCAGGTGAGACTCAGACCAGGTGAGACTCAGACCAGGTGAGACTCAGAGACCAGGTCTTTTTGTCTCGCTTTTGTCTGCGACGCGCAACACAGTCTGCGCCTGTCCACAAAAAACAACAAAAAGGGCCGATAGCCGACACACCCTCTTTGTTCTATCTCCTTTTGGTGGAAAAGATTAGGAATTCTTTCTCATCCAGGCATCATGGCACGGAATATGCATCTTATCATGAATAAGGATAAGAGTATGCGCGATACACGACAACATCAACGCATCCCGCTGGACGGACAGGGGACCATCAAGGCGCCGGTCTTCGGAAATCGGCTGCGTGTCATGCGGGCCTACCTGGACGACATCAGCCTGGGCGGAGCGCGCCTCTACGCCGAGGACGGGGTCGATGTGGACCAGCCCGTGAAGATGCGCGTGCGCATCCCGTGGTCGGGCCGCGTGGTCGAGGGGACGGGCCGCGTGCGCCACGTCGCCCTGACGAGGAAAGCGGGCCGGCCCCTCTACGCACTGGGTGTCGAATTCATGCACATGAACCGCCAGAAGATCCGGCGCATGATCGAGGACAAGCTCGGCGGGGGCCGGAGGAAGTTTGCCGCGGTCCGTCACAAGAAAAAAGAAATCGGCCTCCTCCTGAAGCTCTCCCCTGTGCTAATCATCGCGACGTGGCTGCTCATCGACGGGGCCTGGCGCGCCCAGGGCTCGGTGCGCCAGGAACAGCAATTCGAAAAAGACTTCAAAAAAGGCGTCCTCCACTTTCTTTATAACAGCAAGTAGGCGCCGAGGCGCGAACGCTGATTTTTTTAAAGACCGCCGGAACACCGGCGGTTTTTTTTACGTCCGGTCCCGTCGCTCGCCCCGAGGAAATCTTTTGACGTCCGGGACGCAAGCGTCTAATATATAGGAAAACAAGACGCATGATCCCTTCTCCCTTTTTTCTCTTTGCGGCGTGGTGTGCCATCTTTTGCATCTTTTCCGGCATCGGCCTGACGGTGCGCCGGTGGATGGGCAACGCGCCCCCGTCCCGGATCGAACAGTTCTTTTCCTGCTTCTGGGTGGGTCTGGCCACCGGGACCTTCTTCCTGCAGATCTGGCACTTCTTTTCTCCGATCAACAGACCGGCCTTCCTTCTCGTTCTGGCTTGGGGCGGCGCGGGGCTCTGGTCGCACGCCCGCTACCTGCGGCGCCAGCCCCGCCTCACCAAAAAACAAAGAAAGGCCCTCGCCAAGACTCAGGCGCCGCAACCGCGCCTCGGCTGGTCTTTTTACCTGCCGGCCTTCGGCTTCGCCTGGCTCGTCGCGTTCTATGCCTCCTTCCTGCCCACCTTTTATGACGCGGGGCTTTACCACCTGCCCACCATGCGGTGGGTCACCTCCTTCCCGGTGGTGCCGGGTCTGGGCAACCTGCACGGGCGCCTGGCCTTCAACCAATCCTACTTTCTCTACGTCGGCCTGCTGGAGGCGTGGACAGGCCGCGGCACCCACCTGGCCAACAGCATCCTGGTCCTGGTCGCCCTCCTCCAGTTCTGGATCAGCTTCCTGAGGGTCCTCGGCCCCGTCGGCAGACGCCGGCCCGTCGATCTCTTCCAGGCGCTCATGCTGCCCTTCATCCTCCATCAGGTCTTTCTGGTCTTCATGCCCAGCCCGTCGACGGACCTGGCCATCATGATCCTGGCCATCATCTGCTCATCGATTCTCTTGCGGCTCCTGGAAAACAGCGAAGACGACGCCCCGGAGACGCCGTGGTCTTTCTACGGCCTCTTCACCCTGATCCTGCTGGGCGTCACCACCAAGATCACCTTTCTGGTCTACGGCGGCACGTCTTTTCTCATCCTGCTGATCGTCATGTGGCGCTCGCGGCAGGCCATCCTCCTGGGCAATACCAGGCGTCTCGCCTGGGGGATCATCATCACCGGCCTCTTCGCCATCGTCCCCTGGTGCATCCGCGGGGTCATCATGACGGGATGGATCGCCTACCCCCTGCCCTTCGGCAAGTTCGACGTCGAGTGGCGTCTGCCCACGGCCAGCCTCGAAAAGATGAGCACCTCGACCATGGATTACGCGCACAAAGCCTGGTCAAGGATCGGGACCCGCCACCGCCACATCTACGTCACCATGCCCCTCGTGCTGGCCGCGCTGGGGTTGATCCCCAATGCCGTGGCCTTCTTTCGCAAAAAGACGGCCACGACGCATCCGGGCCTCTGGCTCCTGCCCATCCCCTGCATCGTGACGCTCATCCACTGGTATATCCAGGTCCCGAACCTGCGCTTCGGCTACGCCTTCTTTGCGATGCTGCCGGCCATGGTCTTCACGCTGTGGCTGCGCTCCATGAAAAACCCCTCGAAGATCGTCGCCGTCTACCTCATCCTTTTTGTCGGCGCGATCGCCTACCAGGATATCGTCGAGAAACACACGGTCACCATGATCAGGAAAAACCGCATCATCACGAAGCGCCTCGAGAAGGTCTGGCGCGCCGACAAGACGAGCTGGCTGACCGAACAGACCTACCTTCCCTACGTCACGCGCTCGGGGCTCATCCTCTACGTGCCGATCAAGGACGACCGGTGCTGGGACACCGATCAGCTATGCACCCCCTATCCGCGGCGCGATCTCAGGCTCCGCCGGCCGCCGTGGCTGCGCCATGGTTTCGTCATGAACAACTTCAACGAAGACGACCCTGATGTGGGCTTCGCGCATAAGAACATCAAGCCGTCTCTCAACGAGATCCCGGACTGAGGACCCGCGATGCCCCGTTCTTTCATCTTGACGGCAGGACCCGCTTCTTTTACGATATATCCGTACCTCAAAGACAGACCCCATGAAGATCTCCGTCATCATCCCCGTCTTTAACGAAAAGCTGACGGTCGCCGAGATCGTCCGTCGGGTGCGCGCCGTCCCCCTGGACAAGGAGATCATCATCGTCGACGATGGCTCCACCGACGGGACCCGCGAGGTCCTGGCTACCCTCAAGGCCCCCGAGATAAAGGTCATCACCCAGGAGCGCAACAGGGGCAAGGGCGCGGCCCTGCGCCGCGGCATCGAGGAAGCGCGCGGCGACATCGTCATCGTCCAGGACGCGGACCTCGAATACTACCCCGAAGAATACAGCATCCTGATCCAGAAGATCCTGGAGAACAAGGCCGACGTGGTCTACGGGACGCGTTTTCTGGGCACGCACCGCATCTTTTATTTTTGGCACCTCCTCGGTAACCACCTCCTGAACCTGATCGCCAATGTCCTCTACGACACCACCCTGAGTGACCTCATGACGTGCTACAAGGCCTTCCGCGCGGACGCGATCAAGAAACTGCCCTTATCGGCCGATGGCTTCGGCATTGAGGCCGAGATCACGGCCCGCGTCTTCCAGAAGCGGTTGCGCGTGTACGAGGTCCCCATCTCCTACAACGGCCGGGATTACGAACAGGGCAAAAAGATCAGGTGGACGGACTTCTTCGGGTGCGTGGGCTGGCTCATCCGGTGCAAGTGGGACCGCGACAAAGTAGACGTCGGCGAGGAGACGCTGCACCGCATGCGGGCCTTGCGCAACAACACGCGCTGCCAGATCGCCGTCCTCAGGCCTTATCTGGGGGGCAAGATCCTTGAGACCGGGTCCGGCATCGGCACGCTCTCGACGGCCCTGGCCACGCACAGCCGGCGTCTCATCCTCTCGGATGTCCGCGATACCTGCTTAAGACAATTGGAAGACCGTTTCGGCGTCGCGCCTCACGTCTCGGTCGTGCGCTTCGACATCCGCCAAGATCCGCCGGCCGAGCTCGGCGGTCACACGGTAGACACGATCGTCTGCGTGAACCTCCTGGAGTACATCGAGGACCACGAAAAGACGCTCAAGATTTTTCATGGGATCCTCCCCAAGGAGGGACGTCTCCTCCTGCTGGTCCCGGCGCACAAGGGCCTCTACGGCTCGCTCGACCGCAACCTCGGCCATGTCCGCCGGTACGAAAAAGTGGAGCTCGCCGAGCTCCTGCAGCGCGCCGGCTTCACCGTGGAACAGGTAATGTTCCACAATACCTTCGCGTCCTTCGGCTGGTTCCTCAACAGCCGCATCCTCCGGCGCAAGGTCCTGCCAGGCCTCCAGGGAAGGCTCTTCGACGCGTGTCTGCCCCTCTTCCTCAAACTCGAAAAGGTCCTGCCGAAGTCCTGGGGCATATCCCTTATCGCCGTCGCCCGCAAATAAAGCTGCTCCCCCTCACACCTTTCCTGACAACTTAGAAACTTGAGGCCGATCTGTCCCAAAAAAAACGCCCCGCACGACACGGGGCAACGCCAGGTCATACGGGGCTTCGCTAAATGCCCCCTCGGGGCACACACGGATGCAATAAATTGCCCCGCATGACGGCAAAAGAGCTAAGGTCATGCGGGGCTTCGCTAAGGGCGCCGCCTTCGGCAGCGCACATGAGGTTGCGAAGGGGGCGGATTTGGGTGGCCTCTCGCGGCTGCCTGGGACTTCTCGCCCCCTTGGGTTAGGATAACGCTTAACCCCTGATATTGCCCAGGACACACGCCGATCTCCTCAAAGGCCATAAAAAGTATAACACCTCCCGAGGGGAGCGACAAGGGGGGGCCGGAGAAAAAATCAAAAAATTACGAATCGTGGAACTCGGGGAAAACGCTGGTGTTGAGCTGATTGCTCCCCTTACGGATCAGTTCTTCGAGACTCGCGATCTTCGCCTCGAGGACGAGGCGTTCCTTGGGGCCGCCTTCCAGGTTGCAGGCCAGTTTGTAATTATAGGCCGCGTCGCGCAACAAATACAGGGACTCTCTCCTGTTGGAAGCGCTGTGCCACTGCTGTATCTTCACCTGGGCCTCTTTTAAATAGAGCTCTTTTTTGTCCTCCACAAGGCGCTCTTGTTCGGCGTTCGTTATCTCGCGCAGCTCCTCTCTCATCCCTTTGGTCAAGGCGCCGTACTCCGAGGCCATAGAGGCACGCGCCTCCCGCAGTGCCTCTTCAAACCGCAGCCGGGCGGCGGTCGCATCATCCCGCGTCTTCGATTGAGCGTATAACTGGAGCGCCCTCTCGTAATGGAAGGGCCCGGACGGTTCGATGGCAACCTGTCGTTTCTGCCTCGCCAGCTCGTGGGCGAAAAAAAACGAAAGGCTGACGATGAACAAGGCGGGCAGGAGGACGAGCAGCCAAAGGCGGCCGCCCGCCACCGATCCGCAGTCCCTGCGCTTGACGGCCTCGGCCCGGATCTCTTCAGCACAAAACGGACACCTTTTCATGTCCGTCGTTGGGGGGGTGTCTTCATCGTCACGCGTGGGCGTCAGGTTATGCAGTCTTGAGATCAATGCCGGCCCTGGATCCTCCGCGCTTATCCATGCGCGCCTCAAATGAAATGCGCCAGGGGCCCGTGCCCGGTCCGGATCGGCATGTCACCTATTGAAAAAGACGTTGATGAAGTCTGCAATGGCCCTTCTCTCCTCCGGCCTTATCTTCTCAAAGTGGATGCCGTACCGGAACGCCTTATCGGGCAGGACAAGCCTGTTCACGACGCGCCCCTCGAGCTCCATCTTCTGTTTGATGTCGCCGGCCCCCTTGCTGGCGTACAGAAGGGTAAAATTGATGAGCAGGCAGGCGCTGGACGGGATCTCGTATTCCGATTTGATCGCCATCCCCTCTTCGCTCAGGTTGAACATGATCGTCTTTTGCTTGTGTCCACCGACGTACATGGAGACGTCCATGGGCTCCCGGATCAGGTAGGTGACCGAAAAGTCCACCTCGATCCTCTTGAACTTGCGCCTTTCCACACCCCCGTACGCATCGCTCATAACGACCTTCCCCTCCCAAGGTTTTAGGTACCCGGTCCTGGCCTGTCTTCTATTTACAATCCAACTCCATCGTCTCCTTGCCCGATCCGACGATGAAGATCGTGCTGCCCGATTCTCCGCACTTTACCGGCTTTGCAATAAACTGATAGCCGTCGGCCTCAAATTCTACTGAAAATTCGTACCCCTGGATCTCCTGCTCATCGTAAAACCTGTCGATGTAACCCGGGCCGTCTTCAGGGTCCAGGAGTTCATCTTCGCCTTTGGGATACCTTTGATGTGCCGCCTTAAAGGCTTCGCTGGCGGCGACAAGGGCCTCCAGTTGGACCCTGGCCGCCTCATCATTTGTCGTCCTTTTTTCCACCTTCAAGCTGTCGATCCAATCCCCAAAGACATCCCCGGCCCTGGCGCACGTCAAGACGAAGAAGACGCACAAGAGTGTCGTCACGCCGGTCAACCGTCTGGTGCTCCTCATCTTCCCTCCCTGCCCTGCGCTTGAGGGGACCGCCCTCTCCGGCTCTTTTGAATATCTTACCCCGTGGACCCGAAAGATAAAAGAATATTTTTCTTCCGGGGACCGGCAAGGCCCGTGGCCGCCGGGTGGGAGTGCCCTTCATGCCAAGAAGACCCGCTAAAAACAGCGGATCTTCTTGACGGCAGGTCTTCTTGAGACATTGCGCAGACGCACACCCTTGACTCTGTGCGCCCAGGGTATCCTCTAAGTGAATTTTCTATACAGATTCAAGGTGGCCTCGGCGACGTCCTGACTCCTGAATCTTGTCTCGACCATCTTGCGCCCGGTATTGCCAAGCCGTTCCCTCAAGTCATCATCGTTGAAGAGCTGGATGATATGCGTGGCGAGCTCCTCATAGCCCTTCATGGGGATGACATAGCCGTTGACGCCGTTCTGAATGATCTCCGGCATCCCCCCGGCGTTCGTCACCACCATCGGCCGGCCGGACGCCATCGCCTCAAGCATGGTCAAGCCGAACGGCTCAAAGGCCGTCGAGGGATAGATGCAGACCGAGGAGGCCGCATAGAGCCTGGGCATCTCATCGAGATCGTAGCTATCGATCAAGACGCTGTCTTTCAAGCCGAACTCTTTGACCAGATGGACGAGGTAGGCGATGTCTTTCTGCTGTGTCAGGCCCCAATCGATGGTATTCTTGGTCCCCGCCAGGACCAGCATGGCCTCCCGGACCTTCTCTTTGACCAGTTTCAGGGCCTTGATGCTGACGTCGCAGCCCTTTGCCAATCCCATGCGGGCCGGGTGAAAGAATATCTTCCTTCCTTTCAATTGAGGATACTTCTCATATATGGGAGCCGGGTCGACGTCGGGGCGGAACATCTCGATATCGATGCCATGGTGGATCGCCGTGACCTGCCGGTGGGAGCACCCGATCCCGATCAACTCTTTCTTGATAAAATGGCTGACCGAGATGATGTGCGTCCACTTGATCCTTCGTGTCAGCTCAAAAAATTGCTCATCGTCCCAGACGTTATGGGCCGTCAGGATCAGGGGGATCCCTTTCTTGACGGCACATGCCTCGAGGGCGCACGCATGGGCTTTGCTGAAATAGTGCATGTTGTGGGCATGAAGGACATCGGGCTTAGTGCGCTCGATGAAACGGTCAAAGACCTCTCTGATCTCCTTGTCGATGCCGGCCAACCCCCTGCGCGCCAACCAGTTCAGGTCCATGAGGGGCGCGCGAAAGATCCCGACCCCCCTGAACTCATCCTCGACCCTGCAATTCTCGACGGTCCCGGTCAACAGGCTCACCGAATGCCCCATCTCGACAAAATGCGGCAGCAGAATGGTCAGGTGCGTCTCGACCCCCCCGATCAGGGGAGGAAATCCCCAGTGCAGGTGGGCGATATTCAATTTTTTTCCGGATACAGTCATCTCTTCTCCTTACAGATAATAATCCCGCTCGTCCTTCACCTTCCTGCGGAAGAGATACGCCTTATTGACAGCCACATGGCGGACCTTATTGAACACCCTGATCTTCACCTTCTTTTTGCGCCCGGAGACGATCCGGATGCGGACCTCATTGTTCTTCGTCTCGATGACGACGGGGTCCTTGCGCCAGACGATGGAACAGCGGATCTCCTTCCAGGTCTTGGGCATGAAGGGATCGACGCAAAGCTCGTCGCCCTGCGTCCTCACTCCCGCGAAACCGCAGACGACGCACTGCCACACGCCTCCCAGCGAGGCCGCATGGATACCTTCGGCCGTATTGCCGTGGAGATTGCTGATGTCCGCGCGCAGGGCCACATTGAAAAATTGATACGCCTGACTGAGCGCGCCGACCTCTATGGCCGCCAGACAATGGATGGCAGCGCTTAAAGAAGACCTGTGCAGGGTCCTGTCGAGATAATACCAGAAATTGCTGTTTTTGGTCTTCCTTCCATAAATACCGGAAAGCAGATAAAGCAGCATCAGGACGTCGGCCTGCTTGACAAGCTGTGTCTTATGATAATCCCTGACCTTGATCCCGCGGGGCAGGAGAGGAATATTGTTCTCATCGTGGTGGACGATCTTGACGGGACGCTTCCTGAAAAATCCGTCGAACTGCTCGATGACGCCGTCGCTCCTCACCCGGACCCAGAGGCGCGGCGCGATATGTTTCCATCCAAGGACCTCTGAGTCGGTGAGGTCTATTTTTGAACAAAGGGCCCGGTGCCGCCGTCTCTTGTTCTTTTTAAGGTCAAAATAGAGTTTGTGCGCCTCAAGTAAATTCCACTTGGCGAGCATGTTGGTGTAGGCGTTGTTGTCGACGTTCTCGTGAAACTCATCCGGCCCGATGACGTTCCTGATCTCGTACTTGCCTTCTTTGTTTTTGACGACGCGGCTCGCCCAGAACCTGGCCGTCTCCCATATCATCTCGGCGCCGTGATTATTCATGAAATCCGAGTCGCCGGAGACGGCGGCGTAATGGGCGCACGCAAAGGCGATGTCGGCGGTGATGTGGTGCTCTAGGTCGTTGGTCCTGATCCGGATGACCTTGCGGTCCAAATCCCTGGCCCACGCGGGCGTCTCCTCCTGCCCCGTTCCCGCGGATTCCCAGGGGAACATCGCCCCCCTGAACCCGTGGTCTCTGGCGATCTTCCTGGCCTGGTCCAGGCGGTGATAGCGATACATCAGAATATTCCTGGCGGCGTCCGGCAGGACATAAGCATAAAAAGGAAGCAGGAAGATCTCGGCGTCCCAGAAGATGTGTCCCCGGTACCCTTCGCCGCTCAAGGTGCGCGCGCCGATACTCGAGAAGCCGCCGTCGGCGTGGGCACAGATCAGCATATGATAAATATTGAAACGCAGGTTCTTTTGGATGTCGGCCGTTCCCCCGATGGCCACATCGGCGATATCCCACGCCTTGCGCCAGGCCGCCCTGTGCTGTTCCAGAAGGGTCTCGAAAGGTGCCCTGGCGGCCCTTTGAAAAGCGGCCGCCGATCCCTTCCGGGCCCTTTTAAGACCCCTTGCTCCTTCGGGACAGGGAGTGATGGTAAAGATCTTCGTGAAGACGGCGGCCTGTCTTCTCTTCAGCCTCACCTTCAAGACATCGTCCTTGGCGAAGACCTTCTTGGCGCCGACCGTATAGTAGAGGCCGCTGCGATAGATGACCTGATGGCGCTTTTCAAGGGTCTCCAGCAGTATGTATTGGGCGCGGTCCTCGTAGAACAACTCCTTGATGCGGAAGTGCCTCTTGTTGCCTTCTGAGACGATGCCGGCGTTATGGACGGAGACGTCGATACCGCTCTGCAGCTCGATCTCCGCCTCGTCTTCCAGGGGCGTCAGGATGATCTGCATGACGCCCAGCTGCTTATCATGTTTTGAAACAAACCGGATCGACTGATAGTCGTAGCGCCTGTTCTTGATGTCGGCATAGACGCTCCTCCTGAGGAGCAACCCCTCTTTCATGTTGAGGACCCTCTCATGCTGGAGGGTGTCCATGGCGGCGGCCCCGAACTTCTCGCCCTTGAGGATGAATTTAAAAAAGAAGGGGTTCGGCAGGTTGACCAACTCGGCGACCTGGGAGGTCATGCGGTCGTAGATGCCGGCGATATACGTTCCGGGCTTGGCGCCGGGAGGTTTCTCTTCCAAGGTGCCCCGGATGCCCAGAGAGCCGTTACCCAAAGAGAACTGACTTTCGCGGATGTTCTGGATATCCCGGTCAAAGCCGTCCTCTTTGATGCACCAGAGATCTTGACTCTTGCAAGGAGCGTAATGGTCTTTCAAGACACTCTCCTTTAACTCCTATCTTAAGGGTTAATGCACCATCAGGCAAGCCCTTAAGATATCAAACGCAAGGGGGCTCCCTTCAAGCCATCTCAACAGCAACGTCTTATACGTATTCGATCTTTTTTTGGAACCATTTTTTGTACTGGAGGCGCAGGAAAAGCCAGATATAAGAAAGGTGAAAGCGACAAAATACGGGGGTGCTTGAATTGAGCCATTTAAATAGAATAATAAGGGATCGCCTCCAAAAAGAATGATCCAGGCACGTGTCATAGCTGTAGACGATTAATTTTTTACGGCGCTCCTCATTGAGAAGGTTCCGCTGGGCACAATAGTTATAAAGCGGCGTATTCTTCAAGGGATAATAAATGGCCGTCTGAACGGCATCGGCGCGGATCCTCAGATTGAGCCAGAGGGTCTTGACCATATCAAGGATGCTTTCGTCCGGCAGGCCCACCATCATAAAAATATGCAGCGCCATCTTGCGTTTTTTAATGAGG
>Ga0315537_1000625_pt1 | contig 27853 bp, 22 predicted proteins | sample SalMarSW160270MG_FD_203091 | JGI IMG/M metagenome (GOLD analysis project Ga0315537, IMG submission 203091) | Salt marsh sediment microbial communities from the Plum Island Ecosystem LTER, Massachusetts, United States - Salt Marsh Sediment SW1602-70 ...
GACCGGTAATATCCAACTGTTTCGCGATTTGCCGCGAAATACGTTTTATCCTTCTGACCGTCTCAAAGTATATTTTCTGAGGCGGAAATACCATCGTGGCATCGCCGGAGTGTACCCCCGCAAATTCCACATGTTCGGAGATGGCATAGGCGATGATCTCACCCCTGTCGGCCACGGCATCAATTTCGATCTCCTTTGCATTTTCAATGAACTCCGAAACAACAACAGGGTATTGTTTCGAAACATTGGCAGCAAGGGTCAGGAAATGAGAGAGCTCTTCTCTGTTTGACACCACATTCATTGCGGCACCTGACAATACATAAGAGGGTCTGACCAGTACCGGGAATCCTATGTTGTCAACAAAACCGTAAATATCTTCAATACTGGTAAGCTCTTTCCATCGTGGTTGGTCGATTTCCAACTTGTCAAGCATCATCGAAAATTTATGGCGGTTTTCTGCATTGTCGATCGATAATGGTGAGGTTCCAAGAACATTCACATCCTGCTTATACAGTCGAATGGCGAGATTATTCGGGATTTGTCCGCCGGTGGAAACAATAACACCTTTCGGATCTTCAAGCTCGACAATGTCCAGAACACGTTCCAGTGAAAGCTCATCAAAATACAAGCGGTCGCAAATGTCATAATCCGTGCTAACTGTCTCTGGATTGTAGTTGATCATGATAGACTGGTATCCCTGCTGCTTTATGGTATCAAGGGCATTCACGCCACACCAGTCAAACTCCACACTGCTTCCTATGCGGTAAGCTCCGGAACCCAGGACAATCACTGATTCCGTATCGCTACGAAATTCAACATCATGCTCCGACCCACTATATGAAAGATAGAGGTAATTGGTTAGAGCCGGATATTCAGCAGCCAGGGTATCGATCTGTTTTACGTAAGGAATAATACCCTTTTTTTTCCGGTATTCCCTGACTTTCAGTAAATCATTATCGATTTCTTTAACACCGGATTTGAGAACAAACCGGGCGAGTTGAAAATCTGAATATCCCTGTATCTTTGCCTCGCGGATCTTCTCTTCAGGAATCCTGGAAAGAGCATCATACTTTACCAGTTCATTCTTCAGGTTGATGATATTCTTCAGTTTGTAAAGAAACCATTTGTCAATCTTTGTGAGGTGATGGATCCGGTCCACATCAAATCCCTTTTCCATGGCTTCGGCGATGACAAATATCCTCATATCGGTTGGTTCAGCCAGCTCTTTCTCAAGGTTTTTAAAACCAATATTGCGGTTGCCAACAAATCCATGCATTCCCTGGCCGATCATACGCAATCCTTTTTGGATCGCTTCTTCAAATGTACGGCCGATCGACATCACTTCACCCACACTCTTCATGCTGCTTCCGATCAGGTTTGAAACACCGTCGAATTTATTCATGTCCCACCGTGGGATCTTGCATACAATGTAATCCAATGCAGGCTCAAAAAAAGCGGTGGTAGTCTTGGTTACGGAATTCTTGAGTTCATGTAATCCAAATCCCAACCCCAGTTTTGCAGCAACGAAAGCCAGGGGGTAACCTGTAGCTTTTGATGCCAGTGCACTGGACCGGGACAATCGTGCATTTACCTCAATAACCCTGTATGCTTCTGAAGAGGGATCCAGGGCATACTGTATATTACACTCTCCAATGATCCCGATGTGCCGGATAACCCGGATAGACAGTTCCCGAAGTTTATGGTATTCGGAGTTTGTCAGGGTTTGGGATGGAGCGACAACAATGCTTTCACCGGTATGAATACCCAGTGGATCAAAATTCTCCATGTTGCACACGGTAATGCAGTTATCATATTGATCCCGTACAACTTCATATTCAACTTCCTTCCATCCTTTCAGGGATTCTTCAACAAGAATCTGGTCGCTATGGGAAAATGCCTTCGAGGCCAGTGTGCTGAGTTCTTTCTCATTGGTACAGAACCCGCTACCCTGGCCACCAAGAGCAAAAGCGGCCCTGATGATGATCGGATATCCAAGTTCCCTTGCTGCTTTCAGGGCATCCATAACATTATGCACCGCAATGCTTTGTGGTGTAACTATCCCGATCTCTGATAGCTTGTTTACAAATTTTTCCCTGTCCTCGGTATCCATGATCGCCTGAATGGGTGTCCCCAACACGGTTACATTGTATTTTCGGAATACCCCGGAATTGAAAAGATCGATTCCACAGTTCAATGCTGTCTGGCCTCCAAAGGACAAAAGGATACCATCCGGTTCTTCCTTCTTGATTACTTCTTCAACAAAACAGGGTGTAACCGGAAGAAAATAGATCTTGTCAGCTAACTTCTCAGAGGTTTGAACGGTAGCAATGTTGGGATTGATAAGAATCGTCTGAACCCCTTCTTCCCTGAGGGCTTTCAGTGCCTGTGAACCGGAATAATCAAATTCTCCGGCTTCCCCGATCTTCAATGCACCCGACCCAAGAATGATCACCTTTTTGATGGGAGGCATGGTTTCTTCTGGTGAATGGGGATTACTCATGTGTCATTTTTATTTTTTCAATGAATTCATCAAAAAGAAACGCTGTATCGGTTGGTCCGCCTGCTGCTTCCGGGTGAAACTGGGTGGAGAAAAAGGGCTTTCTCTTATGGATCATTCCTTCGTTGGTTTTATCATTGATGTTAATGAAGAGCGGTTCCCATTCCTCCGGCAGGGTTTCATTGTTTACGGTAAATCCATGATTCTGTGATGTGATGTAGGCCCTGTTGGTCCCCATTTTCAATACCGGCTGGTTATGACTGCGGTGCCCGTATTTCAGCTTATAGGTGTCAGCACCGGATGCAAGAGCCATCAGTTGGTTACCAAGACATATCCCGAATATGGGAATATCCTTTTCAAAAGCCCTGGCGAGATGATCAATGGTAACCTGGCACTGTTTCGGATCTCCGGGCCCGTTGGAAATAAAGAGGCCATCATAGCGATCATTCAAAAAATCATAATCCCATGGAACCCGTATTACGGTGGTGTCTCTTGCCAGAAGGGAACGGATGATGTTGTATTTAACACCACAATCGACCAGCAATATTTTGTATCTGCCGTTTCCATAGATCTCTTTTTTTGCAACACTTACCCGGGCCACCAGGTTTTCTTTATTGGGGTCATAGAGATCAACATCCTCGCTACCGTAGATGATTTTGCCAAGCATGGTCCCTTTCTCCCGCAACTTTTTGGTTAAGGCACGGGTATCCACTCCGAACATGCCGGGCACGGAATGTTTTTTCAACCAGTTTCCAAGGCTGTCTTCTGCGTTCCAGTGACTGTATTCGAATGAGTAGTCGGAAACAATCAGGCCGGAAATATGAATGGAGCTAGATTCATAGAATTTTTGCAGGTTATTCTCTAACTCTTCCTTTGGGGCACCGTAATTGCCTACAAGCGGATAAGTCAAAACCAGGATCTGTCCCTTGTAGGATGGGTCAGTTAGACTCTCGGGATAACCGGTCATGGCGGTATTAAACACAACTTCACCGGAGACAGATCGTTCAGCACCGAATGATTTTCCCATCAGTTCGGTGCCATCTTCAAGGATAAGCTTAATGGCAGGTACGGTGGTCATCTATGCCGATTGTTGTGCCCCCAAATTACTCAATTTATGAGGCTGTACAAAATTGTATAAAAACCGAGGATCTGCAACCGATAACGTGGGAAGATTTAAAGGTTTGATGTATTTATTTTCGAAAATCAGGATATCAGCCCTGAAAGGATCCATTAACCCGACACCTATTCAGAAGCCAGGTTTTTAATGTCTTCCTCCTTCCCGATAACAACAAGCGAATGATCTTTGGTTAATACTGTTTTTTCAAAACCCACCGGGTCCATCTTGGTGATTTGTTTTCCATCCTGTGATAACATTTTATGTTTTATCCCAATAATGTTTACACCAAATCTGGATCTGATTTTCAGGTCTGGGATTGTGTTACCGAGAAATTTTTCAGGAACCTCAATTTCACTGATAAAAACATCCAAAGCAAGTTCATCAAGAAATTTAACATCCTTATTTAACAATTGCAGGGCAAATCTTTTCCCTTCCTGTTTCTCCGGGTAAAGGATTTGAGAAATATTCATACGTTCAAGAATTTTCACCTGGATATCTTTGGTGGCCCGGGCATATATCCGTTTCACTCCTAATTCCTTTACTATCTCAATGGTAAGAAGGTTTGCCTCAAAAGCTTCTCCCAATGACAATATCACTATGTCATCTGGCTGGATAAAGTTTGCCATGGCAATTGGGTCGGTATTGTCAATCTGGACAGTAAATTCAAATCCGGCCTGTTTCATCTGGTTTACTACAGGTGGATTGGAATCCATTACAATCAGTTCAGAATCATTGTTTTTAAGTGTTTGGGCTATTTCCCGGCCGAACGCACCCAAACCGATCAAAATAAATCTTTGTTTTGTTGCCATGATGTTAACCTACGTTTAACGTTGTTTCAGGATATCGATATTGTGCTTGAGTGACCTCTTCTCCGAGTGCAATTGCAACCGTAAACAGCCCGATTCTTCCCAGGAACATAACGATGATGATAATGAATTTTCCCCACACGGACAAATCAGGGGTAATCCCCCTGGATAGTCCAACGGTTCCAAAAGCTGATACGGTTTCAAAAAAGAGATCGAAGAATGAAAATGATTCAGTTATAGTTAGCAACAGCAGGCTGATAAACAGTAGGAGGATGGATAGTACAAAAACACTGAAAGCTCTTCTGATGATCAGCATGCTGATTGTATTCCAGCCAATCTCCACGCGGTCCTTCCCCCTGACAAAAGCCCAGAAACTTGATATCAGGGTTATAGCAGTTGTGATTTTTATACCGCCAGAAGTCGAGTTTGGAGCACCTCCGATATACATTAAAAAGATGACAAACAATAAAGCGGGAATAAGCATTGCATGAATATTTACAACGGAAAAACCCGCTGTTCGGGATGTAACACTGGTAAAAACGGCATTCAGTATTTGTTGTTTTGCCGGCAAATTGCTCCATTGGGGCATTTCCAATAACCAGATCAAAATGGCTCCAACGATAATAAGGCCCAGGGATGAATAGATAATTATTTTGGTTTGTAGTGATAGGCCTTTCTTTTTGACTAATAAATTCGTCTTCATTCTGAACAGATCGGTTATGGTATAAAAACCTATACCACCTGCGATAATTAATATCATCACAATAACCAGGATAGGAGTGGATGACGAAATCGCCGGAGACTGAAAACCATCCGGAAGGTTACTGAATCCGGCATTGCAGTAAGCGCTTATTGAATGAAAGGCTGCAGTAAACAGACGGTCGAATTCTGACAAGTGCATAGGATCCAGGGCCAGATACAAACCAATTGCCCCAACCAGTTCAAAAAGCAGGGTAATAAGAATAATAGCTTTCAGGATCGATGTTAATGAATTAAAATTGTTATCCTCGAGGATCTGTTGCACAATCAGTTCATCCTTGAGCCGCAGTCCCCGATGAAGAAATAGTGTGATAATTGATGTAATTGTGATGATACCCAAACCGCCAACCTGTATCAGGAATAAGATGATAGCCTGACCCTCAACGGTAAATTTATCCGCCACATTCAGCGTGGTTAATCCGGTTACACATATTGCAGATGCAGCTGTAAAAAATGCATCAATCCATGAAATGCCTTCAAATGTGGCCCTGGGAAGTTTTAAAAGAAAGGAGCCCAACAAGGTCACCAGGAAATAGGATAATACAATAATCCTGGCGGGTTTCAGAGATACATAAAGCCATCTGTCGCGAGATCTTGTTATCGTAACAATGGCATTTGCCACAATATATACCTGGATCAGGACAAAATAGAGTTTAATGAAATTATGTGAGGTGGAACGGGTAATTAGATAATGAGGCTCCTCCACGGCAAATATTTCCTCGATCACAATGGAAAGGATAAAAATGGCCAGGAGGAGAAATTCCACGGGTGATTCCTTAATATATTGTAATTTCCGGCTGCTGAGAAAAAAACGGGTCAATATGGATATGACAAAAAGTGCTGCAAGAACTTCATCCAGTACAAGAAGGAAAAAATTGATCTTTTCCGAAGTATAAAATCCATAATCCAGAATCAGGGAACAAATGGCGATCAAGCCTAAAATATACGTCATCCTTCTGATGTACGTATCGATCGTTCCCTTTTGTGTGGCTTTCATCAAAGTTTACAGAAGAAGCGGCAATACTGCCTATAACGGTGGATCCGAAACGTGTACTATAAAGTTTCGCTTCTCGATCAAATCTCTATAATCCAGCAGGTTTTTATCCGGATAGTAGCCAATAACAAGCGTGAGTTCGACTGTCTTACCGGTTTTTAAAACATAGGTATCCGGTGATTCCGTTTTAAGGATTTCTCCGTTTACTGCTTCAATGAATTGATGTTGCACCGGTATACCAGGAATTCTAATTTGTATTCGATATTCGGTATTTGCACTAAGTTCATTATTGCTTACTTCCTTATCCAGAAATCGGATGATTGGTTTATCTCCTTCATAATGCACAACTCTTTTCCCGTTTTTCCAGGTTCCTTTCCACATCAATACATCATCATCATACCATTCAACCCACATTCCAATTTTTTCCCCCTTCTTGAAATTTCCTTCCGCTCTTTTATTGCCATTTTCATACCAGTACATCCATACTCCCTCTTCCTTATCATCCATATAAGTACCCTTTGCAACCAGTATATCATTACTATAGATTTCCCATGGACCCTGTTTTAATCCATGGCGATCTGTATAATTGAGTTTTTCCGTTTCGTTTAACTCAGTTGAATTCCGGTTTTTTGTTGCCTCCTGATCACGACATCCGGAAGACATAAAAATGACAATCAGGAATATTAGATATCTCATGGCAAAATAAATAAGACGGGTAAATTTAACGGATTGTTTTTACATTTGAAAAATTTATTAACTCACCTCTATCACGTTTAGTCTATTTGCCTGATCCTGTTATAACCTTATAATTGGTATACATGATAATAAACGCGGATTTTTATTAAATTTGATAATGGGTTGACCTGTAATTCACTGTATGAAAACATGGTGTTGGTAATCAGTGGAATTTCTTTTCGAAAATTTCATGTGAAGCTGAATGAAAAATGAACCTGTTGGCCGACTTATTATTCTTGCCGGCCCTTCCTGTGTTGGGAAGAGCCCGTTAGATAAGGCATTGAAAAAATTCTATCCCGAACTCAGAAATGGTTTGCAATTTATCGTGCTTTACAATGACCGGGATATCCGGCCCGGTGAATCGGATGGGATTGACTATCACTTCCGGAACCGTTCTTTCATTGAGTCGCTGAAATCAAATGAACGGTATGTTGTTATCGATGTTCGGGGTGACCTTCAAGCTCTTGATCTGGACGAATTGAACGGGAAACTTGAACGGGGAGATGTTTTTTTTGAAGGGAATCCATTTATCGGCCATACACTGTTAACCCATCCGGCCCTGCAGGATGTGAAGAAATTGAGCGTTTTTATGTCACCTTTATCGCGTGAAGAAATATTGTTCCTCCGATCATCCGGAGAGAATATCTCACTGCCGGATCTCCTTACCGATATCATGCAAAAGAAACTACTGCGAAGAACAAGGAAACAGAAAAGTGAAATAAGTCTGAAAGACCTGAAAAATATTGAACGGAGAGCCTCAAGTGCCTACCGTGAATTGAAGAAGGCACATCACTTCCAGCACGTGATTCCAAATCATGATGGGGAAGATAGCGAAAACTGGGATGCATTTTATTATCCACTGGGTGATGCGAGAAAAGCCCTGGAGGCATTCGTTTCGCTGTTACAGGAAGAACCAACATCCTGGGTCGAAAGCTGGGAAGAAGATTTGTTGCCTTGATTGTAATACCGAGAAATAACCGCTATGCCTGAAACCGAAAATGGGACTTTCTTATTTGAACTGTTTGAGGAGAAGATCCGGTCTTTTTTATTTTACCTGGAAAAGGCAGAGAAAACGTATCATATTCAGGATATACATCAACTCAGGGTCAATGCCAAACGAATCAATGCCATCTATCAGTTGATCGAAAGTGCCACAGCACTGAATTTTGACGCCGAATCGCACCTGAAACCCATGAGGGAGATCTTCAAATCTGCAGGTAAACTGAGGGAGGGACAGGTGAACCTTGAATTAATGAAAGCGTATGACCTGCACACCGATGCCTTCATGCTGTATAGCGTAAAACTTGAAAAATCACAGGTTAAGACCATCAGAGACCTTAAAAAAGGAGTAGAAAGTTTCGATAAAATATCCTTTGACCACACCATCGGTATGATCAACGCCTATTGTGAGCAAATCGGTAAAACGGAATTATTGGATAAAATGGATCAATATATCCGGATGAAGGCAATATCAATTAAGCAATTGTTACAGAAAAAACAACATCCTAATAATGTTCACCGGATACGCATGAATCTGAAAGCAATGGAACCTGTTCTTTCCTTGCTTTGCTCAGCCTGTCCGGAAAAATTTGGAAGTGAAGCCTTCGAATCGCTTAAAGAAACTGCACTTTACATTGGCGAGTGGCACGATCGAATGATCCTGATCAAGTCAATTAACGGGTTTTTAAAAACCCTGAATGAGAAAAGTAAATACAGTAAGCAGGCAATGCTTCAACTGATTGATCAAATCCAGAATGATATTGAGAGACTAAATGAAAAGATTGATGCTAAACTAACAGAAACGCTGGCTCATATTATTCAATAAATTCCATTGCAGGTCATGTAATATATGGATAAACAACCATAAGCTATTGTTTGTAAGTAATTCCCTGAATGAGATATGGCTACCAAAATCAGAGCAAAGAAAAGCCTGGGACAGCACTTCCTGATCGATCGTAACATTGCGGCGAAAATTGTTAATGAACTTGGTACTGAAGTCTATGGCCCGGTGATTGAGATAGGCCCTGGTATGGGTGCCCTGACACAGTTCCTGGTTAAGAGGGATACCATTGACCTTTACCTGGTTGAGATTGACCATCAATCGGTTGAATACCTGAAACAGCATTTCCCCGAATTGGAGAAGAAAATTATCCAGGAAGATTTTTTGCAGTTTGATTTGAGAAAGCGATTCTCCATACCGGTCATGATCATTGGCAATTTCCCCTACAATATTTCCAGTCAGATATTCTTTAAGATCCTGGAGAATAGAGAATATGTGGACCGTGTGGTTTGTATGATTCAGAAAGAGGTTGCGGACAGGATCCGGTCAGGTCCGGGGACAAAAGTGTATGGCATAATGAGTGTTCTGTTGCAGGCTTTTTTCCATGTGGAAATCCTTTTCCCGGTAAGCGAAAAGGTATTTGTACCACCACCCAGGGTTAAATCATCTGTAGTGCGACTAAAACGCAATAGTACTAAAAAACTGGCGTGTGACGAAAAACTTTTTTTTACCGTTGTGAAAACCAGTTTTAATCAGAGACGAAAAACCCTGCGGAATGCATTAAAAACTATTTTGCTAAATTTGGACCTGAATCACCAGCTGATGAGCAGGAGACCTGAACAGCTATCTGTGGATGAATTTGTAGAACTGACCCGAGTGATTGAATTGAGATTAAAATACAGGACACAATAAACAGGACACATGTCAATTCAGTTTGAAATAACCAGAGAATTCATTGAAGGGCTGAAAACCGCCATTATAGCAGAGGATAAGGTTACTGTCCAATCCATGCTGGCAAACTTCCATGCAGCAGACATTGCTGAAATATACAATGAGCTATCCATGGAAGAGGCAAAATTTTTGTTTACCCTGCTGGAGGGAGAAACGGCAGCAGATGTGCTGGCAGAACTGGATGAAGATGACCGGGAGAAGTACCTCAAAGCGTTGCCCGGAAAAGTGATTGCCAAACAGTTCATTGATCAGATGGATTCGGATGATGCCGCCGATGTGATGGCCGATCTCCCCGAAGAGAAACAGGAAGAGGTCCTCCAACACATCGATGATGTTGAACAGGCTGGAGATATTGTGGATCTGCTCTCTTACGATGAAGATACAGCTGGAGGGTTAATGGCAAAGGAACTAATTGCCGTGAATGAGAACTGGAATATCCTGAAATGCCTGAAAGAGATGAGTAAACAGGCAGAAAACGTGGATGAGGTTTATTATGTATATGCAATCGATGATGGTAACAAACTGAAAGGTACCGTTTCCTTAAAACGGATGCTGTTGAGTCAGAATTCAACCATTATCAGAGACATTGTGAATTATGATGTCATGTCGGTTAAGACAGATACACCGGCTGAAGAGGTTGCCAACATCATGGACAAGTATGACCTGGTTGCATTACCCGTTCTTGATAGCATAGGTCGCCTCATGGGGCGCATTACCATTGATGATGTGGTCGACTTCATCCGCGAAGAGGCTGAGAAAGATTATCAGATGGCTTCCGGTATTACAGAAGATGTTGAAACAACGGATAGAATTAGTGTATTAACCAGGGCACGACTTCCCTGGCTGCTGATTGGACTGGCAGGAGGAATTCTTGGCGCGCTGGTGATCGGACATTATGAACCCGCCCTGGTAAATTATCCTAAACTGGCATTCTTTATCCCACTTATTGCCGCTATGGGAGGTAATGTCGGGATCCAGTCTTCCGCCATCGTAGTACAGGCAATCGCCAGTAAATCAATGGGTTTGGAGAGTGTATCAAAAAAATTATTCAAGGAATTCCTGGTTGCATTTACCAATGGCGTAATCCTGGCAGCACTTATCTTTAGCTATAATTTCTTTTTCAATGACTCCCTTGCACTTACCGTTACGGTCAGTAGTGCCCTGCTGATTGTAATCATCTTTGCCGCCCTTTTTGGAACAACCATACCCCTTATTTTAAATAAATTTAAGATTGATCCTGCATTGGCAACGGGTCCCTTCATCACCACGATGAATGATATTATCGGGCTTTTTATCTACCTGATGCTCGGGAAACTGCTGTTTGGAATATTGTAAGGGTTAAAAGGTCGTCCCGATCGCTTCAACCGGATCGAGCCTGGCAGCGGTATTTGCTGGAGTGTATCCTGCAACCATTCCGATAATCCCTGAAATGCTTATACCCAGTATAATGTTTCCCAGGGTCAGGTGCATCTGCAGGTCCCATTTTGCGTTGACGATCAATGTCCCGATAAAGACTAACAGAAGTCCCAGAATACCCCCGACAAGCGAAAGCAATATGGACTCATACAGGAACTGCTGTAGTATAAATCTGTTCTTTGCACCCAGTGCCTTTTGAATACCGATGATATTCGTTCGTTCCTTAACTGAAACAAACATGATGTTGGCAATACCAAATCCACCAACCAGGATGGCAAAGCCCCCAATGATCCAACCTGCAATATTTATTCCTGCGAAAACAGTGTCAAATCCCTGCTGGAGAAGGCTTGCCTGATTGAGTGAGAAGTTGCTGATGGCGGCAGGCTTCAACCTTCTGTGTGCCCTTAAAATACTGGTTAGCTCATCTTTCAGTTCAGCAACCGAAACATTCTCTTTTGCCCGGACAATGATCAGTGGATTGAGGGATTCGCTTCTGATATTCACAATATTACGCGTACAGTTTATCGGAATAACAACCGATTCATCCAACCCTTCATCACTGATACCCCCGGCACCTTCCTTTTTAAATACCCCGATTACCAGCAATTTTCTTCCCCGGATCTCAATTGTTTTTCCAATGGGGTCACTGTTCTCGAATAGTTTTTCAGCAAGATCGGCTCCAACAATAACCCTGTTCTTTCCACTGGTGGATTCAAAAAGAGAGAAATACCGTCCCTTCTCAATTTCAAAAGACCGGACTGTTTCGAAGTCGTGCGTCGGCGACCAGAGGGTAATGTCTTCTGCCGAGTTGTTCATATACTCTACCGTTACTGTTGTTAAAATGGTGAACACCATGGCTTCGGCCTTTACAGACCTCTCCTTTAACGCCTCGTACTCTTTTATTGTAGGTACAGGCCATTTGATAATGTCCCACCAGGCAAGGTTTGGATCAAATGACCAGGGCCATTTCTGAACGTATACCACATTGTCTCCCATGGAAGCAATACTATCCCGGATTGCCTTTTCCATCCAATCCAGTACGGTAAATACGGCAATGATGGCAAAAATCCCAATGGTTATGCCCAGCAGGGAAAGAAAGGTTCTCAGTTTATTTACAATAACCGAGTTATAAGCAAATAAAAAACTCTCCTTTAGAAGCTTCAGATAGATCATTCAGCAAACCCTCTTATTGGTAGTAATGACTACAAATATAACTAACTTGTTATTTATCCGTTTATGATTTGATGATTTTTCCAAATGTCCAGTCCCTTCAGAACTGTTAAAATAATCTATATGGATACATCTTTTAATGTGATAAAATCACTTATTTTGATAAGTTTTTAATATCTTTGTGGAAAATTAACAAATAGTTGTGAATGAGTGATTTAATAAGAATAAATTCCGCACTTGTTTCCGTTTATCATAAGGATGATCTGGATAAAATAGTCCTGAAACTGAATGAATTAAACGTTTCACTCTATTCAACAGGTGGAACGAAAGATTTTATTGAAAGGCTTGGGATTCAGGTGCATGCTGTTGAGGATCTGACAACCTATCCATCCATTCTGGGAGGAAGAGTGAAAACATTGCACCCCAAGATTTTTGGCGGGATTCTGGCACGACGGGAAAACAAGAAGGACCTGGAGCAGCTTGAGCAGTATGAGATTCCTCAGTTCGATCTTGTCATTGTGGATCTTTATCCCTTTGAAGAGACAGTCGCTGCAACAAGTAATGAGAACGAGATCATTGAAAAAATAGACATTGGAGGAATATCGCTTATCCGGGCAGCTGCAAAGAATTTTAACGATGTGCTCATTGTTTCAAATCGGGAACAATACAATGCATTGTTAGATTTGTTGTCAGCGGGAGGGGGAGAAACCACACTGGGTGAAAGAAAGCATTTTGCTACTGAAGCATTCGCTGTTTCTTCACATTACGATACCGCAATCTTTAATTACTTTAATCGGCAGCAGGAGGCTTTGCAGTTCAAACAGAGCATTAAACCGGGAAAGCCCTTGAGATATGGTGAAAATCCGCATCAGAAAGGAACGTATTTCGGAAATTTTGATGAAATCTTTACCCAGATCCATGGGAAGGAAATATCCTATAATAACTTACTGGATATTGATGCGGCTGTAAACCTGATTTCTGAATTTGATGAAACAACCTTTGCCATTCTCAAGCACAACAATGCCTGTGGAATTGCTTCGAGGGAGAATCTGATGGATGCCTGGAAAGATGCACTTGCAGGTGATCCCGTTTCTGCATTTGGAGGTGTTTTGGCAACCAATGTGAGGGTGGATAAGCAGACGGCAGAGGAGATAAACAAACTGTTTTTCGAAGTAATCATTGCTCCGGAATATTCCGACGAGGCACTGGATATCCTGAAACAAAAAAAGAACCGTATCCTGTTAATCCATAAGCCGGTTGACCTCCCCAGGCATTCCTACCGGTCAGTGCTAAACGGCGTTCTTTATCAGGATAAAGACCTTGCAACGGAAAAGGTAGCGGATTTAAAAACCATCACAAAAATTCATCCTACAGATAAAGAAAAGAGTGATCTGGTTTTTGCAAATAAAGTGGTGAAACATACAAAGTCCAATTGTATTGTTCTTGCAAAAAATCATCAATTGCTGGCCAGTGGAGTAGGACAAACTTCCAGAGTTGATGCGTTGAAACAAGCCATTGAAAAAGCACGTAATTTTGGTATGGATTTACAGGGAGCAGTCATGGCTTCTGATGCCTTTTTCCCTTTTCCCGATAGTGTTGAGATCGCCCATAAAGCCGGAATAACATCTGTGGTACAACCAGGAGGCTCAATCAGGGATAAAGAATCGATCGATTTCTGCGATACACATGGCATGTCGATGGTATTTACCGGGATAAGGCATTTTAAACATTGATAAACGTTTGATATATTTTGGAGAGCCTAAAACATGGGAATGTTTTCTTTTTTAACGCAAGAAATTGCGATAGACCTCGGAACGGCCAATACGATCATTATACACAATGACAAAGTCGTAGTGGATGAGCCTTCCATTGTTGCTGTTGATAAGAATACGGGCAAACTGATTGCTATTGGCGAAAGAGCCAGACAGATGCATGGCAAAACACACGAGAACATTAAAACGGTAAGACCCCTCAGGGATGGTGTAATTGCTGATTTTAATTCCGCTGAACAAATGATCAGAGGAATGATCAAAATGATCAATCACAGACCGAGGGCTTTTTCTCCTTCATTAAAAATGGTGATCGCTATCCCCTCAGGAAGTACTGAAGTGGAGGTGCGTGCTGTTCGGGATTCATCAGAACATGCCGGTGGAAGGGACGTATTCATGATCTACGAGCCCATGGCAGCAGCGATTGGGATCGGCATTGATGTGGAAGCACCCGATGGTAGTATGGTGGTTGATATTGGCGGTGGAACAACCGAAATTGCAGTGATCGCCCTGGGAGGTATTGTATGCAACAAATCCATACGGATTGCAGGCGATGGTTTTACAGCAGATATCCAGGCGTATATGAGGCACCAGCATAACATCAAGATCGGTGAACGTACGGCGGAAGATGTGAAGATCAATGTCGGATCATCGCTGCCGGATATTGAAAATCCCCCCCCGGATTTCATCGTCCGGGGACCGAACCTGATGACTGCCATGCCCATTGAGATTCCCATTTCATACCAGGAAATCTCTCACTGTCTCGATAAATCCATCACGAAGATTGAGACGGCAATTCTGGGAGTACTGGAGCAAACTCCTCCCGAGTTATATGCGGATATTGTTTCCCGGGGGATTTACCTGGCTGGAGGAGGTGCCTTACTCAGAGGGTTGGATAAGCGATTTACAGATAAAATTGGTATTCCTTTTCATGTCGCTGAGGATCCGTTGCATGCCGTTGCACGCGGTACAGGGATAGCTTTGAAAAACGTTGATAAGTTTTCATTCCTGATGCGGTAAAACCCAAACAGGATCATTAAGCAAATTCATCAGGAGAATGCGGAGTTTAATACGATTTATTCTTACATATCATTTTCTTCTACTATTCCTGATCCTTGAGTCCCTTTCATTAACGCTTCTATTCCAATACAATCCGTTTCAGAAGGCGAAATTTGTTAACTCCAGCCAGCGAATAACAGGATTTGTTTATTCTAAAATTGACCTGTTGAATGAATACCTCTCCCTGCGTCAGACGAACCGCCAGCTGGTCATAGAAAATGAAAAATTGAATAACATTTTACAGCGGGCATACCGATCCGATGAGATCTTCTTTTATGGCGAATACGACTCGGTTTATCAGCAACACTATTTTTATACTACTGCCAGGATAGTCAATAATTCTGTAAATAAACAACACAATTACCTGACATTGAATAAAGGCAGCGATGCCGGTATCAGGCCGGAAATGGCGGTTGTGGCTGCCGATGGAATTGTGGGTGTTGTAAATGGTGTATCGAAACGATTTTCGACCGTAATCTCGTTATTGAACACCGACCTGCGCGTGAGCGCGAAAGTGAAAAAGAATGATGCGTTTGGATCCCTGTCCTGGGATGGTATTAATAACCGGGAGGCCATTTTGGATGAAATCCCGCACCATGTCAATATTTCAATAGGGGATACCATTATAACCAGTGGATTTTCAACAATTTATCCAGAAGGGGTATTGATAGGAACCATTAAGGACTATGAAGTGAAAGGGGCGAATTTTTATGTTATTAAAGTTCATCTCTCCACCGATTTTAAGAGCCTTACCCATGTCAGTGTGGTTAGTAACCTCAGGAAAGAGGAACAGAAAGAACTAGAAAGCAGGCTCGAATATGATTAATCTTGTTGCACGTAACGCATGGCGCTTTATTATACTGGTACTGTTTCAGGTATTGGTGTTGAACAATATCCAGTTTAGTGGATTTGTGAATCCATTCATGTATGTGCTGTTTATTCTTCTCCTTCCCTTTGAAACACCACGCTGGTTGTTGCTGGTCTCCGGTTTTCTGCTGGGCCTGTCGGTTGATATTTTTTCAAATACATTGGGGTTACATGCTTCTGCAACCCTGTTCATGGCATTTTTACGCCCTTATGTGTTGAGGGTGATTTCTCCCCGAGATGGATATGAAACGGGCACCTTCCCCCGGGTGTTTTATTACGGAATTGCCTGGTTCCTTAATTATGCAATAATACTTGTATTTGCACATCACCTGTTTCTTTTTTATCTTGAGGTTTTCAGGTTCTCTGAATTTTTCAGAACCCTGTTGCGTGTTATCCTGAGTTCCTCATTCTCGATTTTGTTTATCGTGCTTAGCCAGTATATCGTTTTTCGAAAATGATTGTTTTGTAAAATCACATCAAGAGGTGAAGAATCCATATGCAGGAAGAAAGTATGTGATTGCCGGTGCAGTGATCCTGGTTTTTACCGTATATGTTATCCGGTTGTTTTCCTTGCAGGTCATCGATAAATCCTACCGTATGACTGCCAGCAGTAACGTACTGCGTTACGTTACACAATATCCTGCACGGGGATTGATATACGACAGGTATGGAGATCTTCTGGTATACAATGAAGCTGCCTATGATCTGATGGTTATCCCGGCTCAGCTTAATGAATTTGATACAACTGACTTTTGTGCTGTCCTGGGATTGACCGTTGAGGAGGTGAGAACCAGAATTCAGTCTGCAAAAGATTATTCAGCATATACATCATCCCCTTTCCTGAAACAAATTTCTTCCATTACCTATGCTAACCTGCAGGAAAAACTTTACAAATTTCCGGGCTTTTTCGTGCAGGCAAGAACATTGAGAAAATATTCCGATAATATTGCCGCGCATCTGCTCGGATATGTTGGTGAAGTGGATGAGAAGATCATGAAGGAGAATCCCTATTACCGGTTAGGAGATTATATTGGAATAAGTGGAATCGAGCAATCCTATGAGGATGTATTAAGGGGGGAAAAAGGAGTAGACATTTTAATGGTAGATGTTCATAACCGGATAAAGGGCCCTTACCAGGATGGCAGGTATGATACTGCTGCAGTTGTTGGGACAAACATCACCATTACCATCGACTCTCACCTGCAGAAATATGGTGAATTGTTGATGCAAAACAAGATCGGAAGCATTGTTGCGATTGAACCCTCAACGGGAGAAATTCTTTGCCTGGTCTCTTCACCAAGTTATGATCCGCGGCTAATGGTTGGCAGGATACGGTCTCAGAATTTCATCCGGCTCTCACAGGACACATTGAAACCCCTCTTTAACAGGGCATTGATGGCTCAGTATCCTCCGGGATCAACCTTCAAATTGATCAACGGAATGATCGGACTGCAGGAGCAGGTGCTCCGCCCCTGGATGGAATACTATTGTGATTTTGGATATCATGTGGGTAATTTTACGGTCGGTTGTCATAATCACGATTCTCCCCTTGATCTGGTCGGTGCTGTCCAAAATTCCTGTAACGCTTATTTCTGCAATGTCTTCAGAACAATACTCGACAATCCTGAATACGGATCAGTACGTGAAAGTTTTTATGCCTGGACCAATTACCTGCACTCCTTTGGATTTGGCGAAAAGTTACACTCAGATTTTGCCAATGAGTTGAGAGGCCTGATACCCAGCGATACGCTGTATGATGCGAAATATGGAACCGGCAGATGGCACTCACTGATGTTGATTTCACTGGCCATCGGGCAGGGAGAACTGGGGATCACACCCATCCAGATGGCCAACATGACCGCAGCAATAGCCAATCGTGGTTACTATTATACTCCGCATGTAATAAAACGGATTGATAACGGTGAACCTATCGACCCACGGTTTCTGGAGAAGCATGTTACCGGTATTGATTCGATCAATTTCATTCCAATTATCGATGGAATGGACCTGGCTATAAATGGTGAACCCGGATCAGGAAGCACTGCAAGAAGTGCTTTTCTGCAAGGTATCACCATATGCGGCAAAACAGGTACTGCAGAAAATCCACACGGTGAAGACCACTCCATTTTTGTTGCCTTTGCACCCAAAGAAAATCCAAGGATTGCTCTTGCAGTATATGTGGAAAATGGTGGCTTTGGTAGTACTTATGCTGCCCCCCTTGCAAGCCTGCTGATTGAGAAGTATTTAACCGATACGATTACCCGGCCGTGGATGGAGGATAGAATTTTGAATACCGATCTGATACATCTTGAAAAGGATAGTGAACATATGGACTAGCATCGACTGGATTACAATATTTTTGTATCTGGTATTGGTGACCCTGGGATGGATGAATATCTATGCATCTGTCTATAGCGAGGAATCAGCAGGTATTCTGGATTTTTCCCAGCGATATGGGAAACAGCTGATCTGGATTTTGGCAGCACTGGCTATCGCCTTCATGGTGCAGGTCATTGATAGCCGCTTTTATTCATTTTTTGCCTATCTCATTTATGGGATTTTTATTCTTTTTCTCCTGCTGGTTTTGATTTTTGGAAGGGAGGTACATGGCTCAAGATCCTGGATTGAATTGGGGTTGTTTCGTTTTCAACCCGCCGAATTCGCCAAGATAGGTACCGGACTGGCACTGGCAAGATACCTCAGTGCTGCTAACCGGAAGATCCATTCACCCAGAACCATCGGCACCCTGGCACTGATTGTCCTGGTTCCTGCATTCCTGATCCTGGTTCAGCCAGACATGGGTTCAGCACTGGTCTTCTTTGCATTTATCCTGGTTCTTTACCGGGAAGGATTATCGGGAACAATACTGTTCATTGCCTTGATGTCCGTTGTTTTGTTTATTCTTGCCCTTGTACTTGACAGGCTATTCATCATTCTCGGTCTAATCTTTCTGGCATTAATTGCCCTTCAAATCATTGAAAGAAAAAGCAGATACACATTCGTAGCACTCACCATTCTGGGATCATTGATCGTAGCAGCCTTTGGTTTTAAAACCTTGCTTAACTGGAATATATCCGGATACTTTCTTGTTCTTATTTCAACTCTTTTTGCGGGCCTTGTGTTCCTCTATTTCGGATATAAAAAAAAGATCAGAAATGGAATTTTTGTCTATTTGGTTCTTACCGGTGCCATCGCTTTCTCGTTCTCGGTAGATCATGTATTTCATAATGTTCTTGAACCCCACCAGCAGAAACGGATTAACATTTTGCTGGGAATTGAATCGGATCTCTTTGGAAGTGGATATAACGTAAACCAGTCTAAGATAGCAATAGGATCAGGTGGATTTGCAGGGAAAGGGTTCCTGAACGGGACACAAACAAAATTTAAATTTGTGCCTGAACAGAGCACAGATTTTATATTTTGTACTGTCGGAGAGGAGTGGGGCTTCCTCGGTACTTTTACAATTATCTTCCTGTTTTCAATTCTCCTGATTCGGTTAATTATTTTGGCAGAACGACAAAAATCCCTGTTTTCCCGAATCTATGGATATGCCGTTTTTTCAATGCTCTTTTTTCATATTGGTGTGAATATTGGAATGACTATCGGATTATTACCCGTAATCGGAATTCCACTTCCGTTCTTAAGTTATGGCGGCTCATCCCTGTGGTCGTTTACATTGCTTCTCTTTATTTTCCTGCGGTTCGATGCAAGCCGGATGGAATACCTCATTTAGTTACCCCCGGGTTCACTAATCACATTCCAGTACATACACCATGAGGAATAGCACTCAGCGGTGGAGTGAGTAAGAGATCTTTGGCTGGCAGGTGTTCATTCTGGCCGGTTAATCTCTATCTGATGCTTATCTTCAACGAATTGTATCAATTTTGGGAAAAAGTCATAAAAATCCGCCCTGTATTTCTCGTAGTTACTACTGAGTTCATCAATGGCAAATTTGGTATAATCCGGTAGAGATGTTCTCTTTGTCATTCGGTGCAGGACAACACCTATTCCTTCGATCGTCAGATAGGATTCGAGCCAATTGTTCAGAATAAAAATTGGAAGAAATTGTTTCACCCGTCTGGGAAGTATTGCAAAATGTAAGATCAGGACTTCATAAAAGTAATAGACAAATTTCTTAAGCGATTCCTCTGAAAAGTTTTCCCACTCCTTTGCCAGAAAATGATCATAAAAAATATCGATGATTATCCCGGAATATTTGTGATATTTTGGATTGAGTTGGGACTTGCTTCTGCGAATGATAGGGTGCCTGTCCGTGAAGGTGTCAATGTTTCTGTGAATCAGAATACCTTTTTGAACTAACTCTGTATACTGCTTATAGTTTGTCCCTTTCACGTAATCACCTATGAAATTTCCAACCTTCACTTCATTGGAATTACCGGAGAGATATACATGTGCGAGATAATTCATATCCAAAGGTATGAAAAGGGATCGATATCCTGAAATGTCAAAAAAAACCTTAAAATATATTATTAAACATATTTTGGTATATGGTCCGGTCAGACCTGCTGGAATTACTGTAAATAGCGGGGCCGGGAAGTCATAAAAAAAAATGGATACATTACACGGGTTTTATTTTTCAGCTAAAGGTGTACCTTTGTTAATCTTCATTGTGTAGCCCTGTTAATTTTTAAATAGTTAAACGAATGAAAAAGAATGTATTGATTATTGGTGCAGCAGGTAGGGATTTTCATAACTTCAACACCTACTTCAGAGATAATGAACAGTACAATGTGGTAGCGTTTACCGCTGCACAAATACCTGATATTGACGACCGGAAATACCCTGCGGAACTTGCAGGGAAGCTATATCCAGAGGGGATACCGATTTTTGATGAAACGGAACTGCCGGATTTAATCCGGGAGAAAAAGGTGACCGATTGTGTTTTTTCCTATAGTGACGTTCCGTATGAGCGCGTCATGTCGGTGAGTGCCATTGTAAATGCTGCAGGAGCGAATTTTATCCTGCTCGGACCCGGCGAAACCATGATTAAAAGCACCAAACCGGTCATTGCTGTTGGAGCTGTCAGAACAGGTTGCGGAAAAAGCCAGACATCACGAAGGATCATAGAAATATTGATGGAAAAAGGTTTGAAGGTGGTGGCTATCAGACATCCAATGCCGTATGGAGACCTGGCAGCTCAGAAAGTGCAGCGGTTTGCGGATCTGTCGGATCTCGAAAAAAACGACTGCACAGTTGAAGAGATGGAAGAGTATGAACCACACGTTGTTAGGGGAAATGTTATTTATGCTGGCGTTGATTATGAAGCAATTTTGCGGCAGGCAGAAAATGATCCGAAAGGATGTGATATCATTTTATGGGATGGAGGGAACAATGATTTTCCGTTTTATTATCCCGATTTAATGGTTACTGTCGCCGATCCGCATCGCCCGGGCCATGAATTGAAATACTATCCCGGTGAAGTTACCTTACGGATGGCAGATGTGGTTATAATCAATAAGATGGACACTGCCTCACCGGAGGGAGTGGAGATCGTAAGGAAGAGCATTAATCAAATTGCTCCGGACGCAGTTGTGATCGATGGTGCGTCACCCATTAAAGTACAGGATCCGACAGTCATCAAAGGGAAAAGAGTGCTGGTGGTGGAGGATGGTCCGACACTGACACACGGTGAAATGAAAATTGGAGCCGGAACAGTCGCAGCAAAAAAATTCGGTGCATCAGAACTGGTCGATCCCAGGCCGTATATTGTAGGCAAACTAAGCGAAACATTCAGGATCTATCCATCAATAGGGACCCTGTTGCCAGCGATGGGCTATGGAGAACAACAACTCAAAGATCTTGAAACCACCATCAACAATACTGATTGCGACTCGGTTATCATTGGGACACCCATCGACCTCAACCGGATCATCAAGATAAAGAAACCCACAACCCGGGTATTTTATGACCTGCAGGAAATTGGAAATCCAAACGTAAACGATGTGATTGATGACTTTTTAAAAAAGCAGGGATTATAACATTTGCCCGGTAGCCGGATTTAACCCGCATTATTAATGAATAATCCGGGTTAACCCTGAAGCCTTTTCCGGATCTTTTCGGTTTCTTCTTCAAGTCCCGGTTTACCCAGGAGAGCGAACATATTTTTTTTGTATGCTTCCACACCCGGTTGATCAAACGGATTGATGCCCAGTATATAACCGCTGATAGCACAGGATTTCTCAAAGAAATAGATCAACTGGCCAAGATAGAATGCGTTGATCTCCGGTATCTCGATGCAGACATTCGGAACCCCTCCGTCAACATGTGCAAGGATCGTTCCCAATTGGGCCATTTTGCTAATTGCATCAATCCGTTTCCCGGATAGATAATTGAGCTTATCCAGGTTGCTCTGATCAGATGGAATTGTCAATCTGTAGTTTGGATTTTCAACTGAAAGGGTGGTCTCAAACAGATTCCTGATCCCATCCTGGATGTATTGGCCCATGGAGTGAAGATCAGCTGTAAAGTCAACACTGGCAGGGAAAATTCCCTTGTTTTCCTTTCCTTCACTTTCGCCAAACAGTTGCTTCCACCATTCTGAAAAATAGTGAAGTTTGGGATTGTAATTCACCAGCATTTCAATGGTTTTCCCGGAACGGTACAACAGGTTTCTTACAGTTGCATAGAGCGCCGCCGGATTCTCCCGGAATGGTGTTCCTTCCCCGGTGATCCGTTCCATAATTCGTGCTCCTTCCACCAGTTGAGCGATATCAAAACCAGCCATTGCAATGGGAAGTAAACCAACCGGAGTCAGGACAGAATACCGGCCACCCACATCATCAGGAATAATAAATGATCGATACCCTTCCTGTTCTGCTGTTTGCCGCAAGGCTCCTTTGCTGGCATCGGTTATGGCAATGATTCGATCGGATGCTTCCTTCTTTCCTTCTTTTGCAATGAGGTGATCGCGGATTATCCGGAAGGCAATAGCCGGTTCTGTGGTTGTCCCCGATTTTGAAATGACAACGATTGCAAATGACTTGTTATTCAGGATTTCAAGCAGTTCGGCAAGGTAATCCTCACTGATATTATTTCCCGCAAAAAGCACAACCGGGTGCCCGGGATTGTTTCTGAACACTTCAAAGCCGTGTGAGAGTGCTTCAATGATGCATTTTGCACCCAGATAGGACCCCCCGATACCAATGATCACAACCAGTTCAACCTTCTCAGCAAACTCATCTGCTATGGTTTGCATGGAAGAGAGATCTCCTTCTGAGATCCTGCCCGGAAGATTGACCCATCCCAGGAAATCATTCCCCTTTCCGCTTTTTTGATGAATAGCCGATAGCTGTGCGTTAACTTCCGGTTCAAGCGAATGGATCTGTTCCTTGTCAAGAAAAGGATAGACATGGTCAAGGGTTAGTTTCATATTCTTCATCAGGCTAAGTGATCAGTTAACAATTGTATTTCGATTGCCGGAGATATTCCCTCATAGAGGATATTGTATACCGCTTCTGTAATGGGCATGGTGACCATATACTCTTTATTGATCTCAAAGATACATTTTGTGGCATAATACCCTTCGGCTATCATATTCATTTCCAGCTGTGCAGATTTTACCGAATATCCTTTCCCGATCATGTTGCCAAACGTTCTGTTTCTGCTGAATTGAGAATAAGCGGTAACGATCAGATCTCCCAGGTAAGCAGAACTTTTTATATCCCGGTTAATGGGATGCACCCGATCAACAAAACGCTTAATTTCCTGGATTGAATTGGATAGCAAAACGGCCTGAAAGTTATCCCCATACCCCAATCCATGACAAATTCCGGCAGCAATGGCAAAGATATTTTTCAGGACAGAAGCATATTCCGTTCCATAGATATCATCCGAAACTTTGGCCTTTATATAAAAGGTTTCGAACAAGCCCGATAACAACCGGGCTTTCTTCAGATCCATGCTGGCAAAGGTCAGGTAGGAAAGCCTTTCCAATGCGACCTCTTCTGCGTGACATGGTCCTGAAATAATGACCACGGAATCAAGCGGGACCCGGTATTTCTGATGAAAGAATTCGCCGATGATCAGGTTACCATCGGGTACGATACCTTTGATAGCTGAAACAACCACTTTGTCTGAAATATCCACGGAAAGATCTTTGAGCGCATCCTGCAGAAAAGGAGCAGGAATAGCGAAAATCAATATCTCGGACTCATTGATTGTTTCATTAATGTCGTTAAAAAGTTTGATTTTATCCAGGTCCAGATCGACTGAACTGAGGTAATTTGGGTTATGTTTATAGTTGCTGATATATTGAATCCGTTCAGGCTTGCGGATATACCAGTTAATTCTACCCGCGTTTTCCATCAATATTTTTATGATTGCTGTTGCCCAGCTTCCTCCTCCCAGAATTCCAATTGACGGTCGATCATTCATGAGGGTCTATTGATATTTGTATATCAAGTTCTCGCCACATTATCGCCTGTGAATACCTCCGGCACTGGAAGAATTCAGGTTTCTGATCTCGGGATCTCCGTCATAATAAATGTCTCCTGCACTGCTGGCTGTGGCATCCAGTTCCTCTGTGACGTGGATTTTTGCATTGCCAGCACTGGAAACATTAATCCTGCATCTTTTTACCTTCAGGTCGTATGCATCGAGATCACCAGCACTGCTGAGACTGGCTTTCAGGTAATCTGCTTTTCCTGAGATCCTGGCATCCCCCGAACTGCTGATCGAAAGATAAATCTCCCGGGCTTTAATATCAAGGTCCAGATCACCGGCACTGCTGAGAGAAATATCAAGATTTTCAGTCTCCAGCGTATTGACACCCTCCAGATCGCCCGAACTGGTAATTTTGATACGGCTGAGATTTTTATACAGTACATACACCCTTTTTGCTTTGGCATGACGGATATTCTCTTCGGTGTAGATATACAGGGTGTGATTCTTTACCTCCGTCCTGATTACTTCATGGAGATTTTCATCGGCTTCAACTTTCAGATTTTCCGTATCCCCCTGTTTTATATAAACATCAATTCCGCTGCTAACCTTTATACCGTCGAAATTGCTAACATTTCTGATTTTGCTGACAACATTTCCGTTGCCATAGATCGTGTCCGTTACCCAGCCGTAATCGCAGGCTGCCAGGCCAATCATCAGACATAGTGAGACCAGGAAAAAAGCTCTTGTTTTCATCTGTGTACGTTTTGGTTTTTACTCTGATTTCCTTTCCTTTCTAAACCTCTTACACTGCATTTTCTTGAAAAATCAAATGATAAAGTTACTCTTTTTGCTATAGATAAGAATATAATCGCAAAAAATTTAAAGAGACAGGAATAATGGTTAACGGGGAAATTCCATTTTAATGAATGGCGCGAAAATGAATGTGAATGAATAATAACTTGCTTTGTACAATATGATCGTTTGTTATCGAGGAAAAGTGGATTTTATTCTATCTTTACCTAATATCTTTGAACAGAGAGCAGCATGGTACCAATAGAGGGGATTATCCCGCCACTTCCTACTCCATTTGATCAACATGGAGATCTTTATTTGAGAATGATCCGGGAGAACATAAATTTCCTTAATTCGTTTGAGCTTACCGGGTACCTCATCCTTGGATCGAACGGTGAACTTGTTATGCTTTCTGAAAAAGAGAGGATTAGCGTGTTGGAAACGGCAAGGGCAGCCATCCCCAAAGGAAAGCTGTTCATGGCCGGAACAGGATGCCAGTCGACCGGAGAAACCATAGAACTTACCGGTAAAGCGGCGGAAGTGGGAGCAGATGTTGCCCTGGTCCTGAATCCATCGTATTATAAAAATGCCATGGACCAGGCTGCCCTGATGAATCACTATAAACGGGTAGCAGATGCCTCTTCAATACCGGTCATGATCTACAATATGCCAGCCAATACCGGGATCGATATGGATGCAGAAACCATTCATGAGATCTCCCGGCACCCCAATATCATCGGATTGAAAGATTCCGGAGGAAATGTCACGAAGTTAGGAGCTATTCACAGGATGTGCGGTGAAGATTTCCGGATCATGGCGGGGGGTGCAGGCTTTTTTCTTCCGGCTCTGACTGTTGGAGCAACCGGGGGAATACTTGCACTGGCTAATTTGTTACCACAGATGTGTATTGACCTTCACAGGATGTTCCTTGACGGGGAGATGGAACAGGCAAAACAATTACAGATCAAACTGATCCCGTTGAACAGTACCATAACCAGAAAGTGGGGTATTCCGGCTTTGAAAGAGGCTATGGATATGCTGGGAATGTATGGCGGACCGGCAAGAGAACCTTTATTGCCCCTTGATCAGAAACAAAAAAACGAATTAAAACGATTGCTTGCTGAAGCAGGAATTCTGAAATTCAATCCTTAAACGAATGAAAGATCGTCCTTTACTGATGATTCCCGGGCCCATCGAATTCGATCCTGATGTCATTTTGGCAATGGGGAAGCCCGGTACCAGTCATGTTGATCCCGATTTTATTGAATTGTTCGGGTCTGCACTGGAAAAGATGAGAGATGTATGGCTCGCACCATCCGGCCAGCCATTTATCATGTCCGGGTCCGGAACCCTTGCCATGGATATGGCTGCCTCCAATCTGGTTGAAGAGGGTGATGCTGCCCTGGTTATCTCAACCGGTTATTTCGGCGGACGGTATGCCGAGTTATTGAAACGGTATGGAGCCAGCGTAACCCTGTTGTCTTCTCCTCCGGGCGAGGTACCGGATATTCTGGAGATTGAAAAGGAGCTTCAGCGGAAAAAATATAAGGTGCTGACATTTACCCATGTAGACACATCCACAGCCGTTAAGGTCGATCCTGAACCGATGGGTCAACTGGGCCGTACATACGGAATCCTTACTATCCTGGATGGTGTTTGTTCCGTTGCAGGAGAAGAGATAAGACAGGAAGAATGGGGTATTGATGTGGTGTTAACAGCCTCACAAAAAGCCATTGGTGTGCCTCCCGGACTTGCACTTCTTGTTGCTTCCCGGCAAGCGATAGATACATTCCTGACCCGGAAAACACCCGTTGGGAATTATTATGCCGACTGGAATAACTGGTTGCCGATCATGGAAGCCTATGAAGCAAGAAAACCCTCCTATTTTGGCACACCGGCAGTGAGCCTGATATCGGCACTGCATGTAAGCCTGTGTCAGATCCTGGAAGAGGGGATGGAACCACGTTTCAGGCGTCATGCAACGATAGGTTCTGCTTTCAGAACTGCTTTTAAAGCACTTGCCCTGGACCAGGTACCCCGTAGTGATAAGGTTGCTGCAAATACCCTCTCCGCACCAAAATATCCGGAAGGGATTTCGGGAGCAGAACTGCTGCCTCAAATAAAGCGTGCAGGTGCAATCCTTGCCGGCGGATTGCATCCGGAAATTAAAGATTCTTACTTTCGCGTAGGACACATGGGTGCCGTTACCCAGGGAGATCTCCTGGCAACGATAGGAGCCATTGAAACTGGATTGTTAACATGCGGGTATCAATTCCCGGCAGGGGCAGGAATCAATGCCGCTTTCAGGGAATTGAATTCTGATCGATGAGGGATAGATGCCATCCTATCTTAACTCACTGTTTATTAAAAGGATAATGATTCTAACTTTTTCTTCTCATTTAAGTCTAAACTAGGGGGTAAACTTTCATATTGCACAGAACCGATAACCGCTTACCGACACGGGCATCGTAACCGAACAACGCAAAACGACTTTACTATTTCCCAGCCAGGTATTTTACCCCTTCCAGCACCATATCCACGTGATTTGTGCTGATGTATATGTGGGTAGAAACCCTGACTCCCCTGGTACCATCGCGGTCCCTTCCAATGGTCCGGATAACAATATTATACTTTTCACGAAGGTAATTCACGATGGTTTCCGGCTCCACTCCTTCGATGGAAAAAGCAGTCAACCCCCCACTCAGGTATGGATCCATGGATATGTGTAATCGTACCTT
>Ga0315537_1000628_pt1 | contig 27823 bp, 26 predicted proteins | sample SalMarSW160270MG_FD_203091 | JGI IMG/M metagenome (GOLD analysis project Ga0315537, IMG submission 203091) | Salt marsh sediment microbial communities from the Plum Island Ecosystem LTER, Massachusetts, United States - Salt Marsh Sediment SW1602-70 ...
GATGGACACAGCCATCATTTTGCCTATTCTGTGCCTAACCTTAAAGCATACGACCCCACCTTTGCTTATGAATTAGCAACGATAGTGCGAGATGGAATATATCGCATGTATGAAAAGAAAGAGGACATATTTTATTATATAACTGTTATGAACGAATTCTATAATATGCCTCCTATGCCCGAAGGAGTTAAGGACGGAATCCTCAAAGGCATGTACAGATATAAAGGTTCAGGTGGACAAGTACACCTTTTAGGCAGTGGTGCAATCCTTAACGAAGCTGTGAAAGCACAGCAAATTCTGGAGTCAGACTATAATGTAGCCGCCGACGTCTGGAGTGTCACCAGCTACAAGGAGCTGTACACCGAAGCTTGCCAGACAGAACGTTGGAACATGCTTCACCCCGATGAGAAACAAAAGATTCCGTACATACAGCAATGTTTCGGCGAAACAGGTAGCGTATTTGTCGCCGCAACGGATTACCTTAAAGCTCTGCCGTACTCGATTGCAAAGTGGATTCCGGGCCGCTTCGTAGGACTCGGTACCGATGGTTTTGGACGAAGTGACAATAGAGCAGCTTTGCGAGACTACTTTGAAGTTGATGCCAGATTTATAACGCTGACTGCGCTGCAATGCCTGGTACTTGAAGGTAAAATAAATCCTGATAAAGTCAAAAAAGCAATGGTGGATATGGATATCGACGCAGAGAAGGTCGATCCGGTGCTCATCTAAAGGTACATAATAAAAAGGACAATATTATGATTAAAGAGGTCCGATTACCTGAAATATCTGAAAACGTGGAATCAGGTGAAGTCATTGATGTTCTGGTAAAGGTCGGTGACTTTATCAAAGAGGAGCAGTCTATCGTTGAGATCGAGACGGAAAAGGCAACCTTTGAGGTACCCTCACCGGCAAGCGGAAAAGTTATCGAAATAAATGTTAAGGAAGGACAAAAGGTAAAAGTAGGAGAAGTTATTCTGAAGGTCGAGACTGAAGTATCAGCCCCAGAAAAAAAAGAACCTGTACCTCTGGAACAAAAAACAGCAACCGTAAAAAAGCCGGAGCAAAAGCCTGCACAAAAAGCTCAGGCTGAAGAAGCCGCCGAGGTACAAGATCAAGCAGAAACAACAGAGGAAAAACCTCGGCCAGCCACAATTGCTGTATCAGCTTCCCCATCCGTCCGTCAGTTAGCACGAGAATTAGGTATTGATATAAACGATGTTTCCGGCAGCGGCCCCAAAGGGCAAATCACGCTGGATGATGTAAAAGAGCATGCAAAAAGAATTATTTCATCCGGGCCGATGCTCTCTGCAAGCACGCAAAGCAGGCCTCTTCCCGACTTTACCAAATGGGGCGACATTGAGCGCCAGCCGATGACAGCCATCCGCAGAATAATCTCCGAGACTCTAAGTTACACCTGGGCGAACGTCCCTCAGGTGACTCAGTATGATGAAGCTGATATTACAGAATTAGAAAGGTTTCGAGCCGAGTACTCAAAGAAGGTTGAGCAGGCCGGGGGCAGATTGACTATAACTTCAATAGCGATGAAAGTGGTTGCATCGGCCTTAAAGGTATTCCCAAAATTTAATACCAGTGTGGATATTGAAACTCAGGAGATTATTTACAAGAAATACTATCATCTTAGCGTTGCCGTAGATACGGATCGCGGGCTTTTGGTTCCGGTTATACGCAACGTTGACAAAAAAAACATTCTGCAGCTATCGGTTGAACTCACAGAACTGGCCCAGAAAACACGTGACAGAAAAATCTCTCCGGAAGAGATGCTCGGTGGCAATTTTACTATTTCCAATCTCGGAGGTATCGGCGGCACAAACTTCGCTCCTATTATCTATTGGCCGCAGGTTGCCATTCTCGGCTTAGCCAGAGCGCGCCAAAAAGCTGTGTATATAAATAATATTCTGCAACCTCGCCTGATATTGCCATTGTCACTTTCATACGACCACAGGATTATAGACGGTACCGAAGGCCTTCGCTTTTTAAGATGGATTGTAGAAGCATTGGAAAGACCTTTTACATTAGCTATGCAAGAGACTGAACAGACAATTTAAACAGAACTTTGAAAGGTTACATTATGGACATATTCGAATTCGCCATGCAGAAGGAAAAATTCAGCGAGAATTACTATCGCGAGCTGGCAGGCAAAACCGGCAACAAAGGACTTCAAAACATACTCAATATGCTCGCGGATGAGGAGGCAAAGCACTACAAAATCGTTCAGCAGATGCGAAAAGAAACTCCAGAGAAGATTACCGATACGAAAGTGCTGACAAATGCCAAAGAAGTTTTTGAGAAAATGAGAGAATCTACGGAGAAATTCAACTTTGATATTAGTGAGCTTCAGCTTTACGAAAAAGCAAAGGACATTGAGCAGGAAACCAAACAATTTTATCTCGAAAAGGCTGATGAAGTAGATAATCCTGACAAAAAGGAGATTTTCAAAAAATTGGCTGAACAAGAGCAAAAGCATTTTATTATCTTAGAGAATATTTGTGACTTCGTAGCAAAACCGCAAAGTTTCCTCGAAAATGCCGAGTTTTATCATATAGACGATTATGTGGAAGGTGTTTTTTGATTCGCCCTTCGCCCCTAAGGGGCTGCGGAGAATGGAAAGGACAGCAAAATGAAAAAGTCAAATAAGACAATATTATTAGCCGTGACGTTATGCGCGTTACTATTGTTCGCCGCACTACCCATCGCGTTTTCTCACTGCGAGATACCCTGTGGAATTTATGATGACCCGATGAGGCTGAATATGATGGCAGAACACATCACAACAATCGAAAAATCAATAAAGGAAATTCAACATCTATCTGCGGAAGGTGACAAGAATTATAACCAGTTAGTCAGGTGGATTGTAAACAAGGAAAACCACGCCGATTACTTCAGCGAGATAGTGACACAGTACTTTATGACACAGCGGGTCAAGCCGGTTGAAGAAAGTGACCAGAAAGCCTATAAGGAATATGTACACAAACTAACGTTACTGCACAAAATGATGGTTCTCGCGATGAAGTGTAAGCAGACAACAGACCTCGAAAACGTCGAACAGCTCAAAACATGCTTGGCACAGTTCAAAGCCGCATATTTGGGTGCCGGAAATTAACATACATTTATCGCTCTTTTACGGTCGCGACTCTGCACAAAAAAAACAGAATCTATAGGAGTTTATTATGGCGAATAAAATTGCTAAATATTTAGGAGACGACTACAAAAATTTATTAGAGCACAAATGCACTGCTATTCCAAAAAATATGCTCCATTTGCCCGGACCCGATTTTATAGACAGAGTTTTTACAGCCACAGATAGGCCAAATACAGTCTTGAGAAATTTACAGATGGTCTTTAATCATGGCCGATTAGCAGGTACGGGACATCTTTCGATACTTCCTGTGGATCAGGGAATAGAGCACTCGGCTGGCGCCTCATTCGCACCCAATCCGTTGTATTTCGATCCGGAGAACATAGTAAAGCTGGCTATCGGGGGCGGCTGTAACGCCGTCGTCTCAACAGTAGGCGTTCTCGGTGCAGTGTCACGCAAATATGCCCACAAGATTCCCTTCGTTGTAAAAATCAACCACAATGAGCTTCTCAGCTACCCCAATACATACGACCAGCGTATGTTTGCTTCTGTTGAGCAAGCCTTTGAAATGGGAGCGGTAGCTGCGGGAGCTACGGTCTATTACGGCTCACAGGAATCACCGCGACAAATAGAAGAAGTCTCAGATGCTTTTGAACGCGCACACCAGTTAGGTATGTTTACCGTACTGTGGGCTTATTTGCGAAATCCTGAATTTAAAAAAGACAGCGTCAATTACGAAACATCAGCGGACCTGACCGGCCAGGCAAACCACTTAGCAGTCACCATACAAGCTGATATTGTCAAACAAAAGCTGCCGACATGTAATGAAGGTTACAAAGTCCTGAAATTCGGAAAAACTCATCCCTTGGTTTATGAAAAGCTAACGTCCGAGCACCCTATAGACTGGACACGATACCAGGTAGCAAATTGCTATATGGGCAGAGTCCCCTTAATCAACTCCGGCGGAGCATCCGGTGATAATGATTTGCAGCAGGTTGTCAAAACCGCTGTAATAAATAAAAGAGCCGGCGGCACAGGACTTATCACAGGCAGAAAGGCCTTCCAGAAATCCATGAAAGAGGGAATTGAATTGCTAAATGCCGTACAGGATGTTTACCTATCAAAAGAAATAACCGTTGCCTAAATCCCTAAATGGATAAGGTCGGCAGCTTTCTACGCATCCTGATCTTATTTTACTTCGAGGTTCATTTTAAGGTCGAGAAATTTCAGCATATCTTTCAACGTGATAATGCCGACTAATCGACCTGCGTCGACAACCATTAACCTACTATTGCCAGTTTGACTCATTATAGATAGCGCCTTCACAGCACTTGATTGTGGGCTGATAGTATTCTCAGCCGAACACGGTACAACAAGATCGCCAACAGTAAGATTATCCCACTGCTCCCTTGGTACTTGCTTTACTTCTTCTGGGGAAATACAGCCCAACAGCAGGTCACCATCACATACAGCGAACATTTCAAAATGGTACCTGTAAAAATAATCATTGACTAATTGTCCAATGGAAATTGATGAAGGCACGGTGACAACATCTGTTTTCATAAAATGCCAAATCTCATCGCCGTCGAGTGTTCTTCGTTCCAACAACTGTTTATAAGACCTCGCAGATGCGTTTCGGATAAACATACCGATCAAAGCTGACCATACGCCTACTACAAAACCATATCCCATAACAACACATAAGATACCCATGATAATCAGAAACAAGCCAAATCCTGAGCCTAATTGTGAAGCGATTTTAGTCGCCCATCGCAGATTACCCCTCACAGCCCAAAGAATCGACCGCAAGACACGTCCACCGTCAAGGGGAAACGCCGGCAGCAGATTAAAGACAGCCAGGGCAAAGTTCAATAATACAAGATAATACAGAACATTATTAATAGGTGCTGGCCAAGCCAGCCATACTCCCACCATACGGATAAGATACAGCCCTGTCGCCAACAGGACGCTTGAAACCGGGCCTGCAATTGCCATTAAAAATTCCGCCTTGGGGCTTCGTGGTTCCTCAAGCATCTCAGCCACTCCACCAAAAATAAAGAGTGTGATTCCCCTCATAGGCAAGCCGTATCGCCTCGCGACCAGCGAGTGACAGAACTCATGAAAAATAATTGAAGCAAACAGTCCTAATGCCCCGGTAATTCCCATCCATAAATAGGCGACTTTTGAAAAACCCTCGAAGTAGCTCGGAAAAAAACTATCCGATAAGGTCCAGATAATAAGTGCCGCAAGAATAAACCAGCTTACATCAACATTGACACTAAAGCCGAACAGCTTAAACAGAGGTATTCGTTTTCCAAACATACTCTATAAATTAAATCCTAAATTCTAATCTCTAAATCCTAAACAAACCTGTCCTGAGCAAAGCCGAAGGATCCAAATGACCAAAATTCAAATCAACAAAACGATTTTTTTGAAAATTTGAAATTTGAAATTGTTTAGGATTTAGAACTTCGGATTTAGTGCTTTCATACTATTACTCATGCCGCAGCGACTCAATTGGGTCCATATTAGCAGCACGATAAGCCGGATACAAGCCAAATGTTATCCCCACCGCAGCACTAATACCAAAGGCCAAAAATAACGAAGTGATTGAAATCACAGTCCGCATCTGGCTGAAATGAGTTACCATAAATGGTATAGAAGAGCCTAAAATAATTCCCAGGATGCCTCCAAACAACGTTAAAATCAGCGTCTCCGAAAGGAATTGAAAGATAATATCTCGTTTCCTGGCCCCGAGGGCTCGACGAATACCAATCTCCCGCGTACGCTCGCTGACGGTGGCCAGCATAATATTCATAATTCCAATACCGCCTACCAAAAGTGAAATCGCAGCGATTGACCCGAGAACAATAGTAAAGATGCGTTGAAATTCCTTCGCCCGCCTCATTAGCTCCAGAGGAACGGTTATTTCATAGTCATTTTTCTTGTGGAATCGTTTCATCAACGTCTGCACACTCTGGCGTGTCCCCAGCACCTGGTCTATGTCACGAACCTTTACAATTATTTCCTGCAGTTCTACCCTTTCTATAGTCCGTCCACTGCCGGAGCTAATCTGTAATGACATCTCACCGAAGCGATCTCTAACCGTAGTCAAAGGAATATAGATACCCCCCAGGTTTGCACCAGATTTCTTTGCCCCTGTGGCATCCTTTTCTTCAAGATTGCTCGCCATTTTAGCAACAGCTCGTTCCGTAGTAATGCCTACCACTCTGTAGTAATCGCTCGCTATTTTAATATCCTGGCCTAAAGGGTCATCAAAACCAAACAGATCTTTGACCAATCTCTCATCAACAACACAAACACCCTGCTTGTAGTGCATATCCGTACTGCTGAGAAACCGCCCGAACTTTACCCGGAGCTGTGATATATCGGTGTACCACGGCACTGTACCAATAACTTCTGCAGATATTCTGTGAATACGGTATTGTGCCTGCTGAGAAACACGACGATTCGGTACTATAACCTGAACGTCCGGTATGGCGTTACGGAAACGCTCAGCGTCGGCATAGGTCAGGCCATATTCTTGTAAGGTTTGCTGTTGACCGCCGGCTGTTTGCTCTTCCGGAGGTTTAACAGTTGCTATAATAATATTGTGGCTGCCAAGCTGGGCGATTTTTTCCTGTGCGTCCCGGCTGGCACCCTCACCTATTGCCAGCATTGCGATAACTGAGGAAACGCCGAAGATTATGCCCAATGCTGTTAAAGTGGAACGCAGTTTGTGCATCCAAAGACTTTTCACACCCAGCTTTACTGTCCGTTTGAAACGAAATAAAAACATAACGTATTCACCACTTACCGCTCCCTAACGGTCGCGGCTCTGTTTGTATCAATTTTTATTCTGTCTTCTGTTTTCTGTCTTCTGTCTTCTTATTATATTCCTGTCTTTGTATGCGCCCATCCAAGAGACGTATAACCCTTTCGGCGCCTTCAGCGATGCCCTCGTCATGGGTTACTGCTATTAAGGTCTTTCCCTGCTCGTGCAAATTATCAAGAATAGTCAGTATCTCCTCACCGCTTGCCGAGTCAAGATTGCCCGTCGGCTCATCGGCCAAAACAATCAGCGGATCGTTTGCCAATGCCCGTGCAATTGCTACCCGCTGCTGCTGACCACCACTTAATTCCGAAGGCCGATGTTTCATTCTGTCGCCCAGGCCTACTAATGTGGCTAATTCCCTTGCACGTTCGGCACTTTCGTGCTCGGTGAAACCCTGGTAATACATCGGAACCTGAATATTTTCTACAATATTGAGCTGGTTAATCAGATTAAACGACTGAAACACAAAACCGATGCGTCTTCCGCGTATCATCGATAACTCATCGTCATCAAGTATTGAAACACTTTGTCCGCCGAGTATGTAATCTCCGCTGGTTGGACGGTCCAGACAGCCAATCAGATTAAGCAATGTGGATTTGCCTGAACCGCTGGGGCCCATAATAGCTACATATTCACCACTGGTAATGGCCAGGTCTATTTCCTTCAAGACCCGTAATTCAACCGAGCCGAGCTGGTAATTCTTACACAATTTTTCCATCACCAAGATGGGTGTATCGGTCTCGAAATTTACGGCATTATCTACTTTCTGTATCACTTGGTCCCTGTCCCCCTGTACGATTTCTGCCTTGCCTCATTGTTCCACGCATACTTTTCATAAACTCCGCGAGCTCTGTTTTGAATTTCTCAGGATCGTCTTTGCGTAACTTCTCTAACTCTTGGGCTTTTTCCGGGTTGAGCTTTTTCATACCTGTCAGCATGCGATCAATCATTTCGTCTGTCATTTGAAACTGTCTGCCCTGTGGCGGCCCTGTAGGACCTGGTGATTCTCCACCCTCCTGCGGTTTCTCAGCCGACATGTCTGGACTACGCCCTAATCCTCCTCCAGCTCTCCTCTCGGTCTGGCCGCCAGGTCGGCTTTGGGCTTCTGTATCAGCTTGACCTTGTTCAGTTCTCCTCTCTGGTAATGGTTGTTGCTGCTGGAATCCTACAGCACCTGTCGTTTCACTGAAGAGCGGAGGATTCAACAGCACTTCTTCGCCTTGCTGTAAACCTTCAACAACCTGCACAAATGTATCGTTAAAAGCCCCGGTTTTCACTACACGTTCCTGCGGCCCTTGCGAGGTCGTAACAAAACAGACCTTTTTGCCGCTGCGATTTGACACTACCTGAATGGGCACAACTATCACCTCTTCAAAACGATTGACGAGAATCTGAACCTTGCAGGACATCCGACTTCTGAGAAAATCATGGGTACCATCTATTTTTACAAGAGTTTTGTAAACCTTAAGGTCCGGATTCATCCAGCCGCGCTGCTCATCTGGCAGCGGCGCCACTTCAAGCACCTCTCCCTGCAGTACCTTGTCTGGAAAGGCATCCATAACTATAGTCGCCGGCTGACCCGAACGAACCTTATCAACCTCAGTTTCGTGGACGCCGATCTCTGCAACCATTGAAGCCGTATCAGGCATTGATACAATCACCTGACCTTCAGAGACAACTTCTCCTTCAGCGACAATTCCGCTGCCCATACCGCCCCTGCCCCGCATAGCTCTAAAGAAGTCAGCTTCACCACCGGTACCATATACCACCAACCCCGGAGCCTTTGCCTTAATTGTACAATACTCAATTTGCTGTACTAATTCTCTCACTTGCTCATCCTGCTCCTGAAATCTTGATTTTGTCATACTAAGCCTTGCCTGGGCCTGCGCCATTCTTGAACGGCATTCGGCATACGTCCGCTCTAATTGTCGTCCGGCTTCAACATAGTTACTAAGTAGCTGCTCAACCTGTTTGGGAAAATCGTAACGTTTAAATAACTCCAAATTCACCTCTGCCTGTTCTTTTTGTATTGTTAGGCTTTGTGCCTCAAGTTCATTTGCCTGCTTCTCAGTGGCAGAGACGTATTGTTTCTCGAGGAGCTTTATTGTCCAGTCCAATGTATCTTCCGCTCGTTTGAGCTTGCTTTCAGCCAATGTGATACTGTCAGTCAATCTTTTTAGTTCCTGCGAAGCCCCTCCACCCAGATTGGGATCATCAAGCAGCGGAAGTATGTCAACTTGTGAATTCAGCACCGCATTTACATCCTCGACAAATTTGTATGCGACAGTTTCGCCAAGATATTTTTGAAAATCCATCAAGGCAAACTTAACTTTCAATTTGCCATCAGCAATATCGCTTTCATTTTGTAGCTGCTGAATGTGATATGCCTCTTCCGCTGAAGTAACATTTTCCTGGTCACTGGCCAGGCTAATCCTTTCCTGCGTCAATCGATCTTTTAGAGCCGAAGAATCCAGCTCCACCAGCATCTTGCCGTTATTTACATCTTCCTGAGTTATATAAGTACCCGCAGGGACGACGCTGAGAATTGTTACATCTCCTCCTCTTCGTTCGACCTGACATTTATATTGTATTGACTTGTGGGCTCTGATGCTTCCCCCCTCGGTTACGGTGATGGTTAAATTATCCCGGCGTGCGGTGAATGTGCTGCTGGTAGTTGTAACCGGGCCTGTTTTTCTCGTTGCCGCCACCAGAACCGTAACCGTCACAGCCACTGCGATAAAGAGCAATACCACCCACAGCCACCTGCCTCGCCTCTTATAAACTCGCCTATTACGATGCTTATTATTTGTTGCATTCTGGTTGTTTGTTTGCATGTTATCATCAACCATAATATTATTCCTCCCACATTCCATCAGGTCTAACCTGTAGTACGCCAACATCCCTGAAAAAGTTCAATTTTGAAATGGTGTGGTTCACCAATGCGGCTGTCAGATTATTTTGGGCATTTACCAGGGCATCTTGTGAATCCAGTAATAGTCGTACATCTGCACGACCAGCATCTAATAACAACTGGTTATTTTCGAGCCGCCTCTCAGCCAACTTTAAGCTTAATTGTTGAATGCGGTAAGACTCCGCTCGCTCACGCAGTTGGCGATATGCGTTGCGTATTTGCAATTTAACATTATCTATTTCGTTCTCATAATCCCGCTGACTCTTTGTAAATGTTATCAGCGCATTACGGTATGAGTTACGCTGATTTTTTCTATCCAGCGGCAAATCAGCATCCCAACCTAAATTGTAAACGCCCTGCTGAAACTGCAATCTTGTGAACCTGGTATTATCAGGTGACTCAGCATCAAGGCTGCCGGTGAGATTTAATTGTACACCAAGACCGTCGGCAGCCAGCTCAAGCTTGCGGGCTGCATCCTCAACCACATCTCTTGTATTAGCCAAATCCAGACGCCGAGCTAATGCTGTTTCGATAGCTATATCTGCTGTATAATTGGGATTGCTTACGCCGGCATCTTTTAAGGCCTCAAGCTCATTCGGATCAAGTTCTATGTCGGCATCTGTATGCAAAGCCAATCTTATCTTAAATTGGTCGAGCGCCTGCTCATAACTCTGCTGGGCTGTTACCCATGAATTTTGCGCACTGAGCATTCTTTGTTCTGCTTCATCCACATTGATACGAGGCTCGCGACCGGCTTCGGCTAACATATCCAAACGCAGTTTCGACTCAACCTGCCTTTTATAATTATTCTTGGCGTTAATCATAGCGTCTCTTTGCTGCAAAACATTGTAGTATTCGTTCACAGCAGAAACTACAAATGTCTGGCGATAGCGATTAAACGTACGTATCTGATACAGGACATCTCGTTCAGCCTGTGTTAAGTTTTCTTGCACAACTCTTCCGGCACCCGAGCCCAGCAAAGGTATAGCTAAATCACCACTTAAAACCGAACCAATAGTATGCCTCGGATCCCCTGTAAGAAAGCGTACCCAATCAATCGCAATACTGGCGTTGATTAGCACCCCATCGAATAGCAGCTGCTGCTTGCTCGCGCCTCCCGATATATTAAGATCAACATCATCTACCCCGGTACTCTTATTGTCCGTATAAGTACTATCTATGGTTCCAAACCACTTTAATGCATACTGATAACGTGTTCCGGTTAAACTAAGTGCCGATCTATAAAGTGCTTCTTTCTGTGTCTGATAATCCCGGTTTTGAGCAGTGGCTATTGCCACAGCCTGAGCAAGAGAAAAAACGCGAGCTTTCGGTAACGCATCCTCAACCTTAATGTCGTTCGGCGAAGGCTTTACATCACTTATTCTATAATTGGTCTTCTGGCCGAAGTCATCCTGCCATTTACTATTGATAATTCTATATACTTCCTTATCAGCATCCTCCTTATAGTGCTGTCTGCTGCATCCACCTATAGAAACCATTAATGCAGCGGCAAACAGACACCAAATCAAAGATTCGCTATTGCGAAATAGTAATTTCACTGGCCAAAATATAGAGAACATAAACACTCTTCTCCTACACGCTCCTCCGGCGTAAAATCATTCAATTTTCCCCTATTTGATTATATAATAAAAGGTTACAGAAAAAAAGCTAAAAACCCATGCTATTTAACATATTATTAGACGCTTCTGCTGCCAATAGTATTGCCAAAAAAACATGTGTAGAATGCAAAACTAATCCTGGTTTATTATTGCGAAATGACAAGAAACCTGTCCCCGTCGTAAGGCGTCCTGCGGAGAGTGTTGTCGAGGGAATTGAAATTTAGAGGGAATTTTCTACCTTCAAGTATGGCGAGACGATGTAACATAACCGGTTGAAATAAATCACCTAAAGCAATATGCGATAAGCACTGTGGATTGCTACACTTAAGCAGGAGTGAACACATCCCATGCGAAATTAGCGGTTAACGAGAGTTTCTTCCAGAGCCTCGTCCATTTTTGCAGGCAAGACCTCCGGCATAGACTTGCCGGCTAAGGGCAGAAAAACAATAAAGGTTGTACCTTTGTCCATTTCGCTTTCAACCTCGATTCTACCGCCGTGCAACATTACGATTTTATTAACTATAGCCAGCCCTAGACCTGTGCCTTGAATTTCCTTGCCTGGGCGATGTACACGGTAAAAATGATCAAATATTTTTGGAAGGGCTTCCTTAGGCATTCCCATACCCGTATCACTGACTCGTATAACTAAATCTTCGTCCTGTCGCTTAACGCAAACAGAAACTCTACCACCCTCCGGCGTAAACTTGATTGCATTGCTAATCAGGTTTGTCAAAACTTGAATGATTTTGGCACTATCAAATCTGGCCTTGGGTAAATTGCCCTCAAGCTCAAGGGTAAAATCTATTGACTTCTGTTTTGCGAAAGAAGCCATGGTTTGATAAGCCTCATCGACAACTTCACTTATGTCATTCTCCTGTATATGTAGTTTTACCTTATTGGACTCAAGCCTCTGAAAATCCAAAACTTCATTTACCAATGTGGCAAGCCTGTCCACATTTCTCTTTGCCATATCCAGAAATTTTCTCTGCTGGTCGTTAATCCGTCCTACTATCTCCTCTAAAACAATGGAAATACCTTCTTTCATACACCCTAAAGGCGTTCGCAGCTCGTGTGAAACTGTAGAAATAAACTGCGATTTTATCTCCATTGTTTCTTTTAATTTCTCCTCCGCATTTTTTCGGTCGGTGATATCATCGATGGCAATGACCACGTGCTTAGTGCCATCGATAATCACAGGCTCGGCACTCACACAGAACCAGGGCATAATCTCCTTGCCGGCAACTTTTAACACAGGCTGCATTTCGACCTTTCGCACAGATTGCCCGGTGTTTAACGCACATGTAATGGCCTCTCGGAGCAAACATGCTATACAGGACGGGCTAAATCCACAACCTTTCTCATTGTAAGTGCTGTTGACGCAACATAAAGACTGGCCGATTGGCCGATTGATAATTTGTTTGTACTCTCTGAGAACTGTCTGCCTGACAGTGTCATTGACACGTTTAACTATTAGATTCTCATCAACCAACAGCATACCAATAGGTACAGCGTCAAATATCGCCACGAGGTTCTTTTGTTTCTGGTCGAGTATCAACTCCAATTTCTTGTGCTTGATAGCATTTTCGACTATTGTCGGGATAGCTTTAAGATATGTTCGTCCAATGTCCTTTATCAGATAATCACATGCGCCGGCTTTTATCGCCTTTACAGCGATTTCCTCATTACCGGCACCAGTAACAAGTATAACAGGAGTATCCTTAACTAAATTCAGGATGTCGAATGCCGTACCGTCACACAGTGAGAAGTCAGAGACAATAGCATCAAACTGTTTGCAATCCAATATGTTCCGGGCCTCTGAAACAGATTTTGCTATTGCGGAATCATACGGAAGATTCTCTTCTCGGATCAGCCATTCAAATGCCTTCTGGTCGATCTTATCATCTTCGATCAACAGAATTTTAAGTTTTGAGCTATCCATATCTGACATTCGGCTCTTAAGTTATAAGTGCCTAAAGTGAGCTAAAGTGTAAATTTATAACTTTAGGCACTTTAGTCACTTCACACTTTAGCCACTTTGTTTTCCAGTGCCTTTGCGATCTTTTCCACCAGGTCTGAGAAATCAAACGGCTTAGCAACATAATCCACAACGCCGTAAGATGAGGCTTTGGCTACATCCTGCGCCTCACAGAGAGCGGTGACCATTATGACTGGTATATTTTTTAACTCCTGGTGCTGTTTAAGCCTCTCGAGCACCTCATGGCCGTTCATAACCGGCATATTAGTATCCAGCAGCACAAGGTCAGGTCTCTCACTGGTCACCTTCTCCAGCCCCTCCTGCCCATTAGAGGCTGTTATGACATCATAGTGACTCCATTCAAGCCGGCACTGGATAGCTGTAATATAATCAGGCTCATCATCAACTATCAGTATCTTAGGACGCTCCGATTTCTTTTTTGACTTAAATAGTCCGAACATTCTTTTACGCCTTTAAAATTTTGCTTGTTTTTTATGTTTTCCTCGTCATTACACTATCTTGCAGTCTTCTTTTATCGACCTAAAAACAGAACAATATTAGCAAAAATACAGCCGCATAGCTGCTAAGCTATTGTTCTTCATCCCACCACAGCTTAATCTCATCTTTTTCGTTATCCGGCAGGGACAACGCCGGCTTGTTTTTGATTTCGTTGTATTTCTTCATTACGTCTGCAGGGACCGGTTCATCATTATAAATATGGGGTGACAGCAGTACTATCAACTCGGAATTATATATCACCGTATTAGTGTTCTTAAAGAGATTGCCGATAATCGGCAAATCACCAAGAATTGGAATCTGATCAACTTCTATAGTTTTTTCCTGTCGTCTCAGGCCTCCAATAATAACAATTTGGCCGTCTCTAAGTAATAGTGCTGTGTTAGCTTTTCTGGTATCGACTACAGGAACGCCGGTGGAACTCTCACTTGTCTTAACATTTTGTTCTGTATCAACTATCAGAAAAATGTCGTTGCCGTCTGTTATGGTGGCTGTTACCTGCAAATTGACGCCAACATTTTTAAACTCGGTAGAGGTCATCGAGCCTCCTTCAGAAGTATCGCTCACCTCTGTGTATGGAATCTCTTCAACAGCTCTGATATTGGCAGTCTGACCACTTACCATCATGGCTCGTGGGCTGGCAATAATCTCTGCATCTCTTTTCTCCTGTATCAAATGAACAATATTCCGGACCCTGCCGCTAATGACACTGAAATCGCCGCCGAGTCCTGTAGTATTAAAAGCTGTTGCATTACCTATAGTTGTCGCATCCTCCACCGTTGATCCCAGCCTGGATGCTGTTAAATTCTGCTTATAACCTATATCGTATGTTTTATCAGAAAGAATATCCCAGTTGATACCTATCTCGCTGTCATCATTAAGCTGGACATCAAGAATAACCACCTCTACCATGATTTGCTGTGGTCTTTTGTCGATCTTTTTTATTTCGGTCATAATTTTGTTGAGATAGTCACGGGAATCACAAATTATCAGAGAGTTGGTATTCTGATCCGCGCCTAAGCTGCCATATCGAGAGGACATGCTCTTTATAATGCCTTCAAGGTTTTTGGCATTAAGAAACCTGAGAGTTATAGTCTCAAGAAACAGCACCGGCACTTCTTCCAGCTCTATTGATGGAGTCTGTGTTACCTTTTGCGGTATAGTAATTTTCTCGTTCCGAGGCAGCGCTGCGAAAGGATCATCACGGCCAACGTCCATTATGCTGATCTGTGCGGAATTAGATTGCGCGGACCGAGCTTTCAACATAACAACAGCCAAAAGGCAGGCGCACAGCAATATTTTTGCATACTTTGACCTATTCATAAGCAAGGGTTTCCTTATCCTGGATTGTATAAATTTTAACAGTCATATCACATCTGAGGCGACCTGAGCCATCGTTGTGACCTGCCATCTTAAATGAATCTATAAAAACTTTCTGGGGACGTGCTTTCAGTCTTTCGAGCAACTTAACTAAATCGTTATATCCACCTATAACACTCAGCACCGCACTGTTAGCAGCTATACCTGAAGCATCTTCGGATTGTCCTGCCTCAGAGCGTTGGCCACCCGTGACAAAATTAAGCGAATAAACCGCACAGCCTGCCTGCTCTGAAACAGCCTGCAGGTCGCTAAAGAATTCCTTTGATTCCTTGACTGTAAACAAAGCATTCTGAAGATTAGCAAACTGCCCGCTCAACTCTTTCAGTTTCTTTTTCTTGATTCCCACGGCACTCCTGATAACTTTGCTTGTATTTACTAACTCGGACAGAACTGTCTCATACTGTTTCGCTGAGGACAAATAAACGACGTGTGGCGCTACTACCAGGTTATATAACACTATCGTTGTGATTATAACCAGTACAGCAGAAATAGCATTTCTTGATCCACTGTTTAATTTAGCAACGTTATCAATTAACACTGACTATTTCCTCTCTTCGGTCCCCTCGGCTCCACCCAGAGCCTGCCCTGAGCCTGCCGAAGGGACAGGCTTACGTAAACAATTGATTGTGTACCTGATCAATCCACCCCTCTCGTCATCTTTTTCTGTCTCAATTAAAGAAGCTGCTGCTATGTACTCTGATTCACCCAGCGCGTTTACGAACCAGCGAATTGCCTCATACGACAGGCCAATACCTTCCAAACTTACCGTGGAATCACCCTTGCTAAACATGTTGGTTATACCAACAGTTTTAGGCGTTCCTTTTTTAATATCGTTTAACAGGCCAGGCCAATCGAAATCACCGCGTGAATCTAAAATCTCATTCAGCCGACCAGGCTCGCCTGATAACTGTTTTAAACGGCTGCTTAACATTTTTTCTTCCTTGAAAAGCATCTTCAAATCCAACAATGAATTCTCCTTTTTTTGGCGGTCTATTTCCGCATTTAGATTTTTGGCACTCAATCCTAACACAGCGACCGCTATAACCATGCCGAATATGACAGCCGCTACAATATTGGCCGTGATGAGAGCATGTCTTTTGAAGGCTTTAACATCGGTCGCTTCCGGAGGTAACAGGTTTACCCTAAAATTAGGCTCATTCGGGACCAGGAGCTTCATAGCCAGGCCAATTGCCACCGCTGAAGCACCCGTTTCCACCCGCGCGCCATCTTTCACAACGGGTGTATCCTGACATGCATCTTCGGGCCTTCTGACCTGCAAAGTGCCGACCGTCAGCTTGGCTCTCAGAGACTGCTGTGCATCATCAGGTAATTGCACACTATCTGCAACCACCATGATGTCCCATTTACCTGAATTATCCGAGTCATCAACGCTGTCATAAAATTGTATGATCGCATTTATTTCGGAAGCCACCCGTTCGCAAAGTACTCCCGGCTCCGTTTTCTCCTCATCAATGTCCCTGGTCCGGATAAAGTCGATGCCCTGCCTCTTAAGAACACATAGAGTCAAGGTGTCACTCTGCAGTACAGCCAAAAGCACATTGCACTCAAACCTGCCTGCTATCTTTTTCGCATAAAACGCTCTGACATAAGCAAGCAATAACGGCTCAATAACTTCCACATTAACGCGGGCAAGATTACAGACTTTGACAATCTGAGCAACATTCTCGTTATCTGCTGCGACTACCAAAAGCCGGTCGCCGCCGGGTTTCCCACCTGAGCCAACACCGCAAAAGTCCATCGCGATTCTCTTGCCAGACAAAGCAACGCAGTGTTTAACCTCATTGTGAACAAACTGTCCTACATTCGCCGGCCCGCCATCGGTAGACTTGGGCGTCTCAATGATTTGCAGTAGCACGGGTCTGGCCATTAATGACACCGCAGCCTGACGCAGCCTTAAACGTATCTTATTGTGGCTTTTAAGCTCCCTTATACTTTTAGCAAGCAAAGCCGGCTCTTCAATATTGCCATTCTTTATTGCCCCCTCAGGGACAGGACCACTGGCCGCCTTTACTAATTCGACGCCACCCTTAGTTTTTCTGAGCAGAGCCAGGCTTATCTGGTTATTAGAAATATCTATTCCAAGCGCAGTGTTGTTACTGAGCTTCATTCGTTGATCCTCAAGCTATCAATTCTTATTATGTAAGGATAGTCGCTGTCCACCGTTACATTAGCCTCTAATTTAGCAATAAAACCCTGTGACGAAGTCCCTCTGGACACAATCGTGCGATTCGGAAGTGTTCCTGTGACTTCAACGGTATATCTGCCACCATCAAAAGACTTATTGCTAAAGCCGCTGTCCCAATTTCTTCGGTTTCGTATCTCGGCAAAAGCATCGTTGAGGCCGGCTTCTGCAATAGCGAGCGCCTGAGCAGCGTAAACCTGATTCTGCATAAGCTGTATTTCCTCCGTATTCATTTGCAGAATCCCCATCACCGCCACAGACAGCAGCGCTATAACAAAGATTGTCATTAGAAACACAAGGCCGGTATTTTTCTTCCTTGCTCTCATAATCTCCAACCACATCTAAGGTAATATCGGCGTGGTTCTGCCGCCAAATCCGCCAAGCTCTCCACCATTATAAATTGTCTCGATCTGGTCCTCGCTCAGCGCACTCTTGTAGAGACGAACGTCATCGATCATGCCTTTGAAATATTCACCCCATTCGGAGTTCTTACCGAGGTAAAACGATTCGTTACTGCTATGCTCTGCCAACATTAGAGAACCACTTGCATCTGTCGAACTCTCCCTATCTCCATCCTTATGCATTACCATGTCCGATCCATCATAAGTCAGCGCCACGTGAGTCCATTCATGTTCCGAAATACGAACATTTGGCTTCCACAAGCTCCAAACTCCACAAGGCCCAGCTAAAGAAACACCAATTCGCCGATTATAAAGAAACCAGTAAAGGTCAGTCCTGCAATATGGAACGTGGGCAAGCTTAGATGCTATGGTTCTCCAGTCACGATTGTCGTCGGGATTAATCCAGGCCAGAATCGAGATTCCGTCGGCAATATGAAGAGAAGGAGAATCAGGTACCTCAACGTAATCATCATATCCATCAAAATCCAGGGCACCTCCAACCCTGCCCTCGACCCAGTCGTTTGCCGGATTCATATTTACCAGCGTCCCATGATTGCCGTTGTCACTCGAATCGCTGGCAGTAGTGCCGCTGGTCTCATCCAATTTCCAATGCGCCACCAAAGGCTGTTCCCAGCAGAGAGCCGCTACTTCATCCGCACTTAGTGCTCGTCCATAAATGCGCACATCATCGATTTTGCCATAAAAGTATTCGCCCCATTCCGTGTTTTTACCGATATAAAACAACTCGTCACTGGAAGAATCAGCCAACTCCAAAGTACCTCTTTCCCTCCTGTCGGCCATTGCGACGCCGTTCTTATACATTACCATCTCAGAACCATTATAAGTAAGCGCTACGTGTGTCCAGATATCGGTTGGAATATAAACATCCGGCCTCCACAAATCCCAACTGCCACAAGGTCCAGCTAAAGAAATCCCGATTTTGCGACTATAAAGAAACCAGTAAAGGTCCAATCTGTAATGATGATGGGTATGAGCAAATTTCGAGACTATAGTTCGCCAACTCCATGTATCTTCAGGATTGATCCAGGCTGCGACCGTTATCTCATCTTCTATATCAAAGCTGGGAGAGTCAGGAACCTGTACACAATCATTTCTTCCGTCAAAATCAAGTGCGCCACCGTCTTTGCCTGTAACCCAGCCGCTTGACCAGCCCATTCTGATTAACGTGCCGTGATTACCGTTACCGGAGGAATCCGATGCGGTTGCACCGCTGGTTTCATCTAATTTCCACCAGCCTACAAGGTCGATGTTTTCACTTTCGAGATTCGGATTAGATCGAAGGTATACCTGGGCAGCGATGGTCTTGTCCCGACCGAGTCTGGATGGATTAGGCAACATTGCCTGAATCTTTACACAGCGGATATCGTTAACATCCGCTGTACGCATATTCAGAGGATTATCCAAATCAAAGGCATCGTAGCACGTGAACTGTAAATTGCTGATGGGGCCGGCCAACTCTGAAAGCTCATCGGTGGCACCAAATTCGACATAATTATTAGCCCGAATGTCATACCTGAGGACGTCACCGCCAACGTTTTCAAATTCGATATATCCATTAATGTCGTCTGAATTACTCACAGCGGTTATTCGCCGAGCCTTCGTGATGTTGCGATACAAGTGGTCGGTCAGAACCCTGCTGTTCTGAATTATTTCGGCGTTATCGGCTTTGGAGTCCCAACTGTTTTGTATGGCTCTAAACTCCGGCAATATGGCGGCAAAAACAATAGCCATTATAGCCAAAGCTAAAACCATCTCAACAACAGTCAGACCTCTGCCCCGCCGGGGGCGGACTTGATCCGGTCCGGGCTTTCGGCTTGGTCGCCATGCCTGTACTACTGCTTTGTTTTGGTAGTGCATTATGTTACCCATAACTCCTCCAATAACTAATGGTATTTTCGGCACAAATCGGCGGGGGTGTTATGTAAGATTTTGTATTATCGGTCAATCTAAACAATGGCCAAAAAAGCTGCCATAAATGAGCTTATTTAACCATGTTGACCTGTTTTATAAGGCGTAAGCGACCGTAAACGGAATAAATCCCTGGTCCAGCATAAAAAGTCCCATAAGTCCACTACTATGCTCGATACTCGATGTCGCAAAAAAAGAAAAACGAGGATCTCGTATCAAGGATCGAATATCGAGGACTGCTCACCACCTTCTTGCAAAATAGGTAGCCAGTGTCACCTCGATCTCATCATTCGTAAGTCGATTGTTATCATTGAGGTCGTAGCCGACCGAGATTGTTATTTTTCTGAGGTTTGAACTCTCATATACATCATCAATATTACACAAGTATTGACCGTCGAGCGACAAATGTCTCTGTTTAAACGAACCACCGGTATAGTTATAGATTGAGCGTGCCCTTATTTCATCGAGCTTAGACTGCGCAAGCATAAGGCTTTGGCTTCTATGCTGAATAACCACATGGGTAACGTGCCCGATGGTTAAAGCTTTTAAAATCGGCACCATTGCGACAATCAGCAATACCGACGCCATAATAACTTCAGTGAGAGTGAATCCTCTTGACGAGGGACGAGGGACGAAATTCGATGAACCTTCGGTCTTGAGTCTTGAGTCTTGGGTCTTGGCTCTTGTTTTCAATTTTCGACGCATTTTACCATACCTGTTGCCGAATTAATTGTGATCGTAAAGCTTTTGCCCGCTGCTGAAACGGTAAGCTCAGTAGCACTTCCAGATGTTAACCCTCCCAGCGGACCAAATCTGAACTTGTGTCCATTAGGACAACTGATAGTGACATTATCCGTTGTATGTGAATCCACCGTTTCATTGGTATCCATGTTTTCTATTTCGTATGCGTTATACGGCACGGAGCCGACCATCTTCAGCTCGTAACCCTTGGAATTTGTTGCAGCGTCGGAAATAGCCAGTCCGCGTGTCCGGCGAAGATCGGTAACAATCTTCCTGGCGACTATATCGGCTTTCTGTTTTGAAATGATGTCAAAGTTCAGTCTCGGCACAGTTATAGCCGCGAATAGGCCGAGTAACATTACGACAATGAATAACTCAACTAAACTAAAGGCTGGTTTTTTCCATGCCATATCGCATAACTCAAATAATGGTGGGACCTCGAAGAGCTCAATCGAACCGTCGAGTCCACCCTACATTAATGTCTATGGTTATTTGTAATAATCCGATAGTTATTACCCATTTTGTATTTTTTGCCAAATGGACATGTTGGTTCGCCATCGGGAAAGTAATCGGGGTTTCTCGTGACATCCCTTATTCTCCTCGGCCAAGTACCGGTATTTGCGCGTTACATTTCGATTTGCCTGTTCAGCAGGTCAATATTAGTACTGCAGACATTTACCTTTGCCGATCCTGAAATAGCAGAAATTGCAGGAATAGCAATCGCCGCCAGCGCCCCGAGAATCACAACCACAATCAGCAATTCCGCAAGGCTAAAACCTTTTTGTGATCGCTTTGTCCTCCTCTGCATAGCACGAACCCGCCATAAAAAATAAGCAAAATCAATCCCGATGAATCGGGGGTTGATTTGCTCCGCCGCAACGGGTAGAAACTATATATCGGCTATTAACTCCCCCCCTTATTCACCTCCATGGTTGTGCGGCTCAATCCGATGGGTAATTGGATCATATCTATAAGGCTCATCAAATGGACACTTAGGTGGACCATCTGGAAAATAGTCGATGTCTCCGGTCACATCTGTCAACACAATTGGCCATGAGCCGTTGTTTACCTTGTACAGTTCAATCTGCGAATTCAGCAGACGGACATTAGTTTTGCAGGTGTTGAACTTCGCGCTTGCTGCACTTTCTGGAATTCTTGGAACAACAATGACTGCCAGCACCCCTAAGATCAGCACCACAATTAGCAATTCAACCAGCGTATAACCTTTGCCGGCTTTCATCCTTTTCTTTCTCAAATATATGTTTTGCTGACTAACTTCCGATCGCCGTTAATGGTTGTGCTTAGATGCATCGACCCGATTATTAGCAGTCATAGTGTAGGCTACCCCAAATGGACATTCGGGCGGACCATCGGGAAAATAGTCGGTGTTTTTGATCACATCATCTATGCTGGATGGCCATTTGTCTTCGGTTGCCCTGTATAGTTCGATCTGCGAGTTTATTAGGTCGATGTTGGTCTTGCAGGCATTGATCTTAGCGTTTGTTGCGCCTCCGATAATTCTTGGAATAGCAATTGCTGCCAATGCTCCGAGGATCAAAACCACGATCAGCAACTCAACCAATGTAAACCCTTTTCTCGACTTCATCTTATTCTCCTTTCCAAACGACTATGTTACTTTCAACATCAACCAACCTATCGTCACAGAAAACCGGCTACTTAACCAAAAACCACTAATGAACCAGCGCGAAGCTCTGGTCTGGGTCAAACCCATCATCGGCGGGCCGGAACACATTACAACTATGCTGGTCTGATGCGAACAACTGATGAAAGTATCCCTGCTCCTCGGGAAACAAAGCCGTTTTTATCGGAAGTCTGCGTGCCATATCGATAGTTCGTCCCCTGTAGAAAGTATATATATAAACATAACTTGAGACAAATTGAATTGGGGGATAATTTAAATAGCACGATTTTCCGACGGGTCCTTGGTTACCACCATCCCCACCACCATACCGGACTTTGTACGGAATGATCATGCTCAATAACCCGATATGTGTTTCCCATCATGCCGGGCCTGCGCATCCTATAGACCCATCCAAACGGACATTCAGGCGCTCCATCGGGAAAATAATCGGTATTTTCCGTCACATCTGTCAATTGTTGGGGCCAAGAACCTGTGACTTCATGGTACAGCTCAATCTGCCTGTTCATTAGCGAAACATTAGTTTTGCAGGCATTTATCTTGGCACTCTTCGAGGCACCGACAATTCTCGGAACAGCAATTACCGCCAGTGCTCCCAATATCAAAACCACGATCAGCAATTCAACCAATGTAAAAGCTTTTCTCTCTCCCATTTTGCCTGACCTCTGCAAGTAACCTCATGCTATTTCAAATGGCGCATGTAATCAAGCATAGGCAAATATACACCCATTAAGATAAATCCAACAATAGATCCCATAACAACCGTCAAAACCGGCTCTAACTTGACAAGTAAAGAGTTTATAATCCTCTCTATGTCTTTATCGAGAAAATCAGTTCCCTTTTTGAGCATTTCAGGCAACTGACCGGCTTCCTCACCTGAGATAGCCAACTGTGTGATCATCGGCGGAAAAATGTCATACTGTTTCAAAGACTTTCCAACAGGATTACCCGCCTGTATGGAAGCTTGCAGCTTACCCGCAATTTCGGTCATTTTATGATTATGAGCGACCAGACTTGCCACCTCCAAGGCCTCAATTAATGAGACTCCTACCGAAGCCAGTAGTGCAAAGGTCCGCGTAAAATGTGAGACCACAACCAAACGATTAAGCTTGGCGAACACGGGTATCTTTAGCTTGAGATCATCCCATTGCGCCCTGACATGCGGATTTTGTCGCAGCTTCCGTACTAATATAACTGCTGCCGCACCTAAAATCAATAGTGCCCACCACCAGCCCCTGATTAGAAGGCTAAGGTCCACAAGGACCTGGGTAGGCCCCGGCAGTGACACATGAAGCTTCTGGTACAGCTTCGTGAACATAGGAACAATAAAGACTAAAAGAAAACCAACGACTAAAATGCACACCATGCCTACTACAAGTGGATAAATAAAAGCAGCCATAACCTTTCGCTTGAGCTCTGCCTGTTTTTCCAGATATTCGGCGCTCATTTCCAGCGCCGTAGCCAACTTTCCTCCAGATTCTCCTGCCTCAATCATGCCCAGGAAAAAATCTGAGAATATGTCTTTATATTTTTCAAATGCCTTTTTCAGACTCGAACCGGTTTCAACACTTTGTCTTATATCAGCGAGTATCTCTTGAAAGGTACCATTTTCAGCCTGTTCTTCAAGTGTCTCTAAGCATCTGAGAATTGACAGTCCCGCTGAATACATCCCTGCAAACTTATAAGTAAAGGCCACTACTTCCTGCCGCTTTACTTTCTTGCGTTTTTTTCCTTTTGCGCTCGCACGGCGGGCCTTTACCAGGACATAACCCATCTTGTCCAATTCTTCCCTCAGAGCCGCAACGCCGTTGATGTCGCTGGACACAGCGGAAAAATTGTTTCCAGAATGGTCTTTCGCTATATAGTCATAAACCGCCATTAGTCTGTTCTTATATCTACAACCCGCATAAGCTCCTCTAATGCAGTGACACCATTAACGACCTCCTCTATACCGCTTTTACGAAGAGTTTTCATGCCCTCGCTGATCGCCTGATGCTTTATCGCATCGTCACCGGCTCCATCTACTATCATTCTACGGATCGACTCCGAAACAGGTAGTATCTCATAGATTGCCTTGCGTCCTCGGTATCCCATTTGGTAACAATTCTTACAGCCAGAACTTTTGTTCAATTGAATCGGCTCATGTGGACCGCCGAACAGATATTTCAGCTCTTCTTCAGAGACCTGATAGGGCTGCTTACATTCCGGACATGACACCCTTATCAGTCTTTGGGCCACCGCACCTAAAAGGGCCGACGAAACAAGGAACGGTGGTATACCTATATTGATTAGACGCGATATCGCGCCGGCTGCGTCATTGGTGTGCAGGGTGCTCAGTACCAGGTGACCCGTAAGAGCCGCACTAATTGCTATTTCCGCTGTCTCCAGGTCACGGATTTCGCCAATGAGTATGACATCCGGGTCCTGCCGCAATATACTTCGCAAAGCTGATGCAAACGTCATTCCTGCGACCGGCCTGACCTGCACCTGTGTAATGCCATTAAGACGGTACTCAACAGGGTCCTCGACAGTGACAATATTTCTTTCGGGAGTATTTACCTGCTGGAGAACTGAATATAACGTAGTCGTCTTACCACTGCCGGTTGGACCGGTCAGAAGTATCATACCATAGGGATTATTAGCAAGCTCCCGGAATCTCCGATTATTATCGGGGTCGGTCACCACAGCATCAAGCGACCACTTATTTGCGTTCTTATCAAGGATTCTGATAACTATCTTTTCACCGCCCACCGCGGGCAGGGACGAAACTCTCAGGTCATAGTCTTTACCATCGTGCTGCACACTCATATGGCCGTCCTGAGGAATTCTTCGCTCAGATATGTCCATATCCGACACAATCTTAATATGCGATACTACCTCCAGTTGTGCCGAGAAAGGCAGATCTAAGGCATTTCGCAGTATTCCATCAACGCGATATCGCACCTTAACGTCGGATTCCTGCGGCTCGATATGTATATCACTTGCCTGGGCATTAACGGCGCCTCTTATTATCGAGGAGACCAGCTTCGCAATCGGAGCATCGGAGACCTTTGCCGATTTGTCATGGCTTTTAATTTGTTGTGTGATCTTGCCGGGCTCTTCCTTCAGACGCATTGAAACTATGGCCTGTCTTGTTACATCCGCTACATTGAAATGATAATTGATAGTCTGCCTTATAGCTGCCGGCATAGCGGCAACAGGGACAACCTCATAGCCGGTCTTCATCTCGATCTGGTCCCGGACGGTGAGGTCCAAAGGAGAGCTCATCGCTACAACTAAGCGGTTGCCCTCCTTTTTTATCGGAATCAGGGTGTGCTTATTTGCTATTTCATAAGGGACCAGGTGGGCCACCATCGAGTCAACCATCTCAGGCGATAGATTAACAAATTCTATCTTGTTGACGGCTGCAATAACCCTGGTCATCTGATCTTCGCTGAGAAGATAGTCTTTTTTGAGTATGCTTAACAGGCTTTGTCCGGTTTGTTTTTGCTGTTCGAGTGCAGCCTGAAGAGCCGTCTCATTGACGATATTTTCCTGCAAAAGAACCGATATTATCGGGTCATTACTTTCCATGCGCGCTTTCTCCATAATAAAATATAACTCACAATCAGTATCGACCTAACCTCGAACTGACTTAAAAACAAACACGCTCTTAGACCTGATACTCGATGCTCCGCCCACTCGTCTCGGCGAAGCGCCGAGCCGGAGCGCTGGGCGGGGTATCCGATATCGAGCAACCTTTAAAAATTCGCCTTAATTTCCTTGCAGAACCGGCTTGTAGGATGTAAGGTAGGCAAAACAAACGTCAGTTTAATTCCGCTTTCGGATTTGGATTAAACATATCGGCGGCGTAGCCAAGGGGACTAAGGCGACGGTTTGCAAAACCGTTATTCGTCGGTTCGAATCCGACCGCCGCCTGTTCTGTTACTACTCTGCGAAGCGCTGCGTAGCACGAGCCAAAGCCGGACAGGTCCTGTAATTACGTATTAATACGTAATTTTCGATTTCTCACGGAAAGAATTGATTTTTCGTTTGACTTGTTCTTTTGCCGGCTTAAAATACTTTTGGATAATAAAACAATCATGGAGGAGTAGTTGGCAATGGATAAGCCAATAATAACACAGGGACGTGCATGCCAGAACTTTCAGAGCGGTAATTCCCAGCTCAAAAGGACCAGTATCCTTTCCCCTCATCCTTCTTCAGGGAAGCCCAGTTCTTCGTTAACTTTCTTTACGTTCGAGCGTGCGGCAGCCTACATAGGGTGTATCTATACCTGGTTACTTGGCAATATTCTACTCCTACATATAACAGAAGGCAGAAAGGAGCATCGCACGGAGGCGAGCTCCTTTCATGCCCTCTATAATACCTGAGCACACTATCGCAGACAGCATTTCATAGGGTCATGCGTATCATTCACCAATTATACCAATTGTATTAAACTACTGCGCTTCGTGCGTTTGGAACAGACCGGTGGCAGCCTCAAGCGCAGCTTGGGGATGGCTTTCTGGTCGTTATGCAAAGCGCAACATTTAATTACAACAGGTATTACCACGTTTAGCCATCGCCGGAATTTATCTGCCTGCCGTAAGGCATCCTGTGTAGTAAGGCTTCCCCTAGCGGACTTCGTAATCCTAAGGACTCCTTAGCTCTGCCACAGGTACGGAGTACTAATCCGTTCTATAAAGTATCAATACGAAGGAGAATTACGAAGAAGGACGGCGACGGGGAAATGATATTTGGCTGAATGCAGAAAGTCATTGCGAGCAAAGCGAAGCGATCTCGTCTTTTTAGGTAATTGAGATTGTCACGGCCTTCTTTGAAAGCCTCGCAATGACCGGCCCACAAAGGTTAAAATGAGCGAGATAGCAGTTGGATTAAGTGCTAAGCTATCTGTAAAAATCCTAATCCTCTCATTAAGATTTCTCTGTTTTTATGAAAAAGGCTCCAAGTGATGCCGCAGCAAGCCCCTGCAACGGCGCTAACCATAAGTTGGAACGCTCCAAAAGTTCAAGTATCAACATGTCCGTAAATGGTTGAATTAATACCGTTGAGAGCACCACTGCGAAATATACTATTGATAGGCTCAGAGCCAGTTTAAATAAGAAAGGATCGATCTTCCTTTCGTCCTCCGACAGAACATGTTTGGCATCCGCAACCAATATACCTATGATTAAGGAGAGATTCGGTATAACGGTCGGCAAAAACCAGCTCCACGCTTTTTCCTCCTGTCCGGAATACTTCCCGAACAAAGTCTGAAGAAAAATTAATATGAAAACAATCCCAGCTCCTAAGAACCACACTTTCGCTAATGACTTCTTGCATTTAGTTAGAGATGTAGTCATGCCTATTCTCTCCTTATACCATTCCATATTTCTGAGTTTTCAAGATGAGTTTTCGCAGATAGTCTCCCCGGGATTAAAGTTTGGGCTGTTTCTTCTTCACGTTTCTTCTCAAACTCATAGATAAGTGCAGTACAGTTATGCTCTTTCGAATACAGTCGCATCCCGACTTCTGCGGGTATTTTATTAAATCCTCCGGATAACCAGCCTATCACTT
>Ga0315537_1000630_pt1 | contig 27815 bp, 19 predicted proteins | sample SalMarSW160270MG_FD_203091 | JGI IMG/M metagenome (GOLD analysis project Ga0315537, IMG submission 203091) | Salt marsh sediment microbial communities from the Plum Island Ecosystem LTER, Massachusetts, United States - Salt Marsh Sediment SW1602-70 ...
TTAAACCTTGTTTGTCATCGAGTTTAATGTAATCTAGATCCGATAGGCCTTTAATATCAATTAGATATTTAGGCGTAAGCAACTTTTGCTTCATCAAGATGATTAAAGATTGCCCTCCAGCAATTACTTTACATTCTTCCTCATCGTATTGAGAAAGCAACTTTAGAGCCTCCTCAATTGTTTTAGGGGTAAAGTACTCGAAATCAAATATGATATCCTTCATTACAGCTTGGCCCCCCCTTATCTTTATAGTTTAGATAGCCTCTTTATTCTCTTCTCAAGATGTTATGATAGCAGAAATGCCATCCTTTGTTCAAATAAATTGCAGATTGTTCCATTAAAGACTAAACGCATTAATAACCACATTTAGCAACAAGACCCTGGTAACCTAACTTCCTGAAGATAACCGACTCAAGCAAGCCTTCGCCCTAAGACTGACCTGCCCCCCAAAAAGGAGTCCAGTTATAATGTTAGTCTAGAAGGACAAAAAGGGGGGATAAATGGCCAGGAAGACATACACTCCGGAACAGATCATCAGCAAGCTCAGGGAAGCCGAGATCCATCTCAGCCAGGGAGCTACAATCGCCGAAACCAGCAGGAAACTAGGCATCACCGAACAGACCTACTACCGGTGGCGTGAAGAATACGGTGGTCTGAGGGTAGAGCAGCATCACCGTCACCCTCGATACTTACAGCCACGTGGTACCGGGGCTCCAGGAGATGGCCGCCCAGCATATTGAGGTGGCCATAGGCGATGAGGCCTTCAAAGAACTGGGCGCTAAATTCGGTACCGACATCGTTTCATCCGGTGTCGAGCTATGTCGGCAAGATGTCGGCAAAACCAAGGATTTCGAGCGTGAGCCGCGGAGGACTCGAACCTCCAACCGGCTGATTCAGAGAGTCAAGAGGGCTATCACAGCCTTTTTCAACAGGTGAGTTTCAATATCATTCTATTCTTAAGTAGCTTGGCCTTCATACATTATAGTTATATGTACTGCTGCTCTATGCTACCAAGTGTGTTGGCAAAAAGTTGGGAATCGGACGTATAAGGTTTGCTTATTTCGAGCTTCCAATATTACCTGGGTTACAGAATGCAATTTCGCCACATTTGTAATAATTGTTTGGAAACCATAATAAAGTCACGTAGGCTTTTGATTCCTATTGGCCTATTTGGCGATGATAAGTTCTGGAGAAAAGACTCTCTTACTTTTCAACCATAACTTCGGTAGCCTTAATTACCGCAGCAGCTTCATCCCCCTCTTTTAGCTTCATTCTTTCGGCTGAACCCCTGCTTATGAGAGAAATAACCTCAAGGCCAGCAACTTCAATCACCACCTCTGCCATTACCTGTCCAAGCTTGACGGACTTAATGGTACCTTTAAGCTGATTACGAGCACTTAGCATTTCTACCCTCCTGATTTGTGTTTCCAATAAGAGGATAGAAGTATATTCACTCGTTGTCAACTAAGCCGGGCAGTTCACCAGCTACCCAACTCAGTTGACAACAGCGGAATTGACGTCCTTGTTTACTGCCAATTGGCAGCCTAATCTGTTATTTTACGTACTTCCTGAGAGACTCCGGCAGCAGGGTTGCATCGTTTGTTTTTGCCGGAATAATTGGTGTCTGGAAATTTGCCTCCATGATAGCCATTCCTTGGTCGCTCAGTAGAAAATCGACCCAGGCGATAGCCAGCTCTTGGCGGGGGAAGTTTTTGGGTATGGTGACCGCATAGACAATCGGGCTGCCCTTCATAACAATCTTCTCACCAGGCTGTGCTCCTGCGATTTCGACTTCGGCTTGAGCGTAGAAGTCCTCAAAGTCAACATCGGAAAGATTTATCTCTGGCGGCAGCTCAACGTATTCCAGGTTTTGCTGCTGCGCTACAGAAGAATACTCAAAGGCGTAGTCCAAATCACCTGACTGGAGAAGAGCAATTAGGTCCACTGACTTGGGTCTCATCAAGTCTCCGGTGGCGTCATATAGACTGTTGTATAGACCTGCTGCGCCGCTGTAATGTTTTTCGGCCAACTGCCAGACCATCAGAGTGCGGTAACCACAGGGGTCCTGGTCGGGATCACTGCGGCCATAGGTTACTCCCTCTCTCTGCAGTATTTCATGCCAGTTGTTGCCGTTTATCTCGTCAGCAAACGCAGACTGATCTGTATAGCAAATGCACATCTCGTTTGAGGCAAAGATTATGTACCAGTCAGCATAGTCTGGGAACATCAACTCGGGGATAAGGAGATAGTCTGCGGAACCAATCACTCCGCACTCCTTACCAAGCTCGGTGACTTTGCGGATGGTGGTGGCACTGCCAGCCGCTTCGGCCAGTATCTCCACGTCTGGATGAATCTTGTTAAATTCCTCGCTTATTTGCTCAAAGGGTGCGGTCAAGCTGCCGGCATTAAATATCTGAAGCTTTCCGGATAGTTCTGTCTCGGCTGCTGGCTGCCCACACGCAGGGAGCAGACTAACTAAAAGCAGCAAGCTGAGGATAATAGGGATAGCTTTGAGTGTTGCTGTAACTTTTGTTTTCATTGTCTAGAAACTCCTATTTTATTTAATCAATCGAAAAGGTGAATAGAAGACGCTTTAAAGGTTATATAAACCCTTTTGCCCTCAAGAAGCTCCATCTCTTGAAAGGAATGTCGTGTAACCAGGCAGGAGAGCTCGGGTGGTATACTTACTGTAACGTATAACGTTGAGCCCTTGTCCACGACATGAGTGACGGTTCCAGGGAAGCAGTTCCTTGCAGAGGAATGTATCGGCTCAGTCGAAATAAGTATGTCCTCGGGGCGTATGGAGGCGTGGTGAGTGCCGTCTACATCGGTGGCAATAATGAATTCGGTGCCATCAACCTTAAAAATGGTATCCCCGCTTGGTTTTCTTTCCGCTTTACCAACGAAAATATTCCTAGTCATGGCAAAGCGAGCGACAAATTCTGAATTTGGGTGTCGGAATACTTCCTCAGGAGTCCCCACCTGCATCAGGTGACCCTCACCGATTACAGCTATTCGGTTGCCCAGGGCGATGGCTTCTTCGAAATCGTGAGTAACATGGAGTATGGTAATTCCCAGCGCTCTATGAAGCTGGCGGAGTTCCTGCTGTACACTCTCGCGGGTTTCAGGGTCAAGGGCACCCAGAGGCTCATCGACAAGAAGCAATTCTGGCTGTGTAATGATGGCTCTCCCTAAGGCTACTTTCTGCTTTTCGCCACCACTTAAGGTATCTGGTCGCCGGTGGAGAAGACTACCTATTCCCAGTAATTCGGCAACCCACTTGAGTCTGTTCGCTACCTCATCTGCTCTTGTCTTGTGCATCCTCAGGCCAAAGATAAGATTATCTTTGACTGAAAGATGAGGAAACAAAACATGGTCCTGATATACTATACTTATTCTCCGTTTTTCTGGCTCAACTCTGGTCACCTCCTTTCCTCTGAGCCATATCTCGCCGCTCTTAATGGGGTAGAGGCCGGCGATGGACTCAAGTAAAACTGTTTTTCCCGCCCCGGTGGGGCCGAGAATTATGAAATATTCACCCTCTTCTATATTAAGGCTGATATCCTCGAGGACAAACTCGCCAAGGTCTACATACAGATTCTTGACCTCAATCATGACTTATCACCTCTATAGGCGATAGTCCTCAACACGATGAACACCAGCACAATCACGATAATGAGTAGTACTGCTATTGGTCGAGCATAATTGAGACCGTATGTTTCGAACCGCTCATAGACGAGAACTGGGGCTATCATTGGATGGTAGGCTAGTATGATGACAGCCCCGAATTCACTTATGCCGCGGGCCCACATCATAATGTTTCCGGCTAGGATGCTGCGCCATGCTAATGGGAATGAGACCCTAAAGAACGCTTGCCACGGAGAAGCCCCCAGGGTACGCGCCACCTTCTCTAGCCTGACATCTACCTTTTTAAAGCCTTCTTTGGCTGAATCTATCAGGAATGGAATGCTGACAAACAGCATGGCGATTATAATACCTGCTATGGAATCGACAAATCCAATGCCTAGAGCCTGAAAGGCTTTCCCCATAAAAAACCGCTGCCCAAAGACAAAGAGAAGGGCGATTCCGGCTGCGGTATGAGGCACTACAATGGGCACATCAATCAAACCTTCTATCAGCCTTTTCCCTGGGAAATTATGTCTCGCCAACAGATAGGCTAAGGGTACACCAAGAAGGAATCCTACTAGCGTAGCTATCAAGGCGGCGTATAGCGTAAGCCCGATGGCACCGGTGACTTCGGGGTCCAAGATAGTCTGCCAGAGTATCTCGGCCTCAGAGACAGAAGAAAATATCATTTTGGCTAGCGGTATAACAATAAAGAGGAATATCAGGAGTCCCAGTAGGAAGAATGTCAATGCCAGTCGGTTGCTGATTAACTTTCGGAGAAACACAATGCATACCCTCTAATTAAACAATTCCTTGGCATGCTTGGGCTAATACCTGTGCCAGTTCTATCTACAGAAAGTGGTAGTGCCTATTTGCGCAATATCGTAACCTTCAACATGGCTGATTTCATTTCTAAATTCACTACTGCTGATCATATTTATAAGGGGAAATAATAAAGTGCTTCTGAAGTGCTCATCTGGTATTACCAGGTCATATCTTTCTCTAAAAAGAGGGATAAAACCGAGATCACAAGCACTAGCAGCTCCTTGTATTCCTAAGCCACAGTCGGCTTCACCACGGGCAATACTGGTGGCTACTGCTACGTGAGTATCTAGCTCATTTTCGTAACCATTTACGTCGATAGGTAAGATGCCAGACTTCCTTAATTCAAGGTCAAGTAGTACCCGCGTACCTGACCCTTTCTGCCGGTTAACAAAAGTGATTTCTCTACGTCTCAGATCTTCAATACCCTGAATTTGCTTGGGGTTGGTCTTGGCAAACATGAGGCCTTGAACGCGGTAGGCTAAGTGGATAATAGCCATCTCCCGACCTGGCAAAACATGTTTTATATATGGATAGTTGTACTCTCCCGTTTCCTCATCAAGAAGATGAATGCCTGCTACATGGGCTCTATTCTCTTGTAAAGCGATGAGTCCACCTAGACTACCGGCATAGGTCACCTCAATATTAAGTTCTGGCTTTTTTCCCTTTAACTTAGTCACCAGCATATTCAGTACCAGATCATGACTTCCCACAATTAAGATGGCCCTTGTATCAGCAGTGTTCGTCGTGCTCGGCCTTAGTGAGTCGCTTGGAGTCTTTCTCTCCTCACGCCAGCGGGACAAGTGAGCTTGAAAAGCCGCATCTAGTTCCTCAGGGCTATAACCTAAGCTTAATGCCTGGATGATGTCACTGTTTACCATGTTGGACAGACGACTCCGCCGTACAATTGCCAGTCTTGGGTCATCAGCCGGAACTGACACTACTGTGCCGCCACCATGCTTGGTAGCCACTGTCCCCTCCCGCTCAAGTTCCGTATAGGCACGCATTACAGTCCCCGGACTTAGATCCAGTGTTTTGGCCAGTTTTCTGATAGTTGGCAGATGATCGCCAGGCCTGAGAATCTTAGTAGCTATCTGTTGCCTTACCTGGTCGGCAATCTGTTGGTATATTGGCAGATTGGCTGTTTGGTCTACAAAAATACTGCTCATAATAGTTTTTTTAACTTGTATTATTATTAATGTAACAATAAACTGCTCCAATGTCAAAGGTCATAGTTAGCATCTAATTCGCAACTATCATAAGACTTGCTATGAGAATTTGTATTGTATATACGTGTAAAGAAAAGGGCTTGACATATCTAGAAGTATTTATTATAATGCAATACACTCAATAGCCCATTCATGATATTATAAATTACTAAAACAAGATATATGTAGTGTAATATATATATAAAAGATAGATCGCTCTCCGAGCCTTCGCCCCTAAAGCTATATGCTATGGAGCATGGCCGATAGGGTATCACTAGAAATGGTGATGCCTCCCGTTTGGAAAGGAGAACTATGAATGTAAGAAAGAGTTATATGCACCTGCCTAAAAGCAGGTGTATTTTTTATTTCTTTTAATGTTTTGAAAGGTTTGAAGATGAGATGAGCCGACAAGATAGTTTAGTGGAAATAAGGGTTAGCAATAATTGGGCAAGGCTCATTAAGTGGGTGGCTACAGCAATACCGAATGGCACCGTTCCCATTAGATTTGTTAACGGGCAACCGGTAAAGTTGGCCGGCAGGCCGGAACCAGACATCAGGTTTGATAAAGAAATAGCGCCCGGCACTCTCGATTTTGATTACAGGCAAGGGAATACATCAGAACAATTAGACTAAGACTCGTTCATTAAAAATAGAATATCGCTGAGGCGGCTAACGCCAGGCTAATCGGGACTGACCGAAGCCGACTAACGGATAGGCAGGCATTTAAGTGCCTGCTTTTTTTATTCTACCGGGGCCATGAATAACCTGGTAGCTGGAAAGGAGGGTTTATGAAAACCACTATACCTTTCATCTTCTCTACTCCAAATTCATGTTTAATATTCGTTTTTATCTACTTTTGCTTATATAATATTCGCTCTCCCTAACCCGGCCGGCAGTTTTATACTGTGACCATTTTTGAATCACGAAAACAGGAAGGGTAAAGAATAATGAAGAAAAAGTTATTAATGATGGCAATATGCCTGACGTTGTTAGTGTTGGCACTGCCGGCAGCGCCGGTACTGGCCGCCACAACCTGGTACGTTGATGACGACCCCGGTGCTGACTTTACCACCATTCAAGCGGCAATAGATGCCGCCAGCGCCGGGGATACCATCATCGTTAAAGACGGCACTTATACTGAGAACCCATACGTAGAAACGGACGGCCTGACCATTCAGTCCGAAAATGGGAAAGCGACCACCATCATTGAGGCAGCCGACTCGGAAACAGATGTGTTTTGTATCTCTGCGGACGATGTCACCATTGACGGATTTACCACACGGGGCGTAACCGCAGAATTGTATGGTGGGATAACTCTTTATAAAGATGGTGGTGAAGTCACAGGGTGTGTGATTAGGAACAATGATTGCTCGAATAACGATTGCGGTATCATAGTGATCGACGGCAATAACAATACCGTTGAATCCAATGTAGCCAGCGATTGCAGTATCGGTATATATCTTAGTGACTCTGGCGGTAACCTGATTACCAATAACACATTGTTGGATAATGATTATGGTATCGGTCTTGGTGGGCAATTCACATCATCCAATACCCTGTATCTGAACAACTTCATGAACAATGCCGTTTCACACGTTCTAGACGATAACGACCCCCCAGGGGCAGGAGCCGCAAACTTCTGGAACTCCCAGCAGGAGATAGAGTACTATTACGGCGGGAGTTTCCACACCGGCTACATGGGCAACTACTGGGACGACTATGCCGGTGCGGATGCCGATGGTAACGGTATCGGCGATACGCCGTACCCTACTCTGGATCCAGATACTGATAACTACCCGCTTATGGGTGAGTACGCTCCCTACTTCCAAGTACCGCCACCAGATATCAGCACCTCTTTAACGGCAACCACCAACCTGATTATGCCCGTGGTTGGCATCGATGTTGACCGGAGCAGCATTGACTACGGTGACATAGCTCCCGGCGAAAGCTCGGCGGTAGAGACGGTGGGCATAACCAATACTGGTACCCTCGACTGTGATGTAACCCTTGAGGTTGACGGTGCCGATGATACCGCCCAGGACTTCTACGAGGTGTCCCTCTATATAGACGGCGACCTCTATGACATAGCTACCGTGATAGCTTCGATAGAGGTCGAAGACTCCCAGGACGTGGATACGCAGCTCCAGGTACCGCTTTCTTGGGCCGAGCCCGGCGCGCAGGAGGCAACCTTCATCTTCTGGGCGGAGGCTTCACCTTAAAAATATTAATAAGGAGGCAACGCAGGATAAAAAGCGTAATCAACAGAAAGGAATTACTGAACAAAGAGGTAAATAACATGAAGAAGAAAATACTGGGATTAATGCTAAGTCTGGTGCTGGTATTTTCGGTGATGCCGTTCATCTCAGCTACCCCGGCACTGGCCGCCGACGTGACAACCGAGGTTACGGTGACCAAGCTGGCCAACGACGGCACCACCGTACTCGACCAGGTTACGGTGACGGTGGAGGAGATGATGGCCGGTTCTCCGGAGCTACCCATATACGGTGACGGGGTGACACACTACTATCACCAGGGCCCAACCTTCGACAATTCTACATTTGAAACACTGTGGGACCCCGGTGAGATGGTCAACATAGACAGCCGTGACTACGGGGCGGCCATGGGGAATGATGTCAAAGACCTGTGCGAGATGCTCCCCGACGGCGGGGCTTCACCAGGTGACGTAATCAAGATAAAGGCCTCCGACAACTTCAGCAAAAACTTCGGCTATGAGGATGTCTACACCCCGGAGCCGGAGCAGGGTAAGATGATTATCACCTGGTACACCGCTGATACTCAAGACGGTACGTCGGGCGACGTGACCGACGGCAGCTACAGCACCGGCATGCGTCTTCTCTTCTTTGCCGAGACCCTGAACCCCGAAGGCAAACATGTCTTCGGCGACTGGGACATGCACGAGACTCTGGCCGAGGAATACTGGCATTACTACTATGACGGCACTATGTGGCCTTCCTCAAGCGGCCTTTCCGTGAAATGGGTAAGCGACATTATCATTTACAGCTCGGAGGAGCCGGAACCAGAACCGGAGGCAGACTGGCCGCTAACCCTGACCGGCGCTGATACCTACCTCATGGAACAGTCCGAGTTCGAAGACGGGGCCAACCCGTCGTGCCATGGCATCGAGTGGGTTGATGGTGACGACACCTGGAGCGGAATACCGCTGTGGCGGCTGGTGGGCTATGTTGATGACGGTGTTCAGCACGGTGAAGGCGCCTTCAACGATGACAAGGCGGCGGCTGGCTACGATGTTACAGTTATCGCCTTTGACGGCTATTCCAAGACGTTCAGCAGCGCCGATGTCGCCCGCAATGACGACATGATTATCGCCAACGAACTGAACGGTGCGGAGCTACCCGAAGACCGCTACCCTCTCCGCCTGGTCGGCCCCGGCCTCACCGGCGGCCAAAAGGTCTCGATGATAGTGGAGATTGAGCTGGTTGGGCTTCCCGAGGATGAAGAGGAGACCAGTGACTCTCTTACCGCCACAGCCAATGTAACCATAGATACCGTGGGCATAGACCTTGGCCGCAGCTCCATTGACTACGGCGACCTCATGCCCGGTGAGAGCTCAAGTATAGAAGTGGTGGATATTTATAATATCGGCACGCTTGACTGTGATGTGACCCTTGAGGTTGACGGTGCTGATGATACCGCCCAGGACTTCTACGAGCAGTCACTTTACATTGACGGCGACCTCTATGACATCGATACCGTTATTGCCAGTATCCCCTTTGAGGGGTCGGAGGATGTTGACACCCAGGTTCAGGTGCCACTGAGTTGGAGTGGGGAGGGTGGAGTACAGGAGGCAATCTTTATCTTCTGGGCAACCGCTGCCAGCTAGACAAGCTTGATTTTGTGGGGTGGGGGCTATAAGTTCCCACCCCACTGGCCTGTGGTGAAACATATGATGGGTAGGGTTAGATACATAGTATCGGCGGCAGCAGTCGTTTGTGCAATGCTGCTGGCATATATACCTCAGGTGGCACTTGCAACGCCGCCTGAGGTCGTTCCGCTGTGGGGGCCGTATCTCACCGCTGCCAGCGAGACCGGCATAACAGTCAACTGGAAAACAGAGAGGGCAGCGAAGGGGACAGTTTTTTATGCTACTGCGGAATGCTACGATAAGCACGGTACTTATACTAACTTCGTCTTCGACTTTAAAAAAGAACTGCACCATGTTCAGTTAACCGGGCTTATTCCCGATACAACCTATCACTACCGCCTGCGAATAGGCGGGCATTACACCGCCGACCACACCTTCACCACCTTTGGCAGCGAGTCTTTCACTTTTATCGTCTACGGGGATACCCAGGAGCAGGCACCCCTGTATACGCAGCTGGAGAGACATAAACTGGTTGCCGACCGTATTGCCGAAGAAAATGACGTATTATTCGTATTACACTCTGGTGACCTTGTTGGCGATGTCAACAACCCTGAAGAGTGGGAACGGTTTTTCCAGGCCGCCCGGCAGATGCTGGCGGAAACACCCATATTCCCGGTCCTGGGTAACCATGAGGAAAACTCCCCGAACTACTACGACGCCTTTGGTGTACCGCAGTGGTATTCCTTCGATTGCAGTAATGCCCACTTCGCCATGCTCGATAGCAATTCATCTATCGCCATTCAGGCGGAATGGCTGGCCGAAGACCTGAGCGGCGGTGCCGACTGGAAATTTGCTGTATACCACCACCCCCCATATAGCTCAAATACCACAAACTGGGGTGGCTGGACACATACCCGAACCTCCTGGGAGCCGATATTCATTGAGAATGCAGTTAATGCCGTCTTCAACGGTCACGTACATGCCTACGAGAGATACTATGAAAACGGCATTAACTACGCTGTCCTGGGGATTGGCGGCGGGCCGTGCTACGCGCTGGCCGAGGAGAAGTTTGAGGGCTACCGCAATAGTCTTGAGAACACGCTCGGCTATGCCAGAGTGACCGTGGCTGGGGACGAGGCTTTCATGGAGATAATCAAGGTGGCCGATGTCGCTGGCAGTGAAATAACCTGTATCTACCCGCCGAACACTGTTTTCGAGAGGGTTGACCTGAGGCCGGAGCTACCCCCGGTAAGTGCATCGCTCACCGCCACCACCAACCTGGTCATGACCGTAGTTGGTATCGAGGTTGATCGGGACAGTATTGACTACGGTGACATCGCTCCCGGCGAAAGCTCGGCGGTAGAGATAGTGGGCATTACCAACACCGGAACCGTTGATGCCGATGTTACCCTGGAGGTTGATGGTGTCGACGCCACCGCACAAGACTTCTACGAGCAGTCCCTTTATATAGACGAAAGTCTGTATGACATAGATGCGGTGATAGCTTCTATAGAGGTCGATGATTCCCAGGACGTGGACACGCAGCTCCAGGTGCCGATTTCCTGGACTGAGCCCGGTGTCCAGGAAGCCACCTTTATCTTCTGGGCGGAGGCTCCATGAAAATATCATCTAGGAGGTGATTCTGCTGTATGAGAAAATGGATTCTGTTTTCAATTATTCTGACTATCGCGATATTCGGGATTGTGCCCGGCATAGCCCTGGCTGCCGACGGTGGTTTCGCGGTGGGGCCGGCCAAGCTGGAGGTTACCGTTCCCGAAAATGGCAGCAGCCCGGCTTATGTTTATATTACTTCTTACCTTGATGGGGAGCTCGTCGTTGGCACGGAGGATTTGCCGTTTCGCATCGAACCCGAGACCATTCCTGTCAGCGCCACCGCTCGAAACCAGGAGTTTGAGCTTTTAATCTATGGTGACCCCTCACTTGAGGAAGAACAATATTCGGGCAAGATTACCTTCCTCTTCTACACCGGTGACAATGTAGCTTACGGCGTAAAACTCAGCGCCGATATCACCCAGACAGGTGAACTAGCCGGGGTTCCGGCTGAGAGTGAGCCGGGCGGGATGGTGCCCCCGGCTACAGATGGCGGCGGGCCTAACTACCTGATTATCGGGTTGATTGCTGGGGTAGTGGTTGCCCTGGCCGTGGGTATCTTCATCGGCATAAGGCTGAAGAGACCAAGCTATTAATTACCAATCTGAAAAAGACTGGCTAGACGGAGAACCGAATGAAAAAGATAAGCTGGGTACTGCTCTGCCTGTTGGTCCTGGCTCTGGTGGTAGCTCAGCCGGCACTGGCGGCCAATGCCACCACCTCAGTCCATATTGTGAAATATGCCAGCGACGGTACGGTACTTACCGAGACTACCAAGACATACCAGTGGCTGCGGGATAACCTGCCGCTACAGGGGGATGGGGTAACCCACTACTATCACCAGGGCCCTATCTTCGAGGGGGACATGTGGGACCCCGGGGAAACGGAAAACCTGAAGGACAAAGGGGCGGTAAAGGGCACCGCGCTTAAAGACCTCTGCGAACTGGTCGGCGGGATGTCTGCCGGCGACGAAATTATGCTGAAAGCGGTCGACGGCTGGCATACCGAGTTTGCTTACGAGAACATCTACGAGCCCCTGGACATACAGGGAATAATCACCCTCTGCTGGTATAGCGGAGAAGATGCCCTGTCCGGGGAGCGCTATGGAGAAGGTTACCCCGGCGCCAACGCCTACCACACCGCCATGCAGATTGTCTTTCTGGCGGGAACAACCAACCCCGAGGGCAACTATGTCTTCGGCAATTCAGACATGAGGGTATGCCTGACGGAGGAGAGATACCAGCATTTCTACGAGGGTTTGCCGAGCACTAACGGGCTATCCGGCAAGTGGATTGACGAGGTGGCCATCTTCAGCGGCGAGGCGCCGGTTAAACCAGGGGAGAAGTTGCCACCTGAGACTACAGGTGATCCTGAAAGGCAGGATACAGGTCAGTTGCCGCTAGTCCCGATTATCCTGGGTGGTGTCGGGGTCATTGTTGTGGCCGGCAGCATCATTTTACTATCAGTCAGGAGAAGAGCAAATTGAGAGAGTGGATAAACAAGAACAGTTGGGCATTCTTCGGTCTTATCCTGGGCGTCGTCCTCGTCCTGGCCGCCGCCGGCTTTTATATCTGGCAGAGCGCCCCTGCCGAAGAACCAATCACCTGGGAGCTGACGCTGGTGGGAAAGAGCAACGAGCAACGGGTATTGAGCTATGAAGATGTCTTAAGCCTGCCCGGTGAGGAGGCCAGAGGGGGATTCTTTACCACCGTCGGGGTTATTAACGGACCCTTTGAAGTTAAGGGAGTACGACTGGAAGAGCTGTGTGCCCTGGTTGGGGGGGTAACTGCCACCGACGTGGTCTCGGTATCGGCTACAGATGGATACTCCATTGTTTTCGATTATGAGCAACTTGGCGGCGATATAGAGACCTACGACCCGGTAACCCTGCGTGAGATACCACATGAAAAGCTAATGGTACTGCTTACCTACGAGCAGGACGGTAAGCCTCTGCCCCATAATGACGGCAGACCGCTGAGGATAGCCGTTGTCGGCAGCGAGGCCCTGCTGACCGAGGGGCACTACTGGGTGAAGTGGGTGAATAATATTGAAGTCTTTAGCCTCCAGTAGCCCATAAAGAGATAAGAACATGTTTTCCAGAATAGTGCGCTATATTTCCTTGGTTCTGCTGGTGGCTGTGATAGTGGCTTCGGCCGCCGCTCTGACCGCCTGTCCCGGCGGCGAGCCAGCTAAAATCAGGATGAGGGTTCTCTGTGCCGGCAGCCTGATGTTGCCCTTCACCGAACTGGAGAAAGCCTTTGAGGCGAAATATCCGGCTACGGACGTGCTGATTGAAGGGCACGGCAGCATACAGGTTATCCGGCACGTCACCGAGCTATACGAGGAAGCCGATATAGTAGCGGTAGCCGATCATTCCCTCATCCCGATGATGATGTATAACGTGACCGTACCGGATACGAATGAGAGCTATGCATCCTGGTACGTGAGTTTTGCTACCAACTCTCTGGGGATTGCTTATACGCCGGCGAGCAGGTATGCCAGCGAGATCAATGAGAACAACTGGTATGAGATTCTGACCAGAGCGGGGGTCAAGCTCGGCCTTTCTGATGCCAGGCTCGATGCCTGCGGCTACCGTGCGCTCATGCTTTTATATCTGGCGGAGGCATATTATCAGGATGACACCATTTTCGAGAAGGTGCTGGGCGAGTTTAAGCCGCCTCTAGAAGTACAGCCGGGTGAGACGGCAACCATAATCGTGCCCGAAATACTTAACCCCTTAAGCGAAAGGGTTGTCCTGCGGGGCTCCAGCATCAGGTTGCTGGCTCTGCTCGAATCCGGGGATATCGACTACGCCTTTGAGTACCGGAGCGTTACCGAGCAGTATAACCTGAATTTCCTGGGCTTACCGCCGGAAATCAACCTCAGCGAAGCCGAATATTCAGAGCTTTATAAGCAGGTGAATTGCCGGCTGGATTTTCAACGTTTTTCTTCGGTAAAGCCTGAGTTTACCGGCCAGCCAATTATCTATGGTATTACTATTCCTCGCAATGCCCCGCATTACGAGGAGGCAGTCAGGTTCCTGGAATTCCTGCTTGGCCCTGAGGGTCAGCAAATCCTCAGACAGAATTACCAGCCGCCGATGGTACCGCCTCAGGCCGAAGACATCGACAAAGTGCCGGCGGAACTGAGAGCACTGCTTAAATAACTTTATATATGATTACAACTACACCCCAAGGTGGTCAGCGAGCGGCTGGGCCATGCCAGTATAGCCTTCACCCTGGATACCTACGGCCACGTAATACCCGGTATGCAAAAATCGGCCGCTGATAGCCTCGACCGGTTAATTTTGCCGGGGTTAATGAAGCCGGACGATAATATAAGAATGTTGCCAAAGGGTGGAACGGATCCCTCAAAAAAAGGGGGATTTGAGTGTGAGCCGCACAGGAATCGAACCTGTAACCTGCTGATTAAGAGTCAGCTGCTCTGCCAGTTGAGCTAGCGGCCCGCTTTCTAGCTGCCTTCCCCCATTTTACTGCTCACTGGGGGGAGGTAACAAGGTAAAACCGCTACTATTTTAGCCCAGAAGCTGACATTTGTAAATGAGGCACTCTTGCTTTTTATTGAGGGGATTGGTGGGGGGTGGTTAACTCGGCATAGGGTGCCAGTTGCCTGTTCCCGGTTCTGGCTCCAGCGGCCCCATGTCCTCTCCTTCATTCTGGTATAAGACCCCACCGTTGTCGTCCAGCAGTGACACGTAGATACGGTGGACACCGCCATCGTAGCCTTCCATCATCGGCTGCAGAGCTATGTTCTCCCTGGCTCCCCCAGCTATTATCCGGTCAATGTTGAATAAACTGATATCCTCGTCAACCCTTATTTCTAGCTGAGCAACCGGGATATCAAAATCGCCAAGATTATGAATTTCCAGCGCCATATCCTCCAGGGTGTAGCTGTCGTTGGGTAGTTCTTTATGCCAGTGGAGGTTGCCACTGCTTATCTGTATTGGTACCGCTGATACGCTGACGCTGTAGGTAAATTCAGGTGGCCCTGGTATTACTGGCTCGCCCGATGTTTTTTCCGATAGGGAACAGCCTGAGAACAGGGCTAATGCCAGTAATATAAGTATACCACTATAAAGGAAGGTCTTGCCTTTCCTTGGTGCTGGCCTAATTCTCTTGGAGTTAATGGTAAAAGTATTTCGTTTCATTTCCTGATTCTTTTTCCCGGTTGTCAGGTGTTTAACTTCTATTTTCAGTTTAGGGTAGCGAAGTTAATTGCCCATAGAATTAGCGTTTAAATTTCATTAAAAAATCAGGCGGAAGTAGGGGGTAACCAAAGTTTAAAAAAGCCAAAAAATTACCCCATTTGGGGTATTGACAATAGTGTTTTTATATGCTAATATGTTGACAAAAGTACTCCATAATAGTTACTTCTACATACATAAATAGACTTATAGATAGGTCTCATCATCAGTTATTGGGCAACTTAGTGCCCAAAGGTCACGCTATAGCTGATAGTGGTAAATACCTAATCTCATTTTGGAGTTTTGGTCGTGAAAGTGAAAGCTAAAAGCAAAAAGCGGGTGACTGTGAGTATTTCAAGGGAAACTAAAGATTTTTTGGACTCAATTAAGCATACCGGGCAGAGTTACGAGGGTTTAATCCGTGACCTGGTTATGTGCTGGAAAAAGAAAGAGGTGGCAGGGGGGAAATAAATGACAGCTTTAACTTGAAGGAGGTGATGTTTATTGATTGAAAGGAGAAGGAGAGAATAACGCCAGATTGAAGGAGGTGATGCTTAGTGGAAAGGGTCTAACAAAACTAATGATTAATCACCTAAATTAAATCCATTTAGAGGAGGAGATAGATATAAACATGAAAGGAAAGTTTAAGCTTTTTGGGCATATGGGGCTGGCGCTGTTTTTGGTGTCCGTTCTTGTGCTGACGCTGGCTCCGGTGGCTCAAGCCGCCACTGCCGTGACCGATGTCTGGGTGGAGTTTGAGTACACCTCTAGTTTAAACAAGGCTAACGATAGCGGCGGCACCAACCAGTATCTGGTACACTTCAAGCCCACCACCGCTCTCAAGCGGGGTGTGGACACAGTCACTGTAACCTGGCCTGATGGCTCAGCGACCATGTGTGGTACCACATCAACGGCTTTAGCCTTCAGCACCATTAGTTCGATAACATATAGTGACGTGGACTTTAGCACCGACTACGGCAGTTGCGCAATAACCGACGCTACCTTTACTGACTCCAACTACACTGCTGTCGCCGGTGGCTACCGGACCAAGGTGGTGACGCCAATAGACGTAGCTGCCGGTCAGGACGTGTGGGTAAGATTCGCCTCCACTTCCCTTGTATCGGGTAGCACTGAAGGCAGCAGCTTCAAAGTGTACGTGTCAACCAGCAAGGATACTACGCCGGTACTGTCCGGCGCCTTTGCCTTGGGCACCAGCGTGGGCGTAGATCCCACGGTAGCCGATGGCTTGGATGTCACTGTCAGCCCGGCTACGGCTGGAGCAGCAGCGCAGTATATCATTCTGTTCATGTGTGCATCTGGTAACTCGCTAACAGCGGATACCGACACGGTGACGGTTAAGTTCCCGGTGGGGACAGTGCTTCCCAGCTCTATATCCGCCAGTAACGTACTTTTCAGTAATGATGCTAGTGACTATACCGCTACTGGCACGACACCCGTTGTTGACCAGGAACGAAGGACGATAACCGCCACGGTATCTGTTTCAGATATTGACGATGATACCAAGGGTTACATGAAGATACTGTCCGCTGCTGGCGTTACCAACCCGCCCAATGCCTCTACCGACAACTACTACTGCATGGTACGCACCAGCCAGGACATCCAGTGGTTCAAAGCTGCTTCGGACCATAGTATTACGGCGGGTTCGTCCACCGCGGTAGCGGTTTGTAACGGTGAGATTGGTCAGGATGGCAACACGCGCTATTCCGATAATGCCACCATGATTAACATGTACAGCGGCCAGATATACTTGGCGCTTGTCGACGACTATGGCAACTCCAAGGCTCCAGCCAGTGCGGTAACAGTAACCTTGGGGACATCCTCAGGAACGGGTGGCTTCTTCTGGGATGATGGAGTAACATCTGCTACCACGATGGCTTCATGTACCACTGCCAGCGTAATCGTAGCCGACCCCGGTACTAGTGGCACTGGAGTGGGTGACCAGATTGTGTATTACAAGGACAGCACTCCTGGGACTCACACCCTTACCTTCACCGCCAGCGGCTATAACACGGCTACCTGGACGTTCACTGTTGCCCCGGCGATTTCGCTGTATGACAGCAGTGATAACCTGGTGGATACCTATGGGCCAACCACCACTGTCAACGCAGCTGAGACCGCTGTTTCTTCACCTAGCGGAGTTAGCCAATCAAAGTATGGCGTAGACTACATCAATGATGCCATAACGGCGGCTATGGCTGGCGACACGGTGAAACTGGGTGATGGTATCTATGAGCTGGATACCTATATAAACCTGAACGAGGCGGTCACTCTGACGTCGGTCAACGGCGCCTCATCCACCACCCTTAGGCCCACCACTGAGATTGATAGGGGAATAGTCGTGGGCACTGATGGTACTTCTACCAATCCGATAATCATTGATGGCCTCACCTTTACCCGGCTGATGCTGGCAACTGAGATGGACATGGCTGTCTACAATGATGGCTATGACTACGTTACGGTACGGAACTGCATCTTCGACTACGTGTATCCAGATGCACAGGCAGATTCAGATACGCCAGAGGGTGTGGTTGTCTTTACCATCAATAGCACCAGCGACAACATAACCTCAGCCACCATAAGCGACAACACCTTTACTAACTGTGGTGGTGCTTTCACCACCGGTGCCAAGCCGGGCGTTATCCTGGTTATTAACAGGAAGAGCGATACTTACACCATAAGCGGGGTAACCATAAGCGGCAACACCCTGACCAGCTGTAATGGCTACGGTATTGACATTAAGGGTTACGCTTCAGCTACCACGGTAAGAGCCGACATCACTGACAATATCATAACTGACGGCGTTTCCCCCATCAGCATCCAGGGTTACACCACAAACGTCAACATACTCCGCAATACTATCACTGGCGGCTACATGTATGGGATAAGGCTTGAGGATAGTGAACACAACAGCCTGGTGATGAAGAATAACACCATCACCGGATGTGCCGGATGTATGATCTCCAAGAGCGCCGCTCTTCGCATAGATGCCGATGCTGGTGAGGCAGGGACGGACCCGGTTATCCAGTACAATGACATCTACGATAACGACGCTGAGTACAGCATCGCCGTCCATGATACGGCTCTTGGTGCCCAGAACTGCAGGTACAACTACTTTGGTGACGCCACTGGTCCGTACTACTTGGCCCTTATTGGAGCCACTGTTGGCAAGTCTAACCCCGATGGCGCTGGTGTCAAAATCAGTGACTATGTTACTTACTACCCGTGGCTGCACAAGTCTAGGGCAGATGTGGTGGCGGACAACGCTTCCTACCAGACGTCCAACATGAAGCTGGTTGCGGGCTGGAACACCATGTCCACGCCGGTGAAGCTCATTTCGACAGCTGATTCTGTTGATGAGCTGATTCCTTCCGGTATGACCATCGGCTACTACTACGATGGCGGCTGGCAGCAGATAACCACCGGCTATGTGCTCGATGCCTGCGATGCCGTCTATGTCAAGATGAGTGCGGCAACCTACGTGCAGTTCAAGTTTGATGCCGGCGCCTTCTCCACACCGAGCAAAGACCTTGATGCGGGGTGGAACCTGATTAGCCTGGCATACCTTGGCGCGAGTAAGGATGCTACCGATGCTGTAGCTTCAGTAGCCCTGACCGCGGCTGGTCTGCCTGGTTGGTCCCAAGTAATCAGCCCGTCAATGAATGCTGCCCAGACTGACATCTATGGCGCGACCGAAACAGCCTGGTCTGAATCTGCAGGTCAGGATTCTGCCACAGATACTATGCAACCCGGTCTGGGCTACTGGTGTTACATGCAGAATGCAGCTACCCTGGCAGGATTTGAACTCACCCCGATAGTTCCAGATCTTGACTAGAACAGCCTGCCTGATGGAGAAAACGGTTGGCTGATTTAGGATGGGGGAGGGGGACCCCAACTCCCCCTCCCCCATAACTTTAGCAAACATTGGGGATGGAAACTAGAAACATGAAAGAAATTGGGGAGGGAAATATGAAAGGAAAGAGAAAATGGCTCCTCTGCCCATTGATAGTAGTGGCGCTGCTACTCTGTGCCATCCCTGCCTACGCTGACATGCCGACTTTGCCCCACGCCTTTTACGGGACGCTGACTATAACTGGTTCTCCGGCTCCGGTGGGGACGGTGGTCACGGCTAAGGTAAATGATGTGCAGTGCGGCAGCATCACCACTACCGTTGCCGGTCAGTACGGTGGCTCAGGCGCCTTTGATCCAAAGCTTACGGTTACCGGTGAGATTGAGACCGGGGCTACCATAGAGTTCTATGTCGGTGTTGCTTACACGGGTGAGGCTTATGACTATGCCTTCAGCCCGGGAGCGGTAACCGAGCATAACCTTGTGGTTGGTGTTGACGACGACCCGCCAGAGGTGTATTTAACGCCGCTCAGCCCTGACCCCACCAACGATAACACCCCGACCTTTACCGGAACGGCGACCGATGCCTTAAGCAATATCGCCTCGGTTGAGTATCAGGTTGGTGCCGGGAGCTGGAGGGTCTGGACGGCGGCCACCGCCGTTGATGGCGCCTTTGATGAGCCTAGTGAGGAGTATACCTTTACCATACCGGCGCTGGCTGATGGGGGATATACGGTATATGTCCGGGCAACTGATGCTGCCTCGCCCCCGAATACCACGCTTGAGGCAGACCATGCCAGTGACAGCTTTACTGTTGATACCACTGCGCCCACCGTAGTCAGCCGATACCCGACTTCTGGGCAGACCAATGTGCCACTAGCCGCAACGGTAACGGCAACTTTCAGCGAGGCGATGAATGCCTCAACCATTACCACCAGCAGCTTCACTCTCAAGATTGGCTCCACGCCGGTATCGGGCAGCGTTTCCTATAACGCTGGTACCTATACCGCTACCTTTGATCCAGCCGCTGACCTGACCAACGATACCATCTATACCGCCAGCTTAAGCACGGCGGTAACCGATGCCGCCGGCAATGCCTTAAGCGCAGCCTCTACCTGGAGCTTTACCACCGGCACGGTGCCGGATATTACACCGCCGTCAGTAAACGTAACGCCGCTGAGCCCCGACCCCACCCTTGACACAACCCCGACCTTTACCGGCACAGCTATCGATACACAAAGCAATATCGCCGGGGTAGAGTACAAGGTTGATAGTGGCAGCTGGGTGGCGGCTACCGCCAGTGACGGCACCTTTGACAGCCTTAGCGAGGGCTATACCTTTACCACCTCCACCCTGAGTACCGGAGAACATACGGTGTATGTCAGGGCGACTGATGCTGCCTCACCTCCGAATACCACGCTTGAGGCAAACTATGCCACCGATACCTTCACGGTGAATCCGTCGGGGGTGATTCCGGGTGATGCTAATGAAGATGGCGTGGTTGATATCCTGGATGTTACTAAAACAGAGAGGATTATCGCCATGCTGGATGCGGAAACAACCGGGGCTGATGCCAATGAAGACGGTGTTGTCGATATCCTGGATGTTACCAAGATTGAGCGGATAATCGCTCTGCTGGATTAAGAGGAACTAACTAAAGATAAAGAGGAGAGACCCCCTTAACCGGGGTGTGGAGGAGTGACATTCTATGTTAAAACCTGATTCTCCCCTCTAAAGGGAGAGCGGAATGGCGATGTAAGGAGGACGCAATGGGAAGGATAGCGAAGATTCTGGGCCTAATAGCCATTGTGGCTCTGCTTCTGGGAGGTGGAGCACTGTTCTCGGTGGTAGCACAGGAAGCAACCGTAGTTACTGTAGAGGCCCCGGCTGAAGCAACCGCTGACAGTGACTTTACTGCTAACGTCAGCGTTAATGAGGTGACCGATTTTGATGCCTGCCAGTATGATGTTACCTTTGATCCTTTGGTACTGCGGCTGGATAACGTTAGCCCAGGGCTGATAGGTTCAACCGCGGTACCGGTTGACATTTATAATGAGCTTAGTGCCGGGACATTCCGGGTGATTCAGAACGTTCCCGGCTTAAGCGGGGTAACCGGCTCTGGATATCTGGCGGTATTGCACTTTCATGTTATCGGCTCCGAGGGTGAGAGTAGCGCTATAGACCTGTCTAACGGCGTGCTCAGTGATATTACGGCTAGCCAGATACCAGCGACGTGGGTTGGGGACACCATGAATGTTTCCGATTTTACGGCGCCAACGGTATCCAGTACCTCACCAGCAACTGATGCCGCCGATGTGCTAGTAGACGCAGTGGTAACGGCTACCTTCAGTGAAGCGATGGACGAATTAACCATCACCACCGCCAGCTTTACCATAGCTGGTGTATCGGGCAGTGTCTCCTATAATAGTGGTAGTTATACCGCTACCTTTAGCCCGGCTTCTAACCTGGCTTATGACACCACCTATACCGCCAGCTTAAGCACGGCGATAACCGATGTTGCTGGCAATCCGTTAGCCTCAACCTATTCCTGGAGCTTTACCACTGGCTCGTTGCCGCCGGGGACGGCTTTAGTTAGCATCGACGCCCCGGCTATGGTAACACCTGGCAGCGACTTTACCGCCAATGTCAATATCAGCAGCGTGACCGACTTTGATGCCTGCCAGTATGATGTTACCTTTGATCCTTTGATACTGCGGCTGGATAACGTTAGCTCGGGGTTGATAGGCTCGACCACGATACCGGTTGACATCTATAACGAGCTTTCTGCCGGGACATTCCGGGTAATCCAGAACGTCCCTGGCTTAACCGGGGCGACTGGCTCCGGGTACCTGGCGGTGTTGCACTTCCATGTTATCGGCTCTGGCGGTGAGATCAGCGCCATAAGTCTGTCTAACGGAGTACTCAGTGATGTTACGGCTAGCCAGATACCGGCTGTCTGGAGCGGTGATTCGGTTACTGTGCAGGGCGATACCACGCCGCCCACCGTGGTTAGCCGATCACCAGCGTCTGGGGCTACTGGTGTGGCCGTAGACACGATGGTAACGGCTACTTTCAGCGAGGCGATGAATGCCTCAACCATCACCACCAGCAGTTTTACCTTGCGAAGGGGTATGACATCGGTATCAGGCAGCGTTTCCTATAACGCTGGCACCTATACCGCTACCTTTAATCCAACTGCCGACCTGGCCTATGATACTACCTATACCGCCAGTTTGAGCACGGCGATGACCGATGCCGCCGGTAATCCATTAGCGGCGGCCAGTTCCTGGAGCTTTACCACCGGGTCACCGCCAGGAGTGGTTACCGTTAGTATTGATGCCCCGGCGGGGGTAGCAGCTGACAGCGATTTTACCGCCGACGTCAATATCAGCAGCGTGACCGACTTTGACGCCTGCCAGTATGACGTTACCTTTGATCCTTTGATACTGCGGCTGGATAACGTTAGCTCGGGGTTGATAGGCTCGGCCACGATACCGGTTGATATCTATAACGAGCTTGCTGCCGGGACATTCCGGGTGATTCAGAACGTCCCCGGTTTAACCGGGGCGACTGGCTCCGGGTACCTGGCGGTGTTGCACTTCCACGCTATCGGTTCTGAAGGTGAGAGTAGTGCTATAAGCTTGTCTAACGGCGTACTGTCCAACATCCAGGCTGAGGCGATAGAGGCGGTATGGACTGGGGACACCGTGACGATTGCTGATGTCATACCTCCTACGGTAGACAGTACCTCACCGGTGGCAGATGCCACCGACGTACCAGTAACCACAACGGTAACGGCTACCTTCAGCGAGGCAATGGATGCGGCAACCATCACCACCGGCAGCTTTAGCCTGGGTGGTTTTCCTGGTAGCATCTCCTATAACGCTGGCACCTATACCGCTACCTTTACTCCGACTATCGGCCTGGCCTATGACACTACCTATACCGCCAGCTTAAGTACGGCCATAACCGATACCGCCGGTAATCATTTGGCTTCAACCTATAGCTGGAGCTTTACCACCGAAGCGGTGCCACCGGGAATGGTTCTGGTTAGCATTGATGCCCCGGCTGGACCGAGGGCTGGCAGCGACTTTACCGCTAATGTCAATATCAGCGACGTGACCGACTTTGACGCCTGTCAGTACGACGTTACCTTTGACCCTGCGGTGCTGCGGCTGGATGATGTCACTGCGGGGACGATAGGCGCAACCGAAATACCGGTTGATATCTATAACGAGCTTGCTGCCGGGACATTCCGGGTGGTCCAGAACGTCCCCGGCTTAACCGGGGCAACTGGCTCCGGGTACCTGGCGGTATTGCGCTTCCATGTTCTTGGCTCTGAGGGTGATGTTAGCATCATAGGCCTGTCCAACGGCACGCTGTCCAGCATCCAGGCTGAGGCGATACCAGCAGTGTGGGTCGGCGACTGGGTAACTATCACCAGGCGGCCTGGCGGTGGTGGTGGTGGTGGGGGCGGCGGAGCGCCGCCGGATACCACGCCTCCGTCAATCTACGGTGTTGGCGTGTCTAACGTTACCAAGACCAGTGCTGATGTCGCCTGGAATACTAACGAGGAGAGTGATAGCCAGGTGAAGTACTGGGCGAGCCCGGCTGTGGTTACCCCTCTGGATGCAGAGCTGGTCACCCAGCATAACATCCATCTTGATAATCTGACCCCGGGTAGCAACTATTACTTCCAGGTCAGGTCAACTGATGACGCCGGTAATCTGGCGGAGTCCGATGAACATACCTTCACCACCCTGCCGGGAGAGACCACCTTCGCTACTGTTGAGCTCTCGGTATCCCCGGGCACGGTTTATGTCGGGGAGGTGGTGAACATCAGCGTGCTGGTTGCCAACAACGGCGATGCCGCCGGTAGCTATACGCTGAGGTTCAAGGTGGACGGTTTGGTGGAAGAGACCAGGGAGATAACGCTCGATGCTCTTGCCAGTGAGGAGGTAACCTTCACCACAGTCAAGGATGTGGCCGGTACCTACTCGGTAGAGGTCGGTGGCCTTACCGGTTCCTTTACCGTGGTGGAAAGGCCGCAAGAGACAACCCCGCCACCGGAAACACCGGCAAAGCCGACCATTAACTGGCCAATCATCTGGGGCGCAATGGCTGGAGTACTCGTAGTGGGCGTTATTATCCTGTGGCTAGCCCTAAGGAGAAGAGCCTATTAGTTTACGAGGTTTAACTACCGATATGGGGAAAGTAAAAACGATTTACCGGATACTGGTGCCTGTCCTGCTTGTTTTGGGCATGGCACTTTCCCCTTTTCTAGCCATGGAAACAGCCAGTGCATCCAGTGTCAGCAATGCGTGGGTTGAGTTATCAGACGGTACCGTCCTTAATTCGACCAACACTGCTTTAGAGTATATCATCCACTTCACCACCACTACGGCTCTGAGCGGTGGCAAGGACACCGTTACCGTATTCTTCCCCAATGGGACCACCGAGATGGCCGGAGAGGAAGGTACCGACTATGACTTTACCTTGCCCGCCTCTATATTAGCGACCAACGTGGCTGTTGACCCTGATGGGGCACTAACCACAGCTACCACCTATACCGATTGCTATACTGCCCCTGATGTTGGCACCTATAGGGTGAGGCTGACCGTACCCGAGGATATATCCGCCGGTGCCTCACCCTATATCAAGTTTGAGACCGGTGCCAATATAGTAAGCGCGGTACAGGATAAGACTGAGGCTGGAGCTCTCTGTCACTACCGGATAAAGGTGGAAACCAGCCAGGACACTACCCCTGTTTACTCCGAATACTTCTACCTGGGTGATGCGGATAATTGTGTTACTAGTGTTGATGCTCTGTCGGGCTATCCCAATCCAGCTACGGTTGGCGCTGCAGCAGAATACAAATTTGAATTTACTGCGGGTGCTAGCGGGGCTCTGGTAGCAGGGTCGGGCACCATCACCGTCATCTTCCCCTCGGGGACCACGGTGCCCGCTTCAGCCAGCAAGAGCTATGTGCAGGTGGATGCCGATGGCGGTACCTCAACCCTTTCGCTGACGGCATGCACGGTTGACCCCGCCTGCCACCCCGATAGCCGCACTGTGACCTTAACTGTTCCCCAGTCAGTGGCTGATGATGCCAATGTGTATGTTTATTTTGCTTCCGGTTTCGGACTGGTAAATCCCACCACCTCTGCCTCCACCGCGAGGGTGAAGATATATACCAGTGCTGAGCCAGAATACGCCGTAGCGGCTAGTACCTTTTATGGTGTGTGGGGGAGTGATACCGATGATGTCTTCGCTGTAGGACATTACGATGATGATACCATGCGTCATTATGATGGCAGCAACTGGAGCTCGATGGACAGCAGCACCAGTGATGACCTCTATGCTGTCTGGGGAACCGCTTCAGATAACGTCTACGCTGTAGGTACCTCAGGTGCTATCCTTAAGTATGTTAGTAGCTGGACCGCAAAGACCAGCGGTACCTCCAACCACCTTTACGGTGTTTGGGGATATGATGGAACCCATGTCTACGCTGTAGGCGCCTCGGGCACTATCCTCTATTCTGGTGATGGCGGCACTACCTGGACTGCAAAGACCAGCGGTACCACCAATCACCTTTATGGTATCTGGGGAAGCGCTGCCGACGATATCTATGCTGTAGGAGCCTCGGGCACTATCCTCCATTCTACTGACGGCGATACCTGGACCGCAAAAGCCAGCGGTACCACCAATCACCTTTATGGTGTCGGGGGAAAATCGGATGGTAGCCATGTCCACGTTGTAGGCGCCTCTGGTACTGCCCTCTATTCTGATGATGTCGATACCTGGATCGCAAAGACCAGCGGTACCACCAATCACCTCTACGCTGTCTGGGAGAATTCGGATAGCAGCTATGCCTACGCTGTAGGCGCCTCTGGCGCTATCCTTCAGTATATCAGTAGCTGGAGCGCGATGACCAACGACGACACCAATCGCCTTTATGGTGTATGGGGAACTTCAGATAGCAATATCTACGCTGTGGGTTATGGCGGTACCATCCTTCATTATACTGATAGCTGGGAGTCGGTGGACAGCGACACCACGAACGGCTATGCCGTAACCGCTGACACAGCGACCAAGCTGGGGTTTGCCAGCTTAAGCGGTGCCTATTCTGATGACGCCACCATGATAAACATGTACTCCAGTAACATATACCTCCAGCTTCAGGACCAGTACGGGAATATAAAGGCGCCAGCCAGCGACCAGACAGCGAGCCTTAATTCAACCTCAAGCACCGGCCGGTTTTACTCCGCTGCCGCTTCTCAGATAGGCTCGGCCACGATATATGACGGCACCGGCGACCCCGATGATATCACCGCCGGCCAGTTTTCCTTTTTATACAAGGATACTACCGCCGGAACCTATACCATAACCGCTACGGCTGGAAGCTATACCCAAGCCATCTGGACGATAACGGTGGCTCCAGCGGTGGCGCTATATGATACCAGTGATGAACTGGTGAATACCTATTCCCCTACCTCCACCGCTCCGGTAGCCGAATCGGGGACGGCTAATAGCGGGGATTACGTGCAGAATGCCGTTTATGACGCTCTGCCCGGTGAGACGGTTAAACTGGGCGATGGCATATATGAGCTGGATACCGCTCTTACCATAAGTAAGGCAATCACCCTACAGTCGGTTAATGGCGCCTCATCAACCACTCTCAGGCCAACCACTGCCCTTGCCCAGGTGGTAACTATTAGCGCTACTGGCAGTGCCACCTACGGCGTTACCATTGATGGTATAACCTTTGACCGACTCAGGAGCGGCACACATTTTACCGATGGCATCTACGATAGTTCCGCCGATTACATAACGATACAGAACTGCTTATTCAACTACATATACAACCAGGGAATTGTGCTCACCTCAACAAGTGTCGCCTTCACCGAGGGGACGATAAGCAACAATACCTTTACTAATGGCGGCGGTTCCGACGTGGCCGACACTGATGCCGCTATTGATGTCCGGGTGGCGTCTGACCATGCCATCAGCGGCATTACCATAAGCGGTAACACCATCATCAGCCAGAAGGGCAAGGGCATTTACCTTGCTGGACAGGATGCCACCTACACGGTCTCCTCGGTAACCATCACCGGCAACACCATTAACACCGCCACCAGTTATGGTATTCAGGGCAACACCCATACCGCTACCTTCGCTATAACCAGCAATACCGTAACTGGCTGTTATGAAGACGGCATAGACGTGGGGGGCACGGCCTATACCATCAAGAAGAATGTGGTCACTGGTAACCTCGGTGACGGTATTGACGTGGAGCTTACCTCGGCCAGCCACCTTATTAACTACAATGATATCTATGATAACACAGGCTACGGGGTCAATGTTCGCTCCTCAGTAACGACGGTAGATACCAAGTATAACTGGTGGGGCGATGTCAGTGGGCCGACCTATACCGCGGCTACCGGCGCTAGTGTTGATGTATCTAATCCTGAGGGCACTGGCGAGAATATCACCGACCGCGTCACCTATTACGAGTGGCTGTATCAGCCTATAGCCGATGTTATTGCCGATAATGCCGCCTATTATTCCCGGGCGGTGAACCTGAACGTTGGCTGGAATACCCTGTCTGCGCCGATAATCCTTGACGACTCAA
>Ga0315537_1000631_pt1 | contig 27774 bp, 12 predicted proteins | sample SalMarSW160270MG_FD_203091 | JGI IMG/M metagenome (GOLD analysis project Ga0315537, IMG submission 203091) | Salt marsh sediment microbial communities from the Plum Island Ecosystem LTER, Massachusetts, United States - Salt Marsh Sediment SW1602-70 ...
CGTCCAGATCGAAGTCGGTCTCATTGCCCCAGCGATCTTCCGCTACGACAACCACATGGAGCGTATCGGCGCAATGGAAGTTGTCATCATACCAGATGACGAAATGCGCATTGCATGGACTCGGCACGGAGTCGACGCGCACCCACACCTGGTCATAGGTATCCTGATCATTCGGGTAACCGTGCGGCTTGGCCCACATTGCGACCTGGTTGCCAACCTGAATCGAGTCGTTCGGAGTCAATGCGTCGTGCCAATCGACCCAGAAGTAAGTCGGATCGTGCTGGCCAGACCACATCTCGACCTCGAAGGTATCGACAGCATATTCGCCCTCGGTCGCCACATCGTTGACCTCGGCAATCCAGCCGGACGGGTCGTCCGAATCCACATAGACCCAGAACTCGTCGATCGTCGTGCCTTCCTGTTGCGTGCAGGCGTCGTCGTAGGCGATCACCCAGACGCGGTAATATCCACTACTGGCACTGGACCATTCGAGATCGTAGACTGCGCCGCGCGAGGTCCACGATGGACTCCAAGTCACGTAATCAACCATGTTGCTGTCATAACCCTGCCGCTGTACCCACAGTTCGACTCTCTCGATGTACTGCTGGTAATCCGGCAGCGTGCCGTAGATGTGCACATCATCCCAGAAGCCGATTTCGGTCATGCCGTCAAGGACGCGATCCGTGAAGGTGATGACCTCCTGACTCACGCAATCCCAGGCCTCATACCGCATGCTATCCAGCGTCGCCCATTCTGGTGGCGAATTCTCGCGGAGGATGAACTGGCCGTTGCAGGTGCGGAGGTTGTTCAAACCGGTGTCGTAGGCGTAGAGCGTCAGGGCGACAACCAAGCAGTCATTCGTGGTTGGCACGGTTGCCCAGGTGAATTCCGCCCATTGATCCTGATAGAAGGTGTCGGCCTGAATTGTCATATAATAAGGATAACCGACATACATCCACACACTGTCAAGATCGGAGAAGGTGTGGACACCGTCGAACGACAAAGTCAGCTCGCTGATGCCCCACAACAGGTGCACCGTTTCGCCGCCGTTGGCCACGAGATTCGTGCAGTCGTCCGTGCGAGTGAGCTCGCCACAGACCGGCAGCACGCAGTCAACGGTGAGGGCGTCTGTCGTGAGCGTCCAGTCACCGTAGCCACAGGTGACCTCAACACGACGCATCCCTTCGTTGCCCGCACAATCGCGCGTGTAGATATCAAAGTAGTAGCGCCCGGAGCCGTCCGCGTCTTCCTCGAACATATCACAGATATCGCCCTCGAAGTCGAAGGTCCACGTGTCCGCACTCTCGCGATCGAAGTACCCAAGCATGGATATACTCGGGCTGCTTTCGACCGTCGTCACCTTCAGCCAAGCGGCCTCCACGTTCGGCTCGCCCGAAACCGGGTCGGGATCATAGAGAGCGGTCAGCAGGGCTCCAGTGTTGATAATCGTACAGCCCTCGTACAGGATATCGTAGTGGGCCGTCGGAATATCATCTTCAGCCTGGACGATAGCCGTCTCATCGACCCACAGCGTCCAGACATCGGAGGTATCGTTGCCGTTGTAATCCTCCACGATCACGCGCAGGTCAAAGCCCTGCTCGCCGATGTCGTCCGGCCGCGGCTGGAAGTAGACGCATTCGGTCGTGTCGCCAAGGAGACCCCAGTTAATCGGGTCGTAAATGGTCTCGATGTTGCGCCACTCGCTTGTCTGGTACGTGTCCTCGCCCAGCCAGTCGCGTGTGCGATACTGGAAAGTCAACGACGCAAGCCCAGTATCAATCGTGGTTGGGGCGAAGATGGCCTGAACACAATATGGAGGATTCGGCTGGATGTAATAGATGTCAGACTCCGTGCAAGAGTTTGCCGTGTCGGTCGAGCTGTGAACCATGTAGACCTCGACGCGAGCCGCCGGCGTGATGTCATTCAGCCGGATTGTGATCTGGCAGATGACATTGTCGCACGAATCGCTATTTCCGACCGTGTCCTCGGCGATCACACGGAGCTGATACCAGTTCTCCGGATCCGGATGGCCGGGCAATGCGAAGAGGCTGTCCAGATCCCATGTAAAGTAGAGGTATTCACCGATATGGCGCACGATCGAGGTTAGGCCACTGCCCATCGTCGGCTGCATATCTGTCCACGCTGATGGCGGATAGAGCGTGCGATACTGGAAGCGGCCAAGAATCGTCTGGTCGAATGGCGCCGACATGTCGGTCGCCACGATGTCGACCTGGTGGTCTTCCGGAATGTTGATCGTCTCGTTATCCGGTGGCGAAATGCCTTCGACTTCGGTGATACAGGCCTGCGGTTCGGACACATCGAGCCAGAGGCTCTCGGCCGGCGTCGCAAAGGTGTTGCCGCACTGGTCAACGATAATCGACCGCGTCCAAATGCGGACATTCTCCTCGCCGACGCCGTCGCCAGCCTGCACATCCGATGTCTCGTCAATCAGACCGTCGCCGTCGTTGTCGATATTGTCCGTTAGCGGATTGACCGCGACCCACCAGCCGGGCCAGGCTTCCGTCCAACCACTGTCCTGATCGGAGTAAACCGTGAAGACATTCACCCAACCATCATCGGAGCCATACTCAGCCGAATCGGTGTAGCTGCGCTGGTAAATGACCTTGCAGATATCTTCGACCGGCAGGTTGTAGTAGCCACCGATGGCCTGGATGTCCGTCACGAAGTAGACCGTGTCAGCTTCGTTACAGACACAAGGATCACCTTCACCGCTGCGTCCTACTTCGCACCCGGGGATCCGCAGGCCTGCCGCCAGACGCGTCACATCGAATTCGATGTCGTGCGTACCTTCGGCAGGCTCGTTGTCCACAAAAAAGACATGAATGCTGTCGCCTGGTGCCGGGTCCTCGATGACATGATAGCCTTCATCATCGTGCCAGGCAACCGTTGTCCAGAAGTTGTAGCTGCGATTCTCGAGCACCCGCGTGTCGAAACTGAGTGCCCAATCCCAGACTTCGACACGAGCCGTGTCACTGCCATCGCAGTTCGTGAACATGGTGCGTGGGTCATTGACATGACGGTCGATGCCGTTGGCATCGGGTTGGTTGTTGTCGTTAGCATCGATAATGAAGTAGTACTGGTACCCGGTCGGATTGTACGGCAAGTAGTTCCAATCAGTCCAAAGGCCGTTCGGCTGCCGTTCCATATCATAGGTTCCGCGGATACTGCCATCGGAATTGAGCACGCGCAACCAGATATCCGGGAAGAGGTCGCGTTCCGGATACCACTGGTAGCCGTTGGCGACGTACCAACCGGCCATGCCGGGCACCTCAGCCTCATTCAATTCGAACATGTAATAGGCATAGCCGTCTTCGGTATCGTAGCCCAGCAGCGTATCGCCATTGTCTCCCTCTGTCCAGAAGAAGACCGTGTCAATCTCACCGTCAAAGAACGGATTCGTAACATTCTCGGCTCCGAACAGAATCTGACCGTGGACGCAGGTGTGTCCATAATCGGGCTGGCGGATGACGACCTGAGGCTCGTTCACATTCACCACACGGACCCACAGGTCGATCCGGGTGTCATCATCGGCCGTCGTCAGCGTATCATCCATATTACGGTCGCCTTCCATTTCACCGTCTGTGCCCGTGGCAATGAAGGCGAAATGGTAGGTGCCAGGTGTATAGGTGTTGTCCAGAAGGAGAGCAATCTCGTAGCGATTGTTCGTGTCGTCGTCCGGCGGATACTGGTCATACTCCCGGGCCATGGCCAAATCGTCGAACCAAACCTGACTGGCGTCGTCCGGACACTCATAGTCCAGGAACTCTTCCCTATCAAGATCCCAGAGCCGAATGTTGTGAACCCCAAACGGCAGGCCGCTGCAGGTGCTCACCGCACTCTCGTCGCAATAGAAGATGACGAAAGCTTCCGGATCGCCACCGCCCGGTTCGACATTGCGGTTATAAAGCACTTCAATCGTGTCAGGGATGGTATCCTGCCACGGGATGGCCTGCAGGACTCGCACACGGTTCTCGGGATCGTCCGGATCATTCTGCACATAGCTGGCGTGGGTGATCGGGGCATGCGGCGCCTCGTTGTCGATCTCGACTTCAACCATGCAACTGTCGAAGTTGCCGACATCGTCAGTCACGATGACCCAGACATGGCCGGTGCCAGCCTTGTAACCCTCCATCGTACGGAAGACCGTATTGTTCCACCACACGTTGTCTCTATCGTAGTAGCAACAGGGGTGGTCCTCGTCGTGTGCAGCAGTCGAATCACGGTGCCAGCCGTACGGATCGAGCCAGCAACCAGCGCCGCGAACATCATACATGCCGCCGTCACTGAGCGGGCCACCGACATAGGACCAGAACCAGTGAGTCTGCCAAAACTCTCCGACGGTCCCCCAACTCCGCTGCAACTCACGATTGGCCACGAAGCTTCTGTTGAGATAAACCTCAAGCGGCGTGTACGTATCGCAATCGCCATTTGATGCGGAGAGGAGATCGCCCTCGTCCGGCTCGGAAACCCGGCAAATCGGCGGCTGACAATCCCAGGTAATCATGAACTCGCTGATGTTCGGGAGCAGCGGAGATGGATTCCCTGTCCAATCCGTGATGTAAGCCGCGAAGTTCAGGTCAACACTCGTGTATCCGTGCGCGGCCGCGTCGTTCTCAATCCAGGTGCGGATATCGGACCAGATGACATAGAGGCTATCCCAAGCATTGATCAACGGGATAGGACCTAAATCCGGGGCACTCGGATTGAGCGTGATGTCGTTCGGGATGTACATGGTGTCCGACCAGCCAGTCCAAGTTACCTGCGAGCTGGCGTCATAGGCACCCACACGCCAGAAGACAAAGTGCATGAGCCACTCGTCGCCGGGCAGCGTGTCGTACTTGGCCACGAACAGCACCGTATCCAGCGCGTACGGATCGACGCAGCCGAACCGGTCATCGGGATAGATGCCGTCGCCAAACACGGGCAGGTCGTTATCGAAGTCGGAGTGGTTGTACGCCCACATGTAGACGCCGGTCGGCAACTGGTCATAGATCATGAGGCTGTTCGAGCAGAGCTCCGCATCGCGGTCAAGGTTACAGTCGCGATTGCGGTCTCCCTCCCAGTTCGGATCGCCCCAATCCGGCGCGTCAGCACAGTGAGCCCGGAAGCGAATGCTGTCGAGCGGGCTGTTGCCGAAGTCGCTGAATATCACATAGCACCAGTAAGTCGAATCACCGTGCATCCAGGTCTCTGGGACATAGTCACGCGACACACCGTTCCAAGGCGAGGTCCCCACGGTGACATCCGCGCCATAGAGCGGGTCATAATCTGTAACAGTGGCGAGATCTTCCCAGACACCATACCGAGTCAGCACCTGGAACTGAACCCAACTGATCCGGCCGGGATCCATGAAGTCTTCAGCGGTTGCCATCAATACGAAGACACTATCTTCACGGGTTGCCGTGGTCGTATCCCCCGTAGCACCGTCAATGATCCAGCAATCCGTAATGAATGGCGGAGAGTTGTCCACAAAGACACGCGACCAGTGCGGATTCGGATCGGAGTTCCCGGAGCTATCCCAGGCTCGCGCATAGAGCCAGTAGTAGCCCGTCAAGAGATGTCGCGTATCCCATGTATAAACGCTGAATTTGGTCACCCAATTCGGAATAACTGTATCCGGCTCGGTATCCGAACCAATGAAGATGTGCTGACCCGTCCCCGGTACAGTCAGGGAGTCGACATACCAGAATTCGACAGAGTCCACATCATAGTAGTACGGCACGTTTGCCAGAATCGGCACAAAGCCCGAGGAGCAGTGCAGGTCGGTCACCCACATATCCTCATCCGGCCAAGTGATGGACGCAATCGGATTGACCGTGTCTTCCTCGACCCAGAAGGTGACAACCGGTGTGTTGATCGGATCGTTGTTGCCACAGACGTCAAAGGTCCAGAAGCGCATATTATACTGGTGAGCCAGCCATCCTTCAATGCTCAAGCGCACGTGGAAGCTGTCATCCGGTGCCCGGTAGGTGGATGTATCCCCACCCAGAGAATCCGGCATTCCGGTCCGGATGGTCACCCAGCCCAGAGCCGGGTCGTCATTGCCGGGCGTGTAAGTGCCGGGCGCCTCGTAGTACTTGTATTGGAACATACCGTGGGACAGGTCAAACCACCGGCCCAACGGGTTGAAGGTGAAGGTATCACCGGGTATCGGGTCATAGGTGCCGCCAACGGAATCGTACGCGGTCACAATAAGGCTTTCCGTGACCTGCGAGTTGAACACCATCCCCTGCTCAGGATAAACGATGTAAGCCAGAGGCGCGATATCATCGACGACATCGACCGGGATATAGCGTTCGCACATGGTGCCGAAGCCGTCCCAAGCCTGAACTCGCACGAAGTACCGGTTGATGCAACGTCCAAGCGTATCGACCGGCGGCATGCCGAGCGTGTCCTCGGAAGTCCACGGCAGATTCATGACCGACCAGTAGCACGCCCACATATAGGTCGTATCCGTTGCAGAATTCGGCACACTCAAAATATTCGCCTGAATCCAGAACGGATAAGCATCGAGCACGCCATCACGATTGGCATCCCAGCAATAGTCGAAGACGACGCTGTCAACTCCGTCAAGCGAGTCGTTGACGAGCGCCTTGATTTCGACATAATCCCAGGAAGCATAGAGGGTGTCTTCGTGATCGGCCTGGCCCGACTGAGTGACATAGATCGAGTCAATCGACGGACAGGTGCGGTCGAGGATGAACTGATATTCGAACTCGCACTCATTCCCCACCCTGTCGAGAGGATGGATCACGAGCGTGTACAGGCCGTCTGGCATGGACTCCATGGCCGTTCCCGTCGTGTCCACCAACATCGCCAACGGCACGTCGTCAAGGTCGGCAAAGTACCGCATGACGAAATGAGGCACGGGAACACCGTTCGGATCGAGGAACTGGATGCCCGTTGCCCGGCCGTCATTCCAGTTCGTGCTGTCTGGCACGGTACTCGTATCGGTGTCCACACCGGAACCCGGCATCGGTGGCAGGCTGTTGAAGATGTTCCCATCCGACAGCACCACGAAGAGGGAGTCGAAGTGCCGATAGACAAAGAGACTATCGATGAGGTCATAGTCCGTCATATCCACCATGCCCATCTGATCGACGCCATTGTAGCGAACCGGCACGATGACCCCGTTGGTATCATACAGAGCCAGAGACTGACCCATCGGGCAGGATTCATCTTCCCAGAAGAGCAGTGCAAGGGAATCGCCATGATCCGAGTTCGTAAGAGTATCCCGGTGCCCGTAGATGTCGCTGATAAAGAGCTCAACCTCGTACTGGCCCTCACTGAAGTTGTCCTGGAACCACAGGTAGTTAATCCACACGCCGCCTGAATTCATCGAGTCGACATGCGCCACCTGCGGGTAGTTATTGATGCGGAGGTCAGCCGTGTAGAAGTCGACGCCTTCACCGAGCTCATCGACCAGCCCATCGGCATCGTTGTCAATAAGGTCGTGCTGGAGAACGGTATCTTCGACGAAGATGAAGAAGCGTGTCGTGTTGGCATACCAGCGCCAGTGCGGCTCCGAAACCCACCAAACCTTATACAGGTTTATGGATGTGTCGGCGCTGAGCTTCTGGTTGTTCCACACATCCATGCTGTCTTCGATCAGCACCATGCCCGGATTCGGCTGGTTGTAGTTCTGAATCGTGAAGACAACCGTGCTATCCAGGTCATCGCAGAAGAGTGTGGTCCATGCGCTGTCAGCGTCACCGGTGCTGTTGCCCATTGTGTCGGTGAGCTGCAGAGCGAAGTAGTACTTGTCGGACAGAATGCTGATATCGAAGTACGGTGCACCACCCGGACTGTAAAGAGGCACGTGGAAGACGAGACTGTCGCGGTGCATGCCGTCAATATTGTAGAAAATCGTATCCGGATTTGCCAGTATATCCGGACCACCGTTCATGAATGTACGGCCCGGATAGTTCGTCGGTGTACCGAGGTTGATGAAGGTCTGCGCGAAGCTCAGGAGCGTGTCTCCAGGCCAGTTATCCACGACGACGAAGGCCCACAGGATGCTGTCGGAGTCGAGGTTGTAGATACCCCGACGCAGCACCAGCACGCTGTCAATGTGGTTGTGGTCGGGATCGCCGGGGAAGCCGGTCTCCCAGGTGTAATCGCCACGCACCGACGAATGGACATATTCCGGCGGCCGGTCATCCGTCGTGACTTCCTTCGTCACCGGATAAGCTGGATTCGACAAGCAATCCTGGATGTACGCCGTCACGCAACCATTCAAGTTGTCGTAGTCAACCAGGTTGCAGGTGTCGTCGTAAATCGGGTACCCTATCCACCGCAGGCAAACCGTGTCGCCGCCGTTATAAGTGACGGTGAAGCTGTCGGTGTTCCAGGTCCACAGATCGCGCAGGGCATTGGGGCCGGCGCAGAAGGTGATGTACGGTCCGTCCGGTGGATCTTCGAGCGCAAGGTCAAAGCCCGGCGTATTGCCGTAACCCGGCCAGCAGACAGTATCGACCGCGCAAATATCCACATAAACCGGGAAGTTCGGGCTGACCCAGGTGGTTTCGTTCGGACTTGTCGTGGAGTTGTACACACGCATATCATAGATGTACGGCCGCGTCGTATCCACCCACGCCGAACCATACTCGATATCCATGTAGTAGCCATGGCTGCCACCCGAGCCGGTCTGGCGGATGCCCTTCACCGGCACGATCACCTCATCGCCGCAGCCCAAGGCTTCGGCGGAGAGACCGACCCACTTGGCGACCAGACGCGTGCGCATTTGTCCGTCGACGACGAGATCCCAGAAGGCCTGGCTATGATTCGGATCGTTGGCGTCACCGTAAACCGGCCAGCCGCCATACCACCCTTGCCAATCGGTCCAGCCGTAGAGGGTCGGGTTCAAACCGGCGAGGTCCGCCTGCATGCTGTCGATGCGAAGCGTGTCCTCGTACCCATTGAACATGGTATCCATCCAGGCCCAGACCTCGATGTGGCCGGTATCCAGCGGCATCGAAGAGATGAAGCCCAGAGTTGTATCACAGCGGTTCGTGATCACCCAGATAGAATCAATGTCCGGAACAGTCGAATCGCCGCCGCTGATTTCAAAAACATTATAATGAGTTCCAACATTGCAAGCGGAGTCAGTTACAGAGACCCACAAGGTATCGAAGAGCCCTTCGCCTCCTTCGTCAAGGCCGATCGGATCATTCCACAGGTACTGGCCACGATTGCCAGGCCAGTGGATGCTGTCGCAGACGGCGATAGTATCACCGCCGAGGTACGCGCCGTAGGTCGCGAGAGAGAGATCGTAGTCGTAACCCCAGTAGGCTCGGAAGGTGTCTGGCGTCATCTGCACGACCGTGTCGGCGTAGATGGTGTCGTACCACGCCCGATGCAGCGAATCGCACATGAAGCGAGAGAGGTCCGCCCACACGTCTTTTGGCCCACTGGCCATATACATGTCACCGGGAGTGAGGTCAGCGTAGATTCTCACATGCTCGTCACCCGGTGTCACATAGGCACGGATGGAGTCGTCCCCGATTGTATAAATGAAGTCAACAATCGGCGGCAGCGTGTCCACGATCGCGACCGCAACATGGAAGGAATCTTCGTTTCCAAACTTGTCCTTGGCCTTAAACCAGACCCAAGCCGTATCAAGGTTGTCGAACGGTTGCGTCAGGGTATACGGGCATCCGTATTGCCATTTTGCACAGACATGATAGAAGGAATCAACCCAAACCGTATCACTCATCCACTGCCATCCCGAATTCCCGGTCAGCTCATTGTGGTCTATCCAGAGAGAGTCTATGCCAAGGCTTGAATCCGCATCCGGATCCTCGAAGCAGGCATAGAGGAAGATATTATTGCCCGGGCTCAGATAACCGTAGATAGGCATGCCCATCGCATTGGTGTCGCATCCCGCGATGACGCTCACGAACTCTGGCGGCAGGCAGTCGCTGTGGAAGCACAGGCTGCGGCGCCAGTAGAGCTCGCGATCGTAGTGCCCAAGCGAGTCGGTCAGGGCGAGCAGGTCATATGTGACAAGCGTCTCAGCGTGGCAATAGAAAACGGGGTTGGGCACCACATTCCAGTACGCATTCCCGTAGATTCCAAGTACCTGCCACTCGATGGAATCCGGTGGTACCATCGTATCAGCAGGGTTGCCCGTAATTCGGCTGAGATTTGCCCAAATCAGCGTACTATCCAAGCCGACGCCCACTCCGAGAAAGCAATGACCCGTGTCGATATACGCTTCCGTGAAGTGTCCGCGCACAATCAGTCGATTATGGGGATCCATGCAAACCGTATCGGCAATGGGACTGTAAAGCGTGTCCATTGCGCTCGACATGTTCCATCTCGGTTCGTTAATATCGACCTGTACGCAGTTGAACTCGCCCGTGTCCGAGGCTCCCATATATGTCTCGAAACGAATAGCGAAGTCGAGCGAATCGCCGTCGCAATGAATCGTCGCCAGATCCGAGGAGTCTGCGACGAGCCACCAGTAGTAGTCCCGCGTCCAGAACTCGAGGGAATCGCAGACATTCGGGTCGGCCCACAGATACCAATCGCCGACGGAATCGGCGTGGACCCACGGATCCGGATCGTCGGTAATCTGCTGGAAATTGCCTCGAATGTGCTTGATGGAATCCGGCTTCGTTCCCGGCAGACATGCCCAGATCTCGGGCGTCTCGATGATCCTTGCTATGACCTCAACATCCAGGTCCTCCGGGGCAATCCAACCCCGAATGGAATCCGTCAGATTCCAAACAAGCGGACATCCAATAATAAATGGATCGATATTGACGATGTAGATGGCGAAGGTCGTATCTTCGCAGCTATCCTCCTCATAGGCATCGGTGAAGACGGGGTTGTTGTAGCGACCGGGGTTGCCCGCCTGATCCCATGCGGCGCGAATGAGGAGATTAACATGCGTGTTGCAGTAGTTGTCCGGGATGTTCTCGAAATGGCCAATGAGGGTGTAATAGACCGAATCCCAGGCCATCGTATCCACGATCACAGAATCAAGGTAAACCATCACCGTGTCGACCCCGTCGATGAGCAAGTCCTGAGTCATGGCGTCAATCGCCGAGATCTGCCAGTTCCGCGTAAGCAGCCACTCACCGGTTCCGGGATCGCGCCACGAGCCATCGGTGTTCGGGTAGGCCGCGTCATCATAGTGGACGGCCTCGGAGAGCTTCACCTTCAGATTGAAGGTATCTCCTTCAGCATAGCGGAAACCGCAATCATTCCCCCAACCCAGATTCTCCACAGAAGGCGTCGAGCCCGTATTGGGATCCCGTCGCGTCACTGGGTATGCCGTTTCTACTCCCGTCCAGTCGTAGAATTCCGGATTGATATTGTCAACATCCAGGTCGGCAAAGACGGAGTCGCAGTCGAGACCCGGGATGCTGTCAAAAGCAGTCACGGTAACAAGGACCGTATCCTGGTCGTTAAAGTCAACGAGCTCAATCGAGTCCATGCCGGCGCTGATGAACCAGGTCCCGTTCCACATGTAGATGAACTGGTAGTACGGGCTCTTGGTTGTCGCATCGTCCCAGTAATTCGTCAGGCGGCCATGATAGATCGTATTGTCCGCCGCCGCATCCGTGGCCGCGGTCACCGAGAAGAGAGGCCGCCGGATAATCCGCTGCCGCGTCGGTGAAACATTGGAGTTGCGAACGGTAAGTTGAATCGTATCCCCACCCGCCGGATTGATGGTCATGGAGTCAATCAAGACTCGGATGAACACCGTGTCTTGCACATCATCCTGTGCCCAGTTGAGCGAGGCGCTATAGGCGTGATCGAGGTTACCCGGTGAGATGGCGTTCCAATCCGGTGCCGGACCCCATGGGAACCCGAGGTTCGCCGCTGAGTCGGCCGCCGCCGAGTCGGGATTGTAGAAGAAGAACTCGGGATGAGATGACGCAATACGCGGGCACGGAGTCATCCCAAGAATCGCTTCCTGACAATCGGCGGTTGGCGTGCAATTCTGCACATACCTCGTCACCAAGCCGTCATGATCCCACGCATAAACCGCAATCACCCAGTTGCCGCAGTTGTTCGTGTCGCATGCTCCGGGTGTTGCGAGCGTGTCGAGTTCATAGTGGTTCCGTTGACCTGTAAGATCGAGTGTATCAATGTAATCGGGAATGATGCCTTCGATGCAGATCATCCATTCCGCCAAGCCACCTGCGATATGCGTCGAATCGTACCAGTAACCGTGAACCCACGCCGCAGTGGTATCCATGGTGGGGATACAACCCCAGTCGACTTCGATGTACTCGGCGGATGTATCCGTCACAACATAGACACACAGCGTGTCATCCACGAAGAAGTGGAGCGCGCAGGCGGAATCCGGGCCAGCAACGCGAGCCGTGTCGATGTACGGTCCCTGGCCGTTCAACCAGATAAAGACCGGGTCGGTATATATCATACCGGCATCGTCTTTTATCTGCAACTCCAGACGGTACAAGCCGTCGTTCAGATTGCCACTGCCCACGGCGTCTTCGGGGAACTGATGTCCCCAATCGAAGGTGATGACCGGCCCATTGACATCATTGGCGTAGAACGTGATCGGCGTCCACAGCCATTCATCGTCACCCGTCGTGGGATCGGCATCGGAATAGAAACCTGTGGTGTCATCGGGATTGGGCCAAGTCCCAAAGGTGACAACACGCTCAACGAGAACATGGTACTCCAGCCATTCCACCATGCACGAGTCATCGTGGATACCATCTCCCTGGTCATAGAACCGCTCCGCACGGAACCGAAGAGTCGGGTCGTTCATCCCCCAAACCCACTGATAGGTCGGATAGCCGGCTTCCGGACCAATAGGCACGGGTGCCCCTGTCCCCAGCACGATGTTGTTCACCGTGAGCGTGTCGGCCAGTTCCACGACACCGGGGATACAGGTGTCAACGACCGCGTGGATGCGGTTGCGCTGAGTGTATTCAGGCAGAGTCGTGGTACTGTCGTTGTCCCACCCTTCGATGCAGTTGTTCCCTGCGCGGTCCATGAAGCGGGCAAAGGTGAAGCCCACGTTGAAGCCGAGCGGGCAGGTTCCACCGAGATTCAGCCACGGATCCAGGCTGTCTGTTCCCTGTTTGCCATACCAGTCAAACGCGCCCTTGTCATAGGGCCCCCATGGGAACTGCCATGTGGCCAACGAGCAAGGAATGAACAAGGGATTCATCAGGGGGTTGAAGTAATCCAGCTCCGCAACGATGGCTCCGGTGATTTCATCGGGTTCGGAGCGAACATCAATACCCACCAGGAAGAGCTGGTTCAAGCTGTCATAAAGGGACGACGCGACCGCCGCCGAGTCAAGGTCATCGAGCCAGATGCGAATCGAGTCGGGTGAAATACTCCACCATCTGCCGTCCGTGCTGTCGTAGGGCGAGAAGCGGCGGCACAACGTGTCTTCGTAGATATCGGTGAGCGGCCCGGGTTCCGGACAAATGTTGTCAATACAGAAATCACACTCGTAGAAGTCCGGAGCCGCATAATTGCCAGCATCATCAAAAACAACGAGATTTATCAGATCATCACCCGCATCCGCAATACATCGTTGAATCGCACTCCAATTCGTCGTGTCAATCGGCACATCCACATAGCGCCCCTTGGCCCATATTTCATTGCCAATCCAAATACTGTCACCATAGAGATCGAAGCACTGACTGAGCAGACGACTCCCAGGTCCAGGATAGGGACTGGTTCCACCTGGGACACTGTTCACAGGCCAGACATAGGGCGGTGCTCCATAGCCTTTCAGGAAGTCCTCGAAATTAACACCAACCCATGTGCCATCGAAATTCCGCAGTCGCCACAGGCCGTTACAGAGTACAACCGTATCACCAAGACAACTGAATGTGTCCGAGCCACAGGTATCATCCGTTGAAAGCGACCAGAAGATTCGGAGTGTATCCCCAACTCCCGCATAGGGCCACCAGCGGTCACTTAGGGTGCACCACCACCAGTCGGGAAGCAGCGAATCGTTGGGAACCCGGTTCCCGTTAACGATGTGGCACGAGTCAAGGCAACATTCGTACAGCCCTGGTGGCATGTTGTCTATCTGGCGAAGAGTATAGCAGTAACGCTCCCAAACAGTGTCACCCGTCACGCCCGTCGTCCAATACTTGCGCGTCACCCGCAACGTATCCGTGACACCATTCTCCAACAAATCGACGGCCGCAACAATGACACTGTCGCCAGCAAAACGCATCGTATCATCAGCACTGCCCGTCAAACAAGACAAGTTGATGTACCAAATATCTTCCTGCGTAGGTTCCGTATCTAAGTCGGTGAAGACCCACCATGCTGTGTCACCGATGGCGACGATATTGTCATCTTTGAAACCGCATGCTTCAGACCAGAGAACCGTTCCGCAGCCGACGATCGTGTTCACAGAGCACGGCAAGGTGACATAGAGGGGGTCTGACCGGCACCACGGACCGTTGCCCGCGTCATCGTTGCTCTTGACGTCAACGTTGAATACGGCGACATCGCCGGGGCTCGCGATGAGGTTCTGCGGATGGAAGATCAGAGTCGCAACGACCAGACACGAATCGGCGTCATAGAGACTGTCTAATCCCATTTGCTCGTCTACCCGTATCTCCATGCGGTAGAGCTCTACAGGATGGCACATATACGTGATTTGAGGGACCGAGGGGTCGAACTCCCCAAGACCGGGGACCGGCCACAGTCCCGCCTCCACGGAGTCCTCGAAGCAGAGGTTATAGCCACCGCTGTTCCCATTAGGTATCGCGGCCAGAACCGTCACACGCAGACTGTCCGTGGCTTCGTCAACGTAACCGTTTGGAGTCGTGCCGACATCATCTTCCACGCACTCAATCGTTCCGCCATCAATGATGATTTGCGGTTGAGCAAATGCGGCCGATCCGCCCAGCAGGCAGACCAAGAATGTGCCAAGCACAAATGCTGGAAAAAGAGCCCTTGATTTCATCTTGAAGCTCTCCTCGCTATGTGAATTTTCTCTAAATCCGTGCGATTGTCGGCCAAGAGTTCTCCCCCGGCCTTTCCATGGGAACTGGATTGTGCCCGGTTCTGAGGGCGAGCGGACTTCAGCCTGCCCTAAACCAGGCTCCGTAGAATGTCTCGAATGTCTCATTACAGCTTTTCCGCTTTTGATAGATAAATGGAACGGATACAACGCACCGGCGGCCATCTTGTCTGCCGGCACGCACCGATCAGGCTCTGGACTCGAACGCTTTCACTCTGCCTGTCGTCCGAACACAACGAACCCACAAAGTTTAGAGCGTCCTCCCCTCTAAGTCCATGAAAGTCCTATACCGTAAAAGATTTTGAAATATAATCAATGAAAAAGAATTTGTCAAGGAAAAAGTTTAATTATTTTAGCTTAGGTCGGAAACCGTCGATGCCCGGAAAGGGTTGCAGGACGCGAAATAGCGGATTTCTGCCTCTCATAACTCCCCTTGTGAAATCCTATGTCACTAATAAAACAACAATTTATAGTATAATCTACAACAGTCGACTCAACAGACTGCAGTCAACCCCAGGAGTGTCCGTACTATCTTGGCACCTACGACGGATGAGACTTGGGTAGGGTCCCAGTGGGGCGCCAGCTCGACAACATCCCAGCCGACGAGCTTGACTCCCCGGAGCGCAAGAAGCCAATCTTCTAATTGACAGAAACTTAACCCCCCAGGTTCTGGAGTTCCTGCTGCCGGAAAGTAGGCCGGATCGAGAATGTCCAAATCAACGGTGACATAGACTGGTCGGTCTGCCACCCATTGCCGAATCTCAGGTGGCGAAGCGTCTGCCCCCAAAACACGACAATTCCGGGCAAATTGAAATTCCTCAAGGACTCCTGACCGTGCCCCGACCTGCAAAATTCGTGACGGCGTTATGACTTCCGCGATGCGCCGCATGACGGTCGCATGACTCAGTCTGTCCCCTAAGTAGCTGTCTTTTAAGTCGAAATGCGCATCGAACTGGACGATGACCAAGTCCGGATACACTTCATGCACGGCCTGAACAACCGGCAGCGTAATCAGATGCTCACCACCGAGAACCGCCGGAATTTGCCGGGCAGCGAGAACACTCCTTGCCGCTGCACCGATGCGTGCGAGGGTATCCGACTTGTTCCCCGGTGAGACCTCAACATCCCCTGCGTCAGAAAAAGAGCAGTCTGCCAGATCGCATTCCAGTTTGGGATCATAGGTCTCCAGAACTTGCGAAGCTTCGCGGATTGCCTGAGGCCCAAAGCGCGCTCCGGGTCGGAAACTGGCTGTGCCGTCGTACGGGCATCCGAAGAGAGCTATCCGGACCGTCGGGCCCGCAGGCTTCGCACCCAAGAATGGAGCGGTCCGAAGGAAGCCCGTCAAACGATACTCTCCTTTGCGAATTCCGGCAGTACAAAGGCCGCGCGCTGATGATCCGGCGTATAGTAACGACAGGTTGTCGCGACCTGCCGCTGGCGTTCTTCATCGACCGTGAACGGATCAACACCATCCGACGCCCAGACGAAGTTCCAGTACCCCGTCGGATAGGTCGGAATCGTCGCCCCATAAAGGCGGCAGTCTTTGAAACGGCCCCGCAGCGCTTTCATCACCCTCGGAATCACAGTCCCGCGCAGAAAGAGACTTTCTATTTGGCCAATGAAGATCCCGTTGGGTCTTAGCGCCTTCTTAACTGACGCGTAGAACGGTTCTTCAAACAGGGCCACGGCGGGCCCCGTCGGATCGGTCGTATCTGCCAAGATGATGTCAAACTCGTTTCTCTGTTGGCGTATATAACCAACGGCGTCTTCAATATTTACCGTAACCCGTGGGTCGGAGAGCGATGCGGCCATATCCGGGAAATACTCCTTGCACACTCGGATCACTTCGTCGTCTATCTCACAGAGAACGATCGATTCCAGGCCCGGGTGCTTGAGCAGTTCCCGGACAGCTCCCCCGTCCCCACCTCCCACGACGCAGACGCGGCGCGCACCCGGATGGGCCAGCAAAGGAGGATGAACGAGCATCTCGTGGTAAACGAATTCATCCTTCTCCGAAAACATCGTGTAGTTATCCAGCAGGAGCACACGCCCGAACATCTCCGTCTCAATGACATCGATCTTCTGGTACCGGCTCTTCCCACTGAATAAGGTTCTCTGGATTCGGAGAGAGAACCTCATCCCCGGCACGAACTCTTCAGTGAACCAAATGCCCATCATGCAGGCCGAACCTCGACTCGAGTATGTTCATCGGAATGAGTAAAACGAAGAAACCACCAGGACACAAGCGGCGGTTTTTCAAGCCCATAGAGCCACTCCTGCAAGAGCGGTTGCTACTGTGACAACTCTCGTCTCGATGGCAACACTCTTGAGATCCTCAAGGACGAATCCGCGCACCTCAAAGGCATTGCGAACGAGCTGGCGCGCTATGTCCTCGCACTGTCCGGCTGATCCTTTCATGTGGTGTTCCATGATCACTCCCGGCTGATTGATGTCCCCGGGCACACCAATTGCCACAGCCGCCGCGATCAATTCGCCGGCAACATCACTCGTTTCCTGCGCGTACGCGATGGGTAGGAAGCTTCCGTAGGACAGGGCCGGAATGGGGATTTCCTGAGCGCCGGGTGGGAGAATGGAGCTGATGCGAATCAGGTTCGTATTTCCGATGCCGGAGGCCAAGAGCGCGTTGTCAAAAGAATTCAAGGGAGATGGACCGTCGGCACTTCCGCGCACAAAGAAATACTTGTTCCGAGTCCCGAAAGTCATTGAGGCACTACCGACTCAGGCTTGAAGGACAGCTTCTGGCCCTGAGCCACTTCGAGGATTCCCCGCTTCAGCTCCATGACGGAAGAGGACGCGGCATCCAAGGCAACCCGTAGATGCTTAAAAGCTATCTCGGGGTCAATCTCTTCGCCACAGGTGAACAAATCCACTGCCGCATACCCGTATTCGGGCCAGGTATGGATGGCCAGATGGGATTCCGCGACGACGACCACGCCGGTGACACCGTGAGGACTGAAGAGATGGAAGACCTCTTGAACAATCGTCGCTCCACACGCAGCCGCAGCGTCACGCATAGAGCGCTTGAGATACGCAACATCGTTCAACGTGTCCGAATTGCAGCCGTAATACTCGACTACAATCTGACGGCCGAGGGCTTGCACCGCACAATTCTCCTTAATGAAACACAGGTTACCAGAAGGCGAATCCGCCTCCGCGGGTTCCCCGGAAGGCATTCGGGAAACAACCCTGGAAGTATCTGTCCGCCTACCCCCCTTTCACTCAGCGGTTGTTCAATATCAAAACATGGGCGGCGTGGTCATCCAAAGAAGCTTGGCCACGCGCTTGCCGGTGTTCTCGATATAGTGGTCTCGCGCTGCTTCAAAGTAGAAACACTCACCTGAGCGAGCCCGCGCAGATTGGGTCCCGAAGTGGACCGTGATGATCCCCTGAAGCACCAAACCGAATTCCTCGCCCTGGAAAGGCTGAAAGGACTCGGTCTTCTCGCCGGGAGCCAATTCTACCAGCGCCGGCTCCATTCGCCGATTTGTGCCACCGGGAATCAGCAGTTGAAAGGACCGGACTCCGGCCTCCGCCAGAGCTGTTCGCTGGTTCTCCGAGAAGACGATCGAGTCTTCCGGCTCTTCCGCAAAGAAATCGGTCACCTTGACATTGAGCACCTGGAGGATATCCAGGAGGCTGTCCACGGAGATCGAGGTTTGGTCACGCTCAAGCTGGGAGATGAATCCCTTAGTCAGGTCAGAGCGTGCCGCCAGTTCTTCTTGGGTCAAGTCACTGGCTATTCTGAGATTGCGTAGTTGTTCCCCAATCTTCACGCAAAGCCATCACAGTTTATTAAACCTGTGGTTCAGTTAAGTAAGCCCATAATATAGCATGCGAAGAATCAGAGTCAAGAGTTTTCTCCACTTTTTTGCGCTCAACAATCTGTTTTTCCAGAACGAACCGATAACTGTTTACTAAACATGGAATAACAGTTAATCAAACCTGATCCTGAATTCTGACTCCTCCCAAACTCCAGTTTTAGCCTACCTCTGACATAACGCTGGAACTCACAAGATAGAAAGCCCCTTCCGGGCCATGGGACACCGGAAGGGGCTCTCCCCGAATCCGCAGCAAGAGGCCGCAGCGGATTTCTCTATTTCGGATTCGGCAGGACCAGCGTCTTCAATTCGGAAAGTTCCTCCATGGCAAATCGCACACCTTCGCGACCATAGCCTGAATCCTTGATTCCACCATACGGATAATTATCCACGCGGAAAGTCGGCACATCGTTCACGACGACTCCCCCAACCTCCAGGCGGTTGTAGGCTTGAAGGGCCTTGCCCATATCCGCTGTGAAGATCCCGGCTTGAAGGCCGAAACGAGATGCATTCACTTTCTCGATGGCTTCGTCGAGGTCGTGGTAGGCCTCGAGCGTGCAGACCGGCGCAAAGAGTTCCTCGCACGAGGCCGGCGCATCGGCAGGAACGTTTTCCAGCAGGGTCGGCGAGAACCGGTTCTCCGTGCGTTCGCCGCCACAGAGCAGCGTTGCGCCGCGCTGGAGCGCGTCCGTCACTCGCATCTCCGCCTGTTCGGCCGACGACACATCGATCATCGCACTGAGGTCCGCAGTCTCATCGAGCGGATCTCCCAGTTTGAGCTGACCCACTCGTTTGACTAACTCGCTCTTGACTTGTCGATAGACCTGCTCGTGAACGAAGATCCTCTGGACGGAAATGCAAATCTGCCCGGCGTAAGCGTAGCCTCCTTTCACGGTCCGAGTGATTGCCCAATCGAGGTCGGCATCGGGCTCGATGATCACACCGGCGTTGCCGCCCAGCTCCAGAGTGACCTTCTGTCGCGGCAACATCGCTTTCAGGCGCCAGCCGACTTCTGCCGATCCTGTAAACGAAAGCGCGGCAAAGCCCTTTCCCTTTGCGATGAATGGCTCAATGTCCTTTGCCACAGCTGGCAGGACATTGAAGGCTCCGGGAATGCCTCCTGCGTCTCGGTAGATTTCCGCGAGCAGAAGCGTGGAAAGGGGCGTTGCGGAAGCAGGTTTCAACACAACGGCATTCCGGGCCGCGAGAGCCGGGGCCACCTTGTGCGCGACAAGGTTCAGCGGGAAGTTGAAGGGTGATATCCCCAAGACGACGCCGATAGGAAACCGGCGGACAAGAGCCAGACGATCGCCACCGGCAGCCGTAATGTCGAGCGGCAGGATTTCGCCGCCCCAACGCACGACCTCGCCCGCCGCCAAAGCAAAAGTGGAGACGGCGCGAGAGACCTCACCCCGGGCGTCACGAATGGGTTTGGCAGCTTCCTGAGCCAGAGTGCGGGCCAGCTCTTCGGCACGCTGCTCAATCCCCTCCGAGATTCCTCCAAGAATTTCGGCGAGCTTGTAAGTCGGGAGATTCCTGGTCGTCTGGAAAGCCTCGGCTGCCGCGCGGAAGGTCTCTTCGATTTCCGAGGCACCGGGCCTGGCGACGGTGGCGATCTCCTCGCCGGAATAGGGATTCCGCACCGAATACGCTTTCTCTGTCTCGCGGAACTCGTTGCCGACAAAATAACCGAAAGAACGCTTCATTTCTTTGTTCACCATCTATTCAAGGTCTGGAGTTGTGTTCATGTCGTCGGGAAGACTGCTTCGTTCTTCATCTTTCATGGATGGAATTCAATGCTTTTTGACTTCGTGCTATGCATTTCGTATATTTCGGAGGATGCATGAATTTCGTCTGAACCATATTACTCGTCAGAAGACTTACACCGACGGAAAAACTCCCCCAAAGACCATTGTCGCGCTCGACGATGTGACGGTGGATATCTTCCCTGCGTGTATTACTTGCATCCTGGGGGCGTCCGGAAGCGGAAAGTCCACCCTGCTCAGACTGCTCAACGGACTCGAAAGCCCGGACGCCGGTGAAATCTTCTGGCGCGACAGACTTCTGGCAGATTACCCGCCCCGCGAGCTGCGTCGGCGTGTGGCCCTCGTGTCACAGATCCCGGCTCTCTTCGACGGAACGGTTCGGCAGAACCTGCTTTTCGCCTTCCTGTCCGAGAAGAAGGCTGATCTTCCTGCCGAAGAGCAACTGAACGACACGCTGCGTCTGGTTAACCTCGATCCCCCGGCGTTTCTTGAGCGCCCCACTTCAGCGCTCTCCATTGGTGAGAAGCAGCGTGTGATGCTCGCGCGAGCCCTTCTACGCTCCCCCGAGGTTTTGCTGCTCGATGAGCCAACGGCCGCTCTCGACACGGAATCGACAGCCATCGTTGAGACAAGCATCCTTCGCCTCCAGGAACGCCTTTCGATTGCTTGTGTCTGGGTGACCCATCTGCCAGGACAAGCCCGCCGCGTGGCGTGTCAGATTCTTGTTCTGAAATCCGGCAGACTTGTTCACGCGATGAGCAAGTCGCAGGATTCCGACCGCTTCCTGGCCGAGTTCGAAAGGACTCTCGAAAGATGAAATACATTGACCTGAGCTACTGGGATCTGCTTATCGCCACGAGCCTGCTCGCTCTGGGAGCGATTGTCCTTTGGCGTCAACGACTGGGTCTTGTGCGGGATTTGTTGTGGGGATCGGTGCGGGCGTTTGTGCAGCTTTCATTGGTCGGGCTCGTCCTGAAATGGATCTTCGCGACAGAGCATCCCCTGCCTGTGGCTGCGTTCTTTCTCCTTATTATCGCGGCGGCGACACTGACGGCAGGTCGACGACAGAAGAAACGGCTGCCACACTCGCACCTCCTGCTCGCATGCGCAATCTCGGTCGGCGTCATTCCAGTCCTGGCTATCGCAACTTTTCTCGTCATTCGACCCAGTCCGTTTTGGGTCGGCCAGTATCTGCTGCCGCTGGCAGGCATGACGACGGCAGGCGCCATGAATGCCGCCAACTTGACCTTGAACCGATTAGCGGGAGAAATGAAATCGAGGCAGCACGAGATCGAAGCCGTGCTCGCCCTTGGGCTCAGTCCTCAGGCCGCCGTGAAGGAACTCACGCGCGATGTCGCTCAGGCCGCATTGATTCCAACAATCAACGCCCTGATGGCGGTCGGGATCGTACAGCTCCCGGGGATGATGTCCGGGCAGATTCTGGCCGGTGTGCCGCCCGTCGCGGCCGTGCGCTACCAGATTATTATCATGTTCATGCTCGCCGCCGCACCCACTGTGACGACCGCGCTGACCATTCACTGGGCGACAAACACCTACTTCACGAAACGCGAACAGCTCCGTTACGATCTGGTGACCTGAAACCTCTTTCTCAGATCCAGAGCCCCCCGTGGACATTCATCACAGATCCGTTGACATAGCTTGCCCGAGGAGATGCAAGGAAGAGAACGGCATCGCCGATATCCGCCGGGCTTCCGACGCGGTTCAGGGGCACTTCGCGCGGCATCCACTCTCGCTTGGACGGCGTCATGGCATCGTTTTCGATGAATCCGGGGTTCACGACATTTGCACGAATGCCGTTGGCCGCTTCCTCACGCGCCAAGGTCTGCGCCAGAATAACCACGCCGGTCTTGGCAATGGAATAGGCGCAGGTTTCAAAGGCGCTGCTGACGCGTTCAGCGTTCGGCGCGCCAATGAAAATGATGATACCCTCTTGCTGTGCCCGCATGATGGGAACGACATGATGGACGCAGTAGAAAGCGCTGTTTAGATTCCCGTCGATCATGAGTTTCCAGTCTTCGGGAGCCATATCGGCCACGCGCTTCATTTTGAACGGGCCGACATTATTGACGAAGATGTCGAGGCGGTCGAACCGGGTTTGAGCTTCGGCGATCATGCGCTCCACTTCCGATTCCTGCGCGACATCGGCGCGGATGGCGTGAGCCTTTCGACCCAAGCCACGGATCCATTCGACGACTTCCCACGCCGAATCCTCGCGTTCAAGATAGTTGATAAGGATGTCCGCTCCGGCTTGCGCGAGCTTCAGTGCAATCCCCCGGCCGATTCCGCGGGAGCCCCCGGTGACAAAAGCGACCTTGCCTGCCAGGTCGTCTGGAGTAACCATGCTACCCCCGTCGAGCAGTTAGATGATAAGAAAGCGATGAGATGTTCAACAATCGTGAAAGATACGAAAATCAGAAAAGGAATGCAAACCTGAAGTGGGACAGGCGTTGGCTGGCGCAACGCGTCGGAAGTCTCCTTCTCATACTTGCGTGTGCGGCATCACCGATGCAGGCGCAGACTCAGATCGACACCAGCGTGGTCGTCGGGGATTCTGTCTCCCACTTCTGGCTTCAGGTGCCCGCCGACTACAGCCCGGCGCACCCGCCTGCCCTTCTGGTCTGGTGGCACCAATGGGGAGGCACAGAGCACGAGATGCGGGACTTCACCCAGTTCGATGAAGAAGCCAATCAGCGCGGATGGCTGGCTGCGTCGCATTTCGGCTGGTGCGACCGCCACTGGAATGATCCAATGGCCCAGGACTACGCGACCGCCATGCTCGGTTGGATCCGCGAGAACTATCCTTTTGACGAGGACAGTCTCTACTTCATCGGGGGGTCGATGGGAGGGGCGGCGGGCATGGTTTATCACAACAACAACTGTGATTCACGCGGTTTCTTCCTCGCCGCGACTGCCTCAGGTTCAGGGATCACGGACTGCTACCGCCGTGCGATGGAATACCTCGCCCAAGGCGATACGAACCGAAGCATGCGTGATGTCTTCGGTGGCTTGCCTTGGGAGGTGCCCTTCGAATACCAGCGCAATAGCGCCATCCATTTCGCCGATACGACCTACAGCATGCACTTCAACAGCCGCCGTCTGCCGGTTCTTCTAACCTTCGGGCTCAATGAAGGTGTCTGGAAATCCCATGCACTCGACTTGGACTCCGTGCGCCAAGGGTGGGCGGACACGACCTTCACTTTCGAGTGCCCGCACGGTGGTCACGGATATGGTATCATGTGGCCGCCGGAGATTTGCGATTGGCTATCGGGTTTTCGAGCGAACCGCTATCCCGACGAAATCTCCATCAATGCCGATGAGGCCGGCCGGTATTACTGGGTATACGCAGAGCCAACCTGTGCCGATACTACCTTCGCCCGCTTTGAAGCACGCAGAATGCCCGCCGAGAACCGCGTGGACCTCACCGGTATCCGACATGTCGCGCTCCTGGAAATTGATGGGGAAGAACTCGGACTCGTCCTCTCCGAGACGATTTCAGGCCATTGGAGGAACCTTGAGGCGGGTGCGCACATGGAAGTGGCGGTCGTGGGTCTGGTGGCGTCGCCTGACAGTATCACGGTGGACGGCACACCCACAACGGCGTGGGACTACAATCCGGTCCAGAGACGGTTGACCGTGACGGTCGGCGAAGGTGGTCTGTTTCGTGTCTATCCGCAGGCCTCAAACGCAGACGAGTCTCCGCGGGCGGCTCCGATTGTCACGAGAGTCCTGGGCAACTATCCGAACCCGTTCAACCAGTCAACCTGCGTTCTCTTCGAACAGGCCCGCTCGGGATCTGCGACGCTTACCGTGTACAACCTGCTGGGACAAAAAGTCTGGAGTTGGTCCTCACTGTTGGAACGAGGAACTCACCGCGTAACCTTCGGCTGCGAGGGGCTGTCGTCCGGAGTCTATCTGTATCGTCTGGAATCCCCCGAAGAATCTCCCATAAAACGCATGGTGCTCATTCGATGACACATTCCAATTGTCGCTTGGGCTTTCTCTGGCTCCTGGCTGTCTGTTTTGTGGTGGCAGGCAGTCACACCGCGAGAGCCGAAAGACCCATTGTGGCCACTACGGTCTTTGCGGTCCAGAGCCTCATCGCGCAGATCACCGGGCCGAACATCCGGGTCGATGGAATCATCCCTCCGGATCGGTCACCCCACGCGTATCAGCCGACCGACGAAGACATCGCAGAAGTGGATCGCGCCGATCTGCTCGTCTGCGTCGGCCTGGGTCTCGACGAGTGGGCTGTGACTCTTGCCGAAGAGAAGCAGACCCCCGTCGTGGTGCTGGCGGAGCTCCTGAATGAACCACCCGGCGCGGATCCCCATCTGTGGATGGACCCGATGGTCATGGCCAACGCTGTAACTCTTCTGCAGAAGGAGTTCGCCAAGCGCTTTCCGAGTCATTCTCCAACGATTTCGATGGGCGTGCGGCGTACAGTCGATTCACTCTTCGCGCTTGACGCCTGGATTTCCGCCCAGCTTTCGCCTTTCATCGGTTCCGCCTTCGTTGCGCATCACAACGCGTTTGGGCGTCTGGCTCGGCGCTACGGTCTGGCTGTGATCGATGTGCTGCTGGAAGACCCCGCCGGTGAGCCATCTCCTGCCTATCTTGAAGATGTGGCCGACAGACTGGCGAAGTTCTCACGCCGTATCGTTTTCTACTTCCCTCAGTTTGACCGACGCCCGGCGCAGAAAGTCGCCGATCGTGCCGATGCCCGGCTTGTGGAACTTGACCCCGAAGGTTATCCTCGAGTGCCGGGGCGAGAGAACTACTTCCTTCTCATGCGCTACAATGTGCGCCAGATGGTTGCGGCGTTCCAAGGCGAAGAGTGAGCCGATCCCGGGCAGACCGTCAAGAGACTCCCGGGACGGCGGCGCGTGCCCAAATCAACGCGCTTGTCGACAAACAATGCCTACTCAACAACAAGGAATTGTGGCTGTACCCTGTAGAATCTCTTCTGCGACGCGTCGTAGCTGATCAAGCAGGAAGTCCCTGATACGATATCAAGAACTGTGTACGGTCCGTCGGGAACATGCGCCGACCAGACAATATAGTTCGCGGCCATGGGATCGCGCTGCCAACGGAGTTCGAGGTTCTCACCCACGACCTGAATCACGAGCTCCAAAGGTATAGGGTCATAAGTTGAATCAGGAGCCAAGCCTGTGAAAACCAGTTGATCCGCGATCAAGCGATAATCTGATGAACTCGTGCTTTTTCCAGTGACTCTCAGCGTGAGCAAATGAGGTGATCCGTCATGGAACATCGTCCCCAAGCTAATTGAATCGCTGCGCACATGACCCGAGCTATAACAATCATATCCCGACACCCGCACTGTATCATCCCATAGAACATCCATGATTCCTCGATTCGGCCCTCTCTGAATGAATAGGTCCATATCGAAACTTCCGGAAGAGCTAAGGGGAACCTCGAAAACAATCGAATCGCCGGCGGTTGTCGCCCGCAATTCCACGCCGAGACTCCCACCAAGTGCTACATTCCAGTACAGTAAGTAGGACGGGTGGCAAGAGATCGGAGGGCAGGATCCCTCGATTTCCCAGCGGATTCGACGGTCAAGCGTGAGCGTATCTTGGACATCCCCCACACAGGTATGGAGTCTCACCTCGACGGATCCGTTTGGCAGGGCTGGAGTCTGGACACGTCCCCAAAGGACAAAGGTAGAGTCAAGCCTGAGAGCGGAGGGCAACCAGTCCACAAACTGGTCGTTACAATATACCGCTGCTTCATCGAGAGAGGGAACTGGAAACGCTGACAGCTCGAGTGTGTCATAAGGAAAGAGAAGGGTGTCGCCGCGTAGGTTAATCACAGAGAGATTCAACTCGGACTCAACCAGTAAGTGAGCCTCAACCGTGTCAGTATTTCCATCATAGGTAACAAGAAGCGAGTAATCTCCATCTGGCATGGAAGGACAAAGAGCCGTGCCTTCATAAGTTCCCTGCGACGTTGTCCGCCCCGGCAATCCTGTCAATGGTATTTCGCCCAGAGTGAATTCCAGAGGGACATTGGGCGGGAGAAGCCTACCGTGGATGCAAAAAGGTTCGCCCTCATAGAGTCTACCGTCTCCGTTGGCATCTTCAAAAGACCATTTCTCAAGTTGCGCATAGTAGAGCAAAACCGACCGGTAGGTCCCTGATTGTTCACTGTGAGGTCCATGTTCAATAGCGAAGGTCAGACGGTCTGTGAAAGCGACATAGTCCAAAGCGTGAATCCGATAGGCCGCATGACGGCCGGGATTCGCTCGCCGATAATACGTGACACCGAAGTAGGCCCGCGACAGAAGCCCGCCCATGTAATAGTAACCGCAGTCAAAGTAATCTTCCGTTCCAGTTCCATTCCATGAAGGCTGCTCGTCTGCGTCCACCCAGATAAGTTCATCGCCTTCAAGCAACCTCCCTGCATCGATGGTTTCGTTCGTGAGCATGCACGCGACGAGATGCCCACGCTCATTGATATCCATCAGCGTTACGGGTTTGCGGAAGACGAGATCGCTCTGGACTTGCGCGACAGCACACAGGCGCGTCGAGTAGATTTCGCGCGGAGTCCAGCTCACCGCCGCCTCGACAGAAACGGCGCTTTCACAAGTGTTCGTGAGGGCCAATAGAGCGCCCTGCTGAAAGGGCATGGGAAAGTAGAATCCAACTCTACTGCCGCTCAAAGAAAAACCGAGAGCGTTAATGTCTTCCGTCGAGAATCCCATAGCGATTAAATCTCCCAGAGGCGCTTCAATGCGCGGGAATGCTTCGCCATCATAGCTAATACCAAGGACAAGCCCTCGAACCCGTTCCCAACTCATCGGAGAAATCTCAATTTCGAATCGGAAGATTGTCCCCTCCCCAGGAAGACTCGCAATCCCGACCGTCGAATCTGGGGCGATGGTCAAACTGGTATCATGGCGAATGCTGTCCGACGGCACCCAGGGCGGTTCGTGAGTGGTCTGCAGCAAAAGACCTAAGGAATCGAGCTTCTGCTGATAGTCAGGACTGGGCGGCATCGTAAATGAAGTGACGCCAATGTTGTCGTCGAATTCAATGACATTGACATGGTAGTAGAGCCAAATAGGACCCGGTGGCCCGAGCGTCATCCGGAAGTGTTCTCGAAATAGAATGGGCAAATAGCAGCA
>Ga0315537_1000633_pt1 | contig 27731 bp, 24 predicted proteins | sample SalMarSW160270MG_FD_203091 | JGI IMG/M metagenome (GOLD analysis project Ga0315537, IMG submission 203091) | Salt marsh sediment microbial communities from the Plum Island Ecosystem LTER, Massachusetts, United States - Salt Marsh Sediment SW1602-70 ...
TTCGATTGCGGGGGAAAGGGATTCCTCACCTGAACGCTCACGGGATCGGTGACGAACTGGTGCAGGTGACGGTCTGGACACCGGATAAACTTTCGCCCGAGGATGAACATCTTCTAAAAACGCTGGACAAATCACCGTCATTCGCGCCTCCCAAAAGCGACAAGTCGTTTTTCCGTAAACTAAAAGATTCGCTGGGCTTGTAAAGATGCCCGGTAATGACAAAGATACCACAAATTATATAGAAGCATCGTTATCGGTTCCGCAAAACATTCATGACGCGGTCTGCAATTTTATAATCGAAAATTATTCCGGCGGATTGATTCTGGAGGCGGAGGAAAAATCGGATGAGGTGGGGATAAAGTTTCATGTGCCCGAATCCGACGGTGACGGATTCCGAACGGGACTTGTAGATTATATCAATCGAATATTACCGAGTCGGTCTTTTAGTCTTTCCTGTATAAAATCGAAAATCATCAAGAATGTCGAATGGGTAGATGCGTACAGGCAATCGGTAAAGGCGACAGTGGTAGATAGTGTCGTCATCAGGCCGCCGTGGTTGGCCGTGGATTATAAAGACAAGTTGGAAGTTGTCATCGAGCCGAAAATGGCCTTCGGAACTGGAAGTCATGAAACGACGAAACTCTGTATCCGGGAAATATTGAGTTATTTTAGGCCGGGACAGACTTTTTTTGATCTGGGGTGCGGATCGGGAATTCTTTCGATACTGGCGGCAAAATTGGGGGCGAAAATCGCTAAAGGGGTGGATACCGATTTGATGGCGGTCCAGAATGCGATGGAAAATATCGAAATTAATGGTGTGCAGGATGCAGTCATCATTGAATCGGGGTCGATTGAACGGGCGGGCGATGATCCGCTGTATGATTTTTTGGTTGCCAATCTGATAAAAAGTACGATTCTCGAACTATATGAAAAAATCGATGCGGCGGTCAGGTCAGGCGGAATTATTGTTTTGTCCGGACTTCTGCAGGAAGATAAAAAAGACGTTGTCGCCATGCTTACGGAATTCGGCGTGCTAAAGTATAACATTAATAAAGAGGGACAATGGCTTGCCATAAGGGTAGATAATAAATGATTCATGTTTGTTATGTCCAACCTGAAAAAGTAACGGACGACCAATTGATAGTTGAGAGCACCGAGGCGCATCATCTTCGAAAAGTGATGCGGCTTAAAAAGGGCGATCCGCTGATAGCGGTTGACGGGTGCGGAAATGGATATAAAGCCGAGATTGAGAAATTTTCGGGGGGCGGGATTGAGTGCAAAATCCATTCGAAAATTAGACGATTCGGGGAGCCGGTGAATTTCGTAACCCTGGCGGCAGGTTTGTCGGTCGGGTATAAATTTGATGAAGTGGTTCAAAGCGCCACGGAACTTGGTGTATCGCGAATAATCCCGCTGATTACCGAAAAATCGAAGATAAAACTCGACGAGGAAAGAAGGCAGCAACTTAGACTTAACCGTTGGCGTAAAGTGGCGATTGCCTCTATGAAACAAACCGGCCGCTCGCTGCTTCCGGAAGTCACGCCGTTCTATGATTTCGTGAGTCTGTTTTTAGGTCCGGAGAAACTTGGCCGGAAAATTCTTTTTGACCCGTCGTTCGCCGATAAAAGCATATCCGATGTTAAAATCGCGTCGGGCATAGAGGCGGTGACCATATTGATCGGCCCGGAATCCGGTTTCTCAAGATCGGAGATAGAAACGGCGCGGGAGAATAATTGCGAGATTGTCTCGATGGGGCAAAGGGTGCTCAGGACGGAGAATGCCTCGCCGGTGGCGGTGGCGCTGGTGATGAATCTTCTGGGTGAACTCAGATAATATTTCATTAAGTCGATAAATAGACAGATGGAAATAAATTTGATATATATCTGCATTTTTCTGCTCGGAATTTCATTCGGGTCATTTCTGAATGTATTGATTTACCGGATTCCGAGGCAGAAAAAGTTCAGTTTCAACCGTTCGTTTTGTCCGCACTGTGAAGCGAGAATAAAATCCTATGACAATATCCCTCTGCTGAGCTATCTGATTCTGCGTGGTAAATGCCGGTCGTGCAAGAAACGGATTTCGATTCGTTATCCGATTGTCGAGCTGCTCAATGGCCTGGCGTATGTTTTCTTTTTCTGGAATTATGGTATAAACCTACATTTTTTTGCATTTTCATTTTTATCGTCGATACTGATTGCTATCTTTTTTATCGATCTTGATTTTCAAATTATCCCCGACCTGTTTACAATTCCGGGGATGGCTATCGGATTGGGAATATCGCTGGTACCGGGTGGCATCGGGATTATTGAATCGGCGATCGGACTGGTGGTCGGAGGAGCTGTTCTGTATTTGATTGCCGAGCTGGGTGATCGATTGTTCAAAAAAGAGAGTATGGGCGGCGGGGATATCAAGATGGCGGCGATGCTGGGGGCGTTTCTCGGTTGGCAGAAAGTTGTCTTTATATTTTTCGCCAGCGCTGTTATCGGATTGGTTATTTCGATCATCCTGATGTTTTTCTCGCGGGAGCTTCGCGCCAAGCGGGTAATACCATTCGGGCCGTTTCTTGCAATAGCGGCGGTGGTGGCGATCGTGTACGGTGATAAAATCATTTCATATTATCTGAATACGTTTTTGGGTGTCTAGGACATTGCGCCTCGTCGCCCGAGTCTTCGGGGGCGGTTTTGAAATCTTCATTCAATTCTTCGTCCTTCGAGCCGGTCGCAGGGCGGATGGACTACTGAACAATCCGGGTGCAGAGTAGGATGTCTGCCGCCCTCAACAGATTTAATTTAAGCCATATTGTGCCGACAAAAGAAGGGTGGGGTGGGAGTCTGCGACCCTGCAGAGATATTAAAAAGGCAGGTCTCGGGCAGATCTGCTTTATACGTCTGCGCATGAAGACGGCGGGTCTCAAGGAGACCTGCCCTACACGTCAGGAGCGCGGGGCTCCTGACCTACGCGAATAAGAATAATAGGGATGAAAAAAGGGAAGTTTCAATTCGAAATCAGGCTTGGGCTGGCGCTGATCGTGCTGGTGCTCTTGATTCTGAATTTCGCATCGCATTATACAATATTCAGAGTCGAAAGGTCACTGGAAAAGCAGCTAAAAGATGAACTCAGCGAAGCGGCGGTTAAGACGGCCAATAGTATCACCAGATATGGTGCCGTCGGACTGCCCGACTCGGTAGTTTCTTCCATAATCGCCGATTACGCCCTGGCCGATGTCAATGTAATTCACCTTAATTATAATCGCGTTCTGGCGATCCAGAAAAATCAGAAATTGGATTCCGCTTTTTTAAACCTCGACAGTGAAATTACGTCCGAGACTTTAAGCCCGGTGCTGTCGAATGAAAGCGTTTTTTATCATGTAAGCGGCGATAAACGTTTCGCTTTATATTACCCGTTCGTCTATATCGGGTCGAAATATCTGGTCATCGTGTCAAAAGACAGCCACGTTGCCGGTTCGCTTGAAAATGTCGAACGGATTTTGATATTTTTCGGAGTTCTTGGATTGATAATAATCTTGTATGTCGCCGCGAAGTTTTTCAGGCAGGTTATTGACCCGTTTAAACGGCTTAGAGAAAAGGCCGAAGAATCGGGGAGGCTGGATATATCGGGTGATGATGAAGTCGCGCAGTTGATATCTTCGTACGAGAAGATTATAGCTGAGCTCAGACAGAAAGAGAGGGAGCTTAACCGGCGTATGGACTTACTTTCCGAGATGTCGGGGGGATTGGCGCATCAACTGCGTAATTCGATCGCGGCTATAGTAGGATTCGGCCGGATTATCAGGAAAAAGGCGGCGGGTCAGGAGATAATCGAACGGAATATCGAGTATTTGCTAAAGGAGTCGCACGAAGCGGAAGAGCTGATGGAGCGGTTTCTTGATTTTGCACGGCCGCTGCAATTAAACGAATCAAGATTCGAGTTGAATAAATTACTGGCCGATATTGGCGCGGCGGTATCTGAAAAGTATAAAAATATAGATGTTATAATCGATTCAGGATCGGCCGGTGAGTTAATCCTGCGGGCTGATGAGTTATTGTTAAAACAGGCGATAGGGAATTTAATCGATAATGCCTGTTCGGCGTATGAAGGACTGAACGGTCAGGTAAGGATAAGGATTGAAGCGGTCCGGGCGACCTGCCGATTGCATATTATTGATGAGGCTTCGGGGATTCCGGACGAGCTGTGGGATAAAATATTCACGCCATTTTTCTCCGGCAGCCCGTCCGGAGCCGGATTGGGCCTGCCGCTGACGCAAAAAATAATCGCGCTTCATAAGGGGACGCTGACTTTCGACTCGATACCGGGTAAGGGAACGACCTTTACTATTTCTCTGCCGGAGGCGGTAATGCAGGAGAAAATAGACCGAGAGAAGCATATCCGCCAGGTAGTTTCATAAAGTCATTGCCTTTTCGGTGTGATTATCTATATTCCATCCCAAAAGCTTAATGGAGGCAGGATGATTTCTCCCAGTAATTTCAGGAAGGGTTTAAAATTGATGTATGAAGGGAGCCCTTATCTGATAGTTGATTTTCAACATGTCAAGATGGGCCGGGGCCGACCGCACGTTAAAGCGAAGCTTAAGCAACTACTGACGGGACAGGTTATCGAAAAATCGTTTCTGACGACTGAATCGTTCGATGAGCCGGATATGGAAGAACGCAAAATGCAATATCTGTATTCGCAGGGAGATTCGTTCGCGTTTATGGATTCCAAGACATTTGATCAATTTGAAGTCAATGCCGAATCGTTGGGTGATTCGCGTTGGTATCTTATCGAAAACGACGAATACAGTATAATGTTTTTCGAGGGCCGGCCGATTTCGGTGCAGCTCCCGGCATCGGTTATTCTGGATGTAACCTGGGCCGAGCCGGCCATTAAGGGTGATACGGTTTCCAACGTGATGAAGTCGGCCAAGGTGGCCAGTGGTTTGGAAGTGAAGGTTCCGATGTTTATCAAAGAAGGTGACCGGATAAAAGTCGACACTCGAACCGGTGAGTATATTGAGCGGTCAAATTGAGATAGAGAAATTTACTCGCGTTCTGGGCATAGATGAATCGGGCAAGGGGGACTTTTTGGGACCGCTGGTTATAGGGGGGGTCCTGGCCGATGAAAAGGGCGCGGAGTCACTCCGGAAAAAAGAAGTAAGGGATTCGAAAAAAATATCAGACGGTCGGATACTCGAGTTGAGCCGCTGGATTAAGGACAATTTCGTCCATTCGATTGTCGTTATCGGCCCCGAAAAATACAACCAGCTTTACAAAAAAATCGGAAATCTCAATAAGCTACTGGCGTGGGGGCACAGTCGGATTATCGAAAATATCGCAGCCGCCAACCAATTCGATCTGGCGGTGTCGGATAAATTCGGCCGTTCCGATTTTATCGAAAAGGCGCTGATGAAAAACGGGCGTAATATCAAACTTCATCAGCAGGTAAGGGCCGAAACGATAGTCCAGGTGGCGGCCGGATCCATTCTTGCTCGCGCGGGATATATTCAGTATATGAAAAGGCTGTCGGATTTGTATGACGTGACGCTGCCGAAAGGGGCCGGGAGTAATGTCGATGAGGCGGCGCGGAAATTTATCGCAAAATACGGTCATGACGAGTTGGGCAAAATTGCCAAGCTTCATTTTAAAAATTACAAAAAAGTCTGTCGATGACATCCAGTCAGGTTGAGAAAAATATATTGAACGATAATTATTCGGGTTCCTCGGAAATCTTTGAGTCGGCTCTAAAATATATCCTTAAAAATTTAAGGCAGGAGAGATTTACAGAGAAGCGGTTTTCTCATATATATAAATTTATTGGAGTTGTGAGCAACAGGTTTTCTTCAATGGCGCTGGTTGGAAACGGCCTTAAGAAGGTCGAACGAATACTGGCCAAATATAATCCTGAAAAGAAAAATAGGAAAGAGATTGCCGAGGGAATAGAGACGATTCTGTCTGAATTTCACGATATCGATAAGAGGGTTATAAAAAATAGTCGATATATTTTCGGCAGGAAAATTAGAGTAGTCACGTACAGCCAATCCGGATTGGTCAAAAAAGTCCTGGCGCATTATCGAAGGAAATTAAAATTTGTTGTTATCTCGGAGGCGCGGCCGGCGATGGAGGGAAGGCGAATGGCGGAGTATCTGTCCGGATCGGGTATTCGCACGAAATTTTGTGTCGATATGCTGCTTCCGGAATTGATGCATGGCGCTGATTATTTTTTAATTGGAGCGGATAGTGTCGGGCCGGATGTTTTTATAAATAAAATCGGAACGACAGTACTGCTGAAAGCGGCTCGTGATGCCGGGCTGAAAAATGTCGTTCTTTATGAATCCTTAAAAGAGATGAAGCAGGATCCGCGCCCGGCCGATATACCGATGCTGGCCGGAGAAGAAATTTATAATAGGAAGGAAAGTCGGCGAATTGAAGTATTCAATCGTTATTTTGAAATCATTCCCGGTCGGTTAGTTCATAAATTTATTTCAGATAGAGATGTTTATACTCCGGGTTCACTCCGCAGACATATAAAGACGGCCGGGCGGTGAGATAACCGCCCAGCCGTTCAGTCAAGCAGATGATACCACTGAGGTCTTAGTAGTTCCACCCCGGAACTCTTTCGCCGACGACCTTTCCGTCCGGGTAGACATCGGAATTTTCGCCAAGGATATATTTGACGAGACCGATACCGGGAGCATACCAGTAATTATAATCATAGTCACCATTTTCGCTGCCGACTTTTATGCAATTATGATAGGTAATGCCGCTGGTAAGGGTGATATCTTCAATGGTGCAAATCTCGTAGCTATTGCTGCCGGAGGACGGGAAGTTTTTGAACGATCCGCCGCCACCGGTAATTGGATTTAAGCCGTCGTAAGGATTATAGTCGCCCGGACCACCATTACCACCTGATAATCCGGAGTCGGAATATTTGATATAATTGTATCCGTAGTTAATATCGATGACAGCTCCGCTGTCCAGAATCCCCTTGGAAGTGGTGAACCGCGGCCATGTTTTGCCGACCGTAAACGGCGTCGAAAGGATTGCCTCCGGTCTCGAGTATAGATCATCGTAGTAGTACAGGACATCGTCATCAAGGCAAAGGTAGCCGGTGTCGGTATAAAAGGGATGATCGACGTCGAAACTAAGCCAGGTGAATATAGTCTGGGTACTGCTGTAAGGTATCGAACCGCCGATGATGTATCTTTGCCGGGTGGTATCGCCGGTGGAGTTATCGATGACACGAAAATCCAGATTGGTCCCACTCGTCAGCGGGAAGTACGAGGTGAGGCTCATCGCCGAAATATCTCCGGAAGTTTCGTGTGATACGGGTGATTTGGAGCATCCAAGCCAGACGATGACGGCCAAAAGAATGACTCCTATGATCAGAAGTCCCAGATTGAAAAAGAATTTTTTCATATTTCCTCCCTCATTTAAGGCGAGCAGTTAATTATTTCATATCCAGTTGCCCGGTCGATTATGCAAGCCGGATGCCATAATGTTTATCTGCAGGCAAGAGATTGTCTTTAAAGCGTTTATAATACCCGAAATATAGTCCGTGGAGAAAAAACGGCGTAAAGATAGTGGGGGTTATCCCACAAATATGGGACAGATTCCGGCTTTATGAGAAATTGAATGATATTAAGGGAATTAATCCAAATTGCCGAAGTAATGTACATATAGCAAGTGTTTCTATATCAGGAGCTTATAACGCACGAGGCGCGGTGATGACACAGTTTATATTAGATATGTTTTTTACCCTGGTTTTTGTGCTTCTTTTTATCTTTTTGGTGAGAATCAAAGAAAGGGCATTTGTCGAAAACAGGGAAAGCTACCGGTACACGGTTTCGGGTATTTCCGTTCTATTCTTTGCTTCCCTTCTGCGATTGCTGAATCATCAGGGATTATTCGACACGGTGCCTTTTTTATCCGAGAATATTTACTTCGATCTTTCGGAGGCGATCGGCATCGTGACCGGTATTGCGCTGATGATTGCCGGGGTTTCGATCTGGCTGCCGATGAAGCGGCGGGCAAAAGATGACGATAATGGCAGGGCGAAGCAGTCTCTGCTTATTCAGGAGATATTTCTTGAAATAATCCAGGCAAACGAAATAAATAATCTATTCGAGCGCATTCCGAAATCGATATGTAAGGGTTTTGGGTTTTCCGGTTCGGCGGTTTATCGACTGAATCACAAGCGGGGGAGATTTATTTGCAGCAATTTGAACGATCCGAAAAACAGCTCAAAAAAGCTGGAGAAACTTCAATTCGAACCCGGAACGGCTTTATCAGTTCTGGAGGATGTAGACAATGTTTTCGGTACGACATTTCCGCTTCTTATAGAAATAGACGGTCGTCTTAAAGCGGTGATTTTATTCTGGAGAGAAGAGGACGAAGAAGTGAGCGCCGATGACCGTATGGCGCTGGAAAAAATCGAGCGGACTTTATCGTATCGTCTGAAATCCCAGTTTCTCCGACACAAACAGATTTACACCGAAGAGAGTCTGCAGTATTTACGGCAGATGCAAAGCATTATATCAATGCGAAAGGACGTCAGGCGCAATATACAGAACTTTCATCTGTTGTTTAACCGGGCATCGGGTGCGGAATATTTTTCACTGGCGGTACTTGATAAACATCGTAAAAATTTAAGGCGATATACGGTCGGTATGGATCGCAGAATTCTTCTGGAGAACGGCGCTTGTTTGCCGATTGAGAATACTCAGATAGAAGCGGTTTTGGCCAACCGCCGGGGTTTGCTGATTGCAGATATAGGGTCGGATTCGAAAAATAACGTGGACTCGTTGTTCGCCAGCTGTGGGCAGCGCTGTTTACTGGCCGTACCGATTATTAATTACGATCGAATTATTGCAGTTATAACATTGGGACATCCGAAAGCACGATTTTTCGGACGGCGCCATCAGCATCGGGCGGAAATGCTGGCCTCGATAATGGCGGCAGCGGTGGAGAGTGAAATCGCCCGTCAGACCATATATGAACGTGATCGCTTTCTTGGCGCCATTGCCGCTTTTGATTCAATCGTTCAGAACAGCAGCGACATGGAGTCGGTTTTGAAGGCAGCGACCGATTTACTAATCGAAAATATCGGGACGACGATGGTTCGAATCAGTGTACTAAATAAAACCAGGACTGATTTATTTACGCGATCGCTGAAAAGCGTGCGGGCTTTTGAAGATATTCGTGTGGACAAGGCGGGTATTTCGAAAGAAATGACTCCGTGGCATCAAATGGCCATAGAGGAAAATCGGCCGCTTCTGATAAATCAGAAGGACCCGGAAACGTTTATGAATATCAATGAGGCAGGGGCTCTGGTTTTTGAGAAGATGCAGTCGGCATTGATAGTGCCAATTGTCGTCAATGGTATTACCTACGGATTGATTACGCTTGGTGAAATGCGTAATTGGGACAGGTTTTCATATAAGCCGGCGACTATAACTTTCTGTAAGGAAATCGCGACGAGAATCGGCGATGCGGTAAAAATATTCTCTCTGAGCCGGGCCATAATGAAGGGCAGAGAAGACGACAGGGCGGGTAAATTTGAAAGGCCGATTGATGCGGACATCCGTCGGGAGCTGAAATCACCGCTGACCAATATGAGAGGATCGCTGGATTTGCTCAAGTTGAAAGGCCTAAGTGATACACATGAAGCCGGAAGAATAATTAATACGCTGGAAGAATCAACCAACCGTATGATATCGCTTCTGACTGACGAGACGGAAAAAGTGCTGGTTCGAGAATAGAATTATAGAAATCGCGTCGTTGTTTGCGGCCGGGTAACAGAGTCCCGGCCGTTTCGTTATCAGATAAAATCCCCGCCTGTTTTTATATCACTCATTTTTATCTCATTTTCCGCTTGCATTCGTGGTATCATTGCGTATATTATGCTGAATTCTTCGGGGCGAGGCGAAATTCCTCGACCGGCGGTGAAAGCCCGTGAGCCGGTGAAAACCTGCTGAATCGGTGGAATTCCGATGCCGACGGTATAGTCCGGATGGGAGAAGAATTGATAACGGTAAGTTCTGTCCGTCTGTATCGTATGCCCCGAAATATTTTGGGGTTTTTTAATGGCCTCTGAAAACGACAAGAAGTTTTTACAATTGGCCCTTGGATTGGCCGAGAAGGGCCGGGGGCGGACGTCACCGAATCCGCTGGTGGGAGCAGTGGTAGTAAAAAATAGCGGCATTGTCGGTCAGGGGTATCACAAAAAAGCGGGTTCGGCTCATGCCGAGGTTTTGGCTCTTACGGCGGCCGGTCGAAAGGCCGCAAATGCGACTTTGTACGTCAACCTGGAGCCATGCTGTCATTATGGCCGCACCCATCCGTGCACCGGTGAAATAATAAAGGCGGGCATAAAAAGAGTCGTCTTTTGCATTAAAGATCCCAATCCGCTTGTGGCCGGTAAGGGGGCGATTCAATTAAGAAAAGCGGGAATCAGCGTTACTTCAGGAATACTCAAGAATGAAGCGCAAAGGCTGAATGAGGTGTACCTGAAATATATCAAGACCGACCGGCCATTTGTGACATTAAAGACGGCACAGACCCTTGACGGCCGAATCGCGACGACCGACGGAAACTCGAAATGGATTACCGGTGTGAAAGCCCGCAAACTGGCGCATCAGCTGCGTGCCGAAAACGACGCCGTTGCGGTCGGCAGCGGGACGGTTCGCACTGACGACCCGCAGCTCACCGTCCGTTCGGTGCGCGGAGAAAATCCATATCGAATTATTGTCTCGCGGCAGGCAAACTTCTCAAGCTCATTGAATCTGTTTAGGAATAATGATGACGCCCGGACGATATTGGCGACGACTGAAAAGTCGTCAAATAAGATCAAATCGAAAAATCTGATTGTGTGGACAATTCGAGAAAATAAAGATGGACTGTCGCTTGATGATTTGCTGGATAAGGCGGGTCAATTCGGAATAACATCGCTGCTTGTCGAGGGCGGTGGAACACTTGCGACGTCATTTATAAAGGCCGGACTGGTCGATAAACATTATCTGGGCATTGCGCCGAAAATTGTCGGCAACGGTATCAGCTCCGTGGGTGAATTGAATATCCGAACAATTTCACAGGCAATAATGTTTAAAGATTTTGAATATGATTGCGAGACTTATGCGCCGGATGTGTTGTTTATCGGTTATCCGGAGAGGTAGAAGATGTTTACCGGTATTATAGAGACAATCGGGACGGTTAAGAAGATTAGAAGCCGGGGCAATTATAAGATCCTGACCATTGCACCGGATAAATTGTCGGATGATATGGTCTTGGGTGAGTCGATTGCGGTTGACGGTTGCTGCCTGACTTTGATTGAGTTCGACAGGGATGGTTTCACAGTGGAAGCGTCGCAGGAAACGGTACGGTTGACGATTTTGAAAAACTATAAGACCGGAGACAGGGTCAATCTGGAGCGGGCGCTTCAACCGTCGGGCCGACTCGGCGGGCATTTTGTCAACGGACACGTTGATTGTACGGGCAAAATAAGCGGTCTGGAAAAAATCGGCGACTCAATCGAGATGAGGGTGCGATTTCCGGAGTCTTACGACGATTTCGTAGTTGAGAAGGGTTCGGTTGCTGTAAACGGGATAAGCCTGACTATTAATCGAATTGATAAGGATACTTTTACGGTCAATCTGATTCCGTTTACGCAAGGAGCGACCACCGTCAGCGGATTTAAAGAGCATGACGATGTCAATCTGGAGTTTGATATTCTGGGTAAATATGTGGCGAAGTTTATTAAGAGGAATGGGAAAAGCGACATAATTATGAATAAATTAATCGAAAGTGGATGGTAATTCATCAGTTGGAGAGGCAATGACAAAATTCGATTCGATACCTGATGCTATAGAAGATATCAAAAGTGGTAAGATGGTAATCGTGGTCGATGACGAAGATCGCGAGAACGAAGGCGATTTTATCATGGCGGCTGAAAAAGTCACACCGGAGTCGATAAATTTCATGGCGGTGCATGGTCGCGGTTTGATCTGCACGCCGATAATCCCGGACCGAATCGAGCGGTTGAAGCTGCACCCGATGGTGGAGGCGAATACCGCCTTGCACGGGACGAAGTTTACGGTCTCGGTCGATGCCTGCAGCGGTGTGACGACCGGAATCTCGGCAGCCGATCGGGCGCGGACAATTCAGCTCATAGTGGATGAAAAAACGAATCCGGAGGATCTCTGTCGACCGGGGCATGTTTTTCCCATTCAGGCCCGCCAGGGAGGGGTGTTGACGCGCGCCGGACATACGGAAGCGACGGTCGATCTGGCGCGACTGGCCGGCTTGAAGCCGATCGGTGTTCTGTGTGAGATAATGGATGATGACGGTACTATGGCACGGCTGCCGCGGCTTCGTGGAATGGCCGACGAGTATGATTTGAAGCTGATTACGGTTCAGGATCTGATCGAGTATCGTCGCCATCATGAAAAAATGATCTCAAAAGTGGAAGTGGTCGATTTCCCCACGAAGTACGGGCATTTCAAACTTCATCTGTACAATTCGCGATATGACGATCATCATCATCTGGCGGTCGTAAAAGGTGATATCGCGGGGAAAAAGGATGTTTTAGTCCGTGTTCATTCACAATGTCTGACCGGGGACGTTTTCGGTTCGGCGCGGTGCGACTGCGGGGATCAATTAGCGGCGGCGCTGCAGATGATTGAAAAGGAAAAACTGGGGGTGCTGCTTTATATGCGTCAGGAGGGCAGGGGAATCGGTCTGGCCAATAAGATTCGCGCCTATAAACTTCAGGATCAGGGTAAGGATACGGTTGAGGCCAACAATGATCTGGGATTCAAAGCCGACCTTCGCGATTACGGTGTCGGAGCGCAGATTCTTGTCGATCTGGGCTTGAGTTCGATTCGGCTGATGACCAATAATCCGAAAAAAGTCGTCGGTCTGGGCGGATACGGTCTGGAAATTTCCGATCGTGTGCCGTTGCAGTGTAAACCAACGAAGCATAATTTAAAATATTTAGAAACCAAGCGCGATAAACTGGGACATTTATTATCAACGCTGTAGGAGATAAAAATGAGTTACAAAGAAATTGCCGGGAACTTAAACGGTTCCGGATTGAAGGTAGGGATCGTCGTCGGGCGGTTTAATAATCTCCTGACGTCCAAACTTCTGGAAGGAGCGCTGGATTGCCTGAAGCGGCATCAGGTGGCTCAATCCGATATCAGTATCGCCTGGGTTCCGGGCGCTTTTGAAATACCCTATGCCGCCGGTAAAATGGCGGAGGCACAGAAGTATGATATGGTCTTGTGTTTGGGCGCAATAATCAAAGGTGATACGCCGCACTTCGATTATATCGCCAATGAGGCTTCGAAAGGTATCGCCAAAGTCGCTCTGGGGAGCGGGATGCCGGTTATTTATGGAATGGTAACGGCCGATACGCTGGAACAGGCGATTGAACGGGCGGGGACAAAAGCCGGGAATAAGGGATGGGACGCGGCCCAGGCCGGAATCGAGATGGCCAATTTGTATCGTGAACTGGCCAAACAATGAGCAACCGACGGCGCGCGCGCGAATACGTCCTGAAAGCTCTTTACGCCTGCGAGCTGCGTGAGCTGACGGAAGAGGAGATTAAATACTCCATTATAGAAAAAGGCGGGCTGGACGAGAAGACGCTTCTGTTCGCGAAGCGTCTGTTCGACGAAGTCATGAAAAATCTCAACGAAATCGACGAACGTATCGAGTCGCTGGCGACGAACTGGAAGCTGGAACGAATCGCGGTGGTGGATAAGAATGTCCTGCGGATGGCGATATGTGAAGTGCAGTTTATGCCGGATATCCCGGTAAAAGTGGCGATTAATGAAGCGATTGAGCTGGTGAAGAAATACAGTACACTTGAATCGGCGTCATTCGTGAACGGCATCCTGGATAGAGTCCTGCACGAGCAAGAGAAGGAAAAAGAGCAAGAAAAATAGTGTCAGGTTATACACCGATAAATCGGGGCATTATCTGATGCGACAAGCAAATCCAATTTTGTCCTTAACCTACAGATTGAATTTATTTTCTGTTTGTCAACGATATTAAAATTGCCTTTACCCAAAAAGGTTTGGGAATCGTAGGTCGGAATTGACCTTCGCTGGTCGCCGCCGGTTTAAGAAAAAGTCGGAACTCCTTCGGAGATTCCAACCTACGCTTATTCTATTAAGCATATTTTTCTAACTGGACAAAAATAAAATTTTGATTATATTCAAAGTCTGTTTTGTATAAGGAGTTAGCTTAAAAATAGCATCTTGAGGATAAGTTGAGCGGGACTGATAACGACAGCGATAAATCGGGTTACGATAAACCGCGCGGCTTCGATAAGGCCAAAGGAATCGGCCAGGCAAAAGGCTTCGATAAGATAAACTCGGTTCTGGCCGGTTTTGTTTTTCTTTTTACATTTATTGTATTTAACCTGACAAAAGCGCCGTCTTTTTCTTTCTGGGATTGCGGTGAATTCGTCGCATGCTCATATATCCTCGGCATCCCGCATCCGCCGGGGTCGCCGTTATACGTTATTATCGGCAGAATCTTTACTCTTTTTCCGACCGCGGTCGATATCGGCGCGCGGGTCAATCTATTTTCGGCAGTGAGTTCGGCCATGGCAGCCATGTTCGGTTATCTGGTGACGGTGCGGCTGATTCGATTCTGGTACAGAGATCGAGAGAATATATATAATAAGATAATCATTTACATCGGCGGTATAACCGGTTCATTGTTTATGGCTTTTTCCAATACCAACTGGGGCAATTCGGTTGAGGCCGAGGTTTACGCACCGACGATGATGCTGATGCTGATCATCTACTGGTTGGCGCTGAAGTATTTCGACGCCAAGGAGACGCCGAAGGGCGGGAGATATCTGTTGTTGATTTCTTATCTGGCGATGTTGGGCGTGGGGATACATCTGACATTATTCGCCATTATCCCGATTTTGGGACTTTATTTTATTCTGAAAAAAGGGGCCGGCGGGCGACAGTGGGCGACGGTGGCACTCTTTTTCATAGTCGAGTTATATCTGATATTTCATTTGTCGTCGCGGCCCGGCGAAGTCGCCTATTACCTGCCGGTTCTGATACTTTTTGTACTATTTCTATTTCACGCCATCATCATGAACATCATGACGCGTCAGGTGAAAATCGCGATTGGTCTATATGCAGTGGCGCTATATCCATTGTACTTTATCATTATCGATGCCTTCGTCAGGAATTTTTCGGAATCCGGGACGTCCGACACGGCGGCCGGTATCGGATCATTCCCGATCGGCTGGATCGGCTTTGCCGCTTTGATTCTCTGGGGGTTGTATTGTTTCGGAAATTATTACGCGCACCGGCAAAAAGGTGAAGAGGCCGAGACATGGCTGATACCGGGCGTTTATTCGCTGGCGCCCGGCCTGCTGTTCGGCATCGGCTCGATTTTCAGCGGCTACCATGCGTTTCTGTTCATCTCGGGTCTGATGACGATAGGTCTGGCATTGATTTTATGGCGGCATATAAACTGGCTGGTGTTGATCGGTATCGGGGCGATTTCGCTTATTATTCTCGGTTTCTGGCAGATGGTTTGGGGTGTTTTGATTGGCGGGATTGGAATTGTGATTATCGGGATAAAATTGAATGACAAGACGTGGAAAACGGCGATAGCGATTATTCTTCTGGGTATTATGGGTTTCTCAGTCCATGTATTTATTCCCATTCGCTCGGCGCATAATCCGGATATCGATGAGAACAATCCTTCCCGGTCGTTTGCGGCGATGGTGGGGTACCTGGAGCGCAAACAATACGGTTCGCAGTCGATGGTGGACCGCATGTTCGTAAGGCGTGCGGAATGGGCAAATCAATTCGGCAATCACCGGCGGATGGGTTTCTGGTACTTCTTCAAGGAACAGTACGGGACTCACGGGCGAAGATTTTTCATAATGCTGATTCTGGGTTTATTCGGTATCTGGGAGACGATCCGGCGAAAACCTGATATCGGTCTGCCGTTTTTTGTAGTGGTTCTATTATGCTGCCTGGGAATTGTACTGTACATGAATTTCGCCGACGGGACGCGGATAAATCCGGTGACGGGCGCCGATTATCTTGAAGTGCGCGACCGCGACTATTTTTTCACGCCCGGGTTCGTATTTTTCGGCCTGGCGATCGGATTAGGCATTGCGGCGTTTATCGACCTGGTACGGGATACGTTCAGGAATTTCGGATCCGGTTTGCAGAAGGCGGCCTTCGGGATTTCATCTCTGCTGGTACTGATGCCGATAATTCCTCTTAAGACCAACTATTTTTATAATGATCGTTCACGCAACTACATAGCGTACGATTATGCCAATAATTATTTTAAATCGAACGGGAAGAACGCCATATTCGTTACCAACGGTGATAATGATACCTTTCCGACATGGTGTATTCAGGAGGTGTACGGAATCCGGCGGGATATTAGAGTGGTGAATTTATCATTGGCCAATACCGACTGGTATATAAAACAATTGCGTGATAAATTCAATGTTCCGATTAAAATGACCGATATGCAAATCGAGGCCCTGAGGCCGTACCAGGATCGGGACGGCACCAGACATCGCATCCAGGATCTATTATTGGATCGTGTTATACACGACAATAACTGGGAGGTACCGATCACTTTTGCGGTAACGGTATCGGAAGAAAACCGCCGGTATCGAGGAAGATCCATTGAGGATCTGCTGGTACTCGAGGGTATGGTCTACCGTTTATCCATGAAAGAGGGTAAGGATCAAATGAATTACGATTTAACCCGGCGGTTGTATGAGGACGATTTTGAATATCGGGGCGTGGCCGATCCCACGATTTATAAGAGCGAAAGCACGCGACGGTTGATAAACAATTATGCACAGGGATTTTTGTTACTGGCCGATTCGCTTCGTAAAGCCAAAGACTACGACGGGGCATTGGAGCATATCAGAAAGGGTTTGAAGATTCTACCGGAATCATTCGATATATATGCTTATACGGCGCAGATGCTGGGTGAAATGGGCCGCCTTGACACGCTGGAAACGTTTATTGGAAACGCCCCGGTCGAAAATAAAAATGTACTGTATTATAACTGGGCGCTGTCGGCCCGAATGGCGGGACGTGTGGATGAAGCAATTCAGGTTTTGGAACGAACGCATGAACTGTATCCCGATTATGTCAATGCCTTTCAGGCGTTGGCGACAACGTTGTATCATAATAAAGAGTATAGCAGGCTGCGAGTCCTTGTCACCGATTGGGTAGCGAGACATCCCGAGGATTCGGACTCTCGGGAACTTTTAAAACAGATAGAGTCGGTCAATCCCGCCAAAGATACGCTCGAAGGACGATGATCGTGAATATACTGGCGCTAAACTGGCAGGACCTGAGTAACCCACAGGCTGGCGGCGCCGAAGTACATCTCGAGGAATTGCTTCGGCGAATCGCGAGAAAAGGTCACCGGGTGACCTTATTTTGTTCCGGCTACGATTCATCATCACCGGAGGAAACTATCGAGGGAATAAGAATAATCAGGCGCGGCAACCGCTATAATTTTAATCTGATTGCTCCGTTTACACTTCGGAAATTGGTCAGGGAAAATAATTTTGATGTACTGGTTGAAGATATCAATAAAATTCCATTTTATACGCCGCTCTATTTGAATTTGCCGACGCTTGTGGTCGTGCCGCACCTGTTCGCCACGACGGTTTTTAAGGAAATCAATTTTTTACTGGGCACTTATATATATTTGACCGAAAGGCCGATGGTGTGGATTTATAAGGGCCGGAAGTTCAATGTCATATCGGAATCGACCGCCGATGATATCGCGGCGCGCGGAGTAGATCGGGATGACATATCGATTGTTCATTGCGGGATTGATAAAGGTACCTATAATTTCGATCCGAGCATATCCAAATATAAAAAGCCGACGGTTTTGTACCTGGGTCGCATTAAGAAATATAAGTCGATTGATGATTTAATTATTGCTTTCGAGAAGGTACTGAAAGCAGTGCCGGAGGCGCAGCTAAAAATAGTCGGAGCGGGCGATTATCTCCGGGAGTTGAAATCACTGGCGGGGAAATTAAAGATTCGAGATCGGGTCGATTTTCCCGGTTTCGTCAGTAGGGAAGAAAAGGTTGATATTCTCAGGCGCAGTCATGTGGCCGTTTATCCTTCGTTGAAAGAAGGCTGGGGGCTGACGAATATCGAGGCGAATGCCTGCGGGACGGCGGTTATTGCGGCCAATTCTCCCGGCTTACGGGATTCGGTACAGCCCAATCAGACAGGTTTTTTATATGAATATGGCGGGATTGATGACCTGGCTGAAAAACTGGTGAAAATTCTGACCGAAGAGGATACGCGTTCACGGCTGGAAAAGGGCGGTATGGAATGGGTAAAAAAATTCGATTGGGACGATGCCGCCGATAAATTCCTGACTATTCTGGAAGAGGTCGCATCTCAGAGATAAAGAATAATGCCCAAAAAGAAATTATTATCGGTTATAATCGGTCTGCTTATTTCCGTCGTTCTGGTCTTTATCATTTTCAGGAACGTTAATTTCGGCGAATTAGTGGGGGCACTAAAAGGTGCCAATTATTTTTGGCTATTGCCGAATATGTGTCTGGTCATTCTGGCCATGTTTCAGCGCGCCGAACGATGGAAATATATGCTTAAGCCGATCGGAGCGCCGAAGTACAAAAAATTATTGTCGGCGACATGTATCGGGTTCATGGCCAATAATGTTTTGCCGTTGAGATTGGGCGAGTTTGTCAGGGCCTATGCTCTGGCGCGGAACAATGAGAAAGTCACCAAATCGGCTTCTCTGGCGACAATTTTCGTTGAACGGATGGTGTTTGATTTGCTGGCGCTGCTCACGATATTGGCGGTGATTTTGTGGTTTATTCCTACAAAATTCGATGAAAAGTTTAAGCTGGGCGCGGCGTTGTCTCTGGGCGTGGCCATCTTCGGATTGATATTCGCCGTGGGATTGGTGATGAGGCCGGAGGGAGCCGGTAAACTCCTGACGCGATACCTGTTCTTTCTTCCGGATAAAATCAAGGAAGTTGTTCATAATACGGTTATTAAATTTTCCAAAGGGTTGATGTTCCTGAAAAGCTGGCACTGCACATTCTGGGTATCGGTGCACACAATTCTTCTCTGGCTGGCGATGGGAATCTCCAATGTTTTTGTTTTCTATGCCTTCGGACTGGATAAACCGCCATATAACCTTCCGTTATCGGCTTCATATGTGCTGCTGGTAGTGGTTTCGATTTCAATCTTAATACCGTCATCACCCGGTTTTATCGGAGTCTATCACGCCGGCGTGGTACTGACGCTGGGCTACTACGGTATCGGAACAAGTTCTTCCGAAGCGGTTTCGTGCGCGCTGGTCCTTCATGCGGCGCAGTTTATCCCGATTACGCTGATGGGTTTTTATTTTCTTTATAAAGAAGGATTGTCCTTAGGCCAGCTGCGAAAAGAAGCTCTCGAAAAAAGCGGAAATGACCAATCAGGATAATATATATGTTGTCCTGCCGGCTTATAACGAGCAGGGCAAAATCGGCCGGGTGGTCGAAAAAGTAAAAGAAATCGAGCTCGTCAGCAGGATCGTCGTGGTCGATGATTGCTCGAATGATACAACGTCCGAGGAGGCCAACGCGGCCGGTGCGACGGTTATCAAACATAATAAGAATATGGGTGTCGGGGCGGCTATCAGAACGGGAATAAATTTTGGCCGGGAAAACGGTTTCGATATTTGTGTGATTCTTTCGGGTGACGATCAGCATGAGCCGAATGAAATCGGTCGGGTGGTTGAACCGATTATAAAAGATGAATTTGATTTTGTCCAGGGTTCGCGACGGCTGAAAGGCGGGCGGGTGGTCAATGATCGTTCGTTCAGGAAAATAACGACCAGGCTGTATTCGGCATTTTTTTCGTTTTTGGTCATGCGGCGCATTACCGACGCGACCAATGGTTTTCGGGCTTTCCGGCTGACGATTTTTAATGAGCCGGAGATGAATATCGGACAAAGCTGGCTTGACAGGTACGAACTGGAGCCATATATATTATATAAAGCGGTTAAGAATAAAAGTATTCGGGTGAAGGAAGTTCCGATTACGATATATTATTATGGAGACAGAAAGCAGTTTACCAAGATGAAACCGTTTCGGGATTGGTGGCGACTGGCGAGGCCGATGATTTATCTGGCGTTGAAATTACGAAAATAGGGGAGAGCGTAGTGATTAATATTGATTTTACCGGAAAAACGGTTCTGGTGACTGGCGGTGCCGGTTTTATAGGTTCCAATGTTGTTGGGCGGATAGTCCGCGCGGGGGGCAAAGTTATTGTCCTGGATGATCTCTTTACCGGTGATCAGAGAAATATAGATGCCGAAATCCCTCATGAGTTTGTCGAGGGATCGGTAACCGATTATGAACTGGTTCGAAATCTCATGGCCCGGGCCGATTATGTGGCGCATCTGGCGGCACGGAATATCATAATTTCGACGAAAAATCCGATGGAAGATTACCGCGTCAATATCGGCGGGACATTGAACGTACTGATGGCGGCCCGAGAAACCAAGCCGACGCGAATCGTGTACTCGTCATCGGCTTCGGTCTATGGTAATCCGCGGATATTGCCCATCACCGAAGACGAAAGCCCGCTGACATTTTCGCCGTACTCTGTCTCCAAACTATCCGGCGAAAATTATTGTTATGCTTTTTATGAAACGTACTTTGTTCCCGTGACGGTCGTTCGTTATTCGAATATTTACGGGCCGAAGCAGAATCCGTCAAATCCGTATTGCGGTGTTATCTCGAAATTCATAATGTCAATCGATCAGGGCCAAGCGCCGCAGATTCACGGTGATGGTCAGCAGACACGGGATTTTACGTATGTCGATGACGCCGTCGAGGGGACTTTAATGGCGCTATTATCGCCGCGGGCGGATGGTCTCGTTTTTAATATCGGCGCCGGAACGGAGACGAGTATAGTCGATATTGTCAATATGCTTTACGAGATAATGGGCGGGGAGATCAAGCATGAACATATCGATCGCAGGGATATCGACAATATCAGGAGGCGCGTCCTGAATATCGAGCGGGCCCGGACGCGTCTGCGCTGGCAGCCGCAGGTGACGTTGCGGGAGGGATTGCGCCGGACGTATGCGTGGTACCGAACGATTAAAAGCAAACCGGCATAGGAATAGATGCTTTCCGGGGCGAAATTCAAACAGATCTTGTTAATCTTTTTTCTTCTGTGCCTCGGTGTCAGGCTGATATATGTGCACACACAACGGCAATTGCCGGTCATGTGGGACGCGCGGATTTATTCCTCAGCCGCGCTCGGTCTAATACATTACTTCAGTAATTCGGAGCGTTTCGGTCATCCGGAGCTGGATTCGCCGGCCGACTCGGCGTCATCACAGGCGCGTTTTATCGGTACGATGGATAAATATATCAAAGGCGAAAAGATCGAATGGCTGCACTATGACATTCCGACCATCGCCCGGGCGCAGCATTACCTGTTTTTATCCGGCCCGGTTTTGCCGGCATATCTGGCGGTTATTTTTCTGGTTGACATGGGAAGTGATTTTTCCGTCGTGCGAACGGCCAACGCGATATTGGACAGTTTGTGCATGTTATTGTTAATACTTATTGCGGTGCGGTTGATCGGTAAGCGGGGGGCGATTCTGGCGGGCATAATGTATTTGATTTATTTACCTTTTATATTGCTGACCGGTATGGTCTCGCCGGATCAGATAACGATACTTTTCATTCTTATAACGTTGTATACGATCTTACTATGGTATGATAGTCAGAAGCCTAAATATATTTATTTAGCCGGTTTGGCTTTGGGTTTGCTGGTGCTGACGAAGCCCACGGGAGTTTTGCTTTTTATTCCGTTCGGGGCGGGATTTATTTATGACAATCGGGAAAATATGCGGAAATTAATTAAGCCGTTGATTAAAGCGGCGCTGCCCTTTTTGATGGTGACGGTTCCATGGTTTATTTTTACAAGTATGTATTTCGACCGACCGGCAATCCGTGACCCGGAGTATTCGACTTCGAATCTCAGGTCGAGTTCATCGATCGTTCATGGGGGTTATGATCTGGATTACGTGAATCCGGATTTCTGGCTGGCGCCGCTTTCGCATACAATCATTGACAATCCGCTGAAATATGGTCGTCTTCTACTGAAGAAATTTTCGAGATTGTGGTCGCGGCCGTTTAATGAGATGAACCTGACTTTTATCATGAACCCGAAAATGAGTACAGTAGTGCATTTTGTAATAGTCATATCGGGACTGTTTGGTGTTTTTTATATATTCATTGATTCCAGGACAGGCATTATATTTCTGCTGTTAATCCCTTTGTACTATACGATAATCCACATTATATTTCACTCCCTGGCACGTTATAATCTGGATGCTATGCCGATAATGATGATGGCCTCGTCGCTGGTGATTATAAAAATATTTAATTATTCTCATGAAATGTTAAAATCGGCGGATAATTGGAAGATTATCGTAAGAATAATTCTGTTTCTGGCAGGCGGCGGATTTATTCTCTTTTTTCCTTTTTGGCCCATGATAAGTCTTTTGGGAGGCCGGGCAGGAGCGACGGTCCTTGTTATTATCAAGACCATAATATTTTTAACAATGGCGTACTATCTTTATAAAATATTGTCCGGCAAAATTGGAATAAACAATTCCTTGAAAGTGATCAGTATCCCGGTTATTTTGTTGACACTGATAATTTTGGTACTCGGGGTCGCAACGGATAATTGGGCGGAATGGAAATGCCGTTTGATTAATCCCGGTCAGGCGGCGGGTGTCAGGATATATTTCCCGGAGAATTTCCGGATCCAGCCGGGTGATTTATGTCGGGTTGTGATTGATATGGTAGCCAACCACAATCGAAAGAGTCCATTTTTATTTACGACCAATGACCAGACGGCGCCTTTTTATTTTGATCGGTCACCTGTGAGCGATTTTTATTATCACAAGACGACTTATGATGTCTTTCAATTGATCTACGGTATGGGCATGGAGGAAATGCGTAACTGGCGTTCGATACCGCTTAACTCACAGACGGTAAATCAACTTTTGGATAGATTCGGCTATCTGGATTTTAAAATTCAATCGAGTAATTCAATTACGGATGAAAAATCTTTTATAGATATTTTCGGGTATTATCCGTCAGGACCTCCCGATGAAGCAAATGTTCCCAGTATGTCTTATTACGCCACCTCCATTGAAAGATTTGTTGAAAAGGGTGATCCGCGGATATGGATGAAATATCCTCTTTCGTCCGATTCGGTTATTTCTTATTATATAGACGGTATGAACGGGCAACGGAATCCGGATGACCTGTCGCCGGCGGCCGGAAGGCAGTACGGCCGGTACGGGATTTTTCTGGAGGTAATGAAGTCCAACAAGGCCTTGTATCATTATTAGGAGTTGAATGTGATAAATATCGGTATAATCGGCTGCGGTTATTGGGGGCCGAATCTTGTCCGCAATTTTAACGCCTGCGATACGGCGCGGGTGATCGGCGTTTCTGACCTTCGGGAAGAAAGATTGAAGTTTCTTTCGCGACTTTATCCGAATATAAAAATTTTGACGAAAGACAGTGACGAAATATTGCATCATAATAATATTGATGCCATCGTTATTGCGACGCCGGTATTGACGCATTTTCCACTGGGGATGGAGGCGCTTGAAAACGGAAAGCATCTGTTGATGGAAAAGCCGATGACGGCCACGGCCGAACAGGCGGAAGTGCTGATTGAAACGGCGGAGAAAAAGGGCCTGACCCTGATGGTCGATCATACTTTTATTTACACCGGAGCGGTTCGGAAGATTAAGGAAGTAATAAACAGCGGCGATCTGGGTGATTTGTACTATTTCGATTCGGTGCGGGTCAATCTGGGTTTGTTCCAGCATGATGTAAATGTTATCTGGGACCTGGCGCCTCATGATGTTTCGATAATGGATCATCTGCTTCAGCAGCGGCCGAAGGCGATTTCTGCTACCGGCGTGGCGCATTTCGAGAATAAGATAGAAAACACAGCGTATATTTCGGTTATGTACGATTCACCGCTGATCGGGCACATTCATGTTAACTGGCTGGCGCCGGTCAAAGTGCGCAAGACGCTGATTTGCGGTTCGAAAAAAATGATAGTCTATGATGACGTCGAGCCGTCCGAGAAAGTGAAAATATACAACAAGGGTGTTGAATATATTAAAAAGCGGGAGGAGGCGTACGATCTTCTGGTTCAATATCGAACCGGCGATATGCTCGCGCCGAGGATTGAGATGACCGAGGCGCTTAATCTGGTGGCGGCGGAATTCGTCGATTCAATAACTCAAAGGAGAAAGCCACTTACGGATGGACAGGCCGGATATAATGTTGTTCGTATTCTGGAAGCGGCCAATCAGTCTTTAAGACAGGGCGGAAAGGTAATCAGGCTGTGAAAGATGTCAAGCTTATCGGGGACGTAAAAATTTACGACAATGTCGAGATTGGTATGGGATCGGTCATTTACGGTCCGGCGGTTCTGGGTCAGCCACCGCGCGATGCAAAAGAAGGGGAGCTAAAATTGGCCATCGGTTTGGGGGCTATTATCAGGCCATTTACGACGATTTATGCCGGCAACAATATCGGCGATGATTTTCAGAGCGGTCAGGGGGCGTCGATCAGAGAACATAATTTTATAGGGAACAATGTTTCGGTCGGGACCAATACGGTTCTGGAATTCGAAAACAAAATCGGCGACGGGTGCCGGATACATTCGGGTTGTTTTCTGGAAATGGTAACACTGGGAAGATATGTTTTTGTCGGCCCCAACACTGTTTTTACCGATGACCCGCACCCGATGAACTGCCCCAAATACAAAGAGTGCGGCGGCGGCGCCATAGTCGAAGATATGGCGCATATCGGCGCCAACTGCACCTTTTTACCGGCGGTCAAGATCGGCCGCGGAGCATTAATCGGCGCCGGATCGGTCGTCGTCAAAGATGTTCCGGCGATGAAAGTCGTGGCGGGCAATCCCGCGCGCGTTATCAAGGACGTAAGCGAACTGGAATGCTATATCGATGCCTATCCAAGACCATATGTCTGGTTTCCGTACGTACCCGAAGACGATAAAAAATAATGTCCAAATCTGAAGTCCTGGTATCACTCTTTTCGTACAATGAGGGTGATAAACTGAAAAAATTAGTCAAGGATTTTCCGGAAAAAAGGGAGTATGATATTTTATTTGTCGATGACGGTTCGACCGACGGCAGTTATGAATATTTGAAAACGAAAGATTATTATCTTATCCGCCACGAACAGAATCAGGGGATAGGCTGCGGGATACGCGAGGCTATCGATTATGGCCGGAAGAATGATTATAAAATAATCGTCATCATGGCGGCCAACGGCAAGATGCTCCCGCATCATATAGAGCGAATGGTGGCGCCGATTATCGAGCAGGATTATGATTATGTACAGGGTTCGCGGAATCTGTCCGGCGGCGAATCGCCCAATCTTCCACTGTTTAGAAAAGTCATGATAAACCTGTTTACGAAAATCGTCAATTTGTTTACAGGATACAAGGGTACCGATATAACCTGCGGCTATCGAGCGTACAAGTTGTCGCCATTCGACGACAGGCGTTTTAATCTCGATCAGGAGTGGCTGAATCGCTATGAAATGGAGTATTATATCCATTATAATTTTATAAAGGGCGGCTACCGGATGACGGAAGTACCGATTACGATGGCGTATCCCGGAGAAAAAAAGAACTATAGTAAGATAAAACCGTTTATCGGCTGGTGGTCGATGATTCGGCCATGGCTGTTTCTGATATTTAAAATAAAAAAATAATTGGAACAACCTATTCAGTTTTTTAGTATTACTGATTGGAAGCATGAGTAATAAATAAGCACCGCTATGGCGTGAGGGGGAGAAATTAGCGGACTTAACCGGCCCAGGGATGGGCCGGTTTTTTTATGAAAAAGTTGCCAAGAGGAATAAAGATTATTCTGGTAAACGTTTTTTTTGTCCGTATATTGCTTGGGTAATTAATTAATTCAGATGGCGGATATTATGGTTGAGGATGGAAAACAGTGTGATTCGTGCGGAAACGAAATAAAAACGGGATCCGCTTATTGCCCGGCGTGCGGGAGCAATTTATCGGGAAATGGCGGCAAGGCGTCGGCGGGGAAAAGTCCGGTTTATGATTATTTGTTTATTTTCGGTTTTTTACTGATATTTGCGGTTGTTTTTTTCATCGGCAAGGATAGACGGGCTGTCGGCGGCCAGCCGTCAAATGAATCTATGAACCCGGCGGCGAATGCCGGTGATTTCGCAGAGATGTCGGCGAATCTTCCAGATGATTATGATAAATTGGTGGCGCTCGGGAATAAACTTATGGATAATCGTCATTACGCGGTAGCGGTTGAATGTTACCGTCGCGCTCTGGCTATCGATTCCACTGATCCCGATGTTGTTTGCGATCTGGGTTCATGTCTCCATGCGACCGGTGATTTTGATGGGGCGATCAACATGTTTGAAAAGGCGATAGCCCTCGATTCCTTGCATGCCGTCGCATATTTCAATCTCGGCATTGTTTACCGGGCGATAAATAATAAAAGTAAGGCCGCATATTACTGGGAAAAATTAATCTCGATGTATCCGGATAAAGACCTTTCCGACTCCGCCCGGAGATATATCGAACATCTTGATTTATAAATCACATTTTCTTTCAGACAGAAAATTATTTTTGCCCGGCAAAAAAATAATTAAATTAAATGCATGCATGAGGGGATAAGAAAATCAGCCCGAAAGATATTCGACGGCCTTCTTGATATTGCCTATCCGCCTGTTTGTCTTTGCTGTGATGCCTTTATGGAACAAACAGACAAGCTGGTGTGCGATCGCTGCTGGATGCGGACGATGCAATTTGAATTTCCTTATTGCGCCAATTGCCGGGAAGTTCTCGAGAAGAATTTGACCTGTCCCGAATGCACGGGTGAATATTCGCTGCCCGTTTTCGCCCTGGGTCATTTCACCGAGCCTCTTAAAGAGATTATTCATAGATTCAAATATTATGGTTTTAAGAGGCTGGCTGATGATCTGGCGGGGCGGCTATTGGATTTATATTCCGAAAAAATGAAATCGCTCGATCTCGACGCGATAGTGCCGGTCCCGCTTCACAGCTATCGCGAAAAAAATCGAGGCTTTAATCAGGCGGCCGTTCTGTCCGATATAATTGGAAAGGGCCTGGGTGTCGGGGTGGTCCATGAAACTCTGGTCAGGATTAGAAGAACCAAGGATCAAACCCGGCTCAACCCGCAGCAACGAGAAGAAAACATTAAAGGCGCATTCAGAGTTTTCGGCGACACTTTAAGGGATAAGAGGGTAATGATAGTTGACGATGTTATCACAACCGGGGCAACGGTGCGGGAAGCACAAAAGGTCATTGGCGAAGCGGGCGCACGCACCGTGGCATATTGCGTAGCGGCGGCGGCCGGATAATGATTAAATTATGAATGAAACGATGACGAAAGATTCGGTACTGGAGGAGTACCTGCAGTACCTGGAGTTGGAGCGCGGTCTGTCGCAGAACAGCCTGGCGGCATATCGAAGAGATATCAATGAATTTAGGACGGCGTTCAAATTATCCGATGAATTCAATATCCGCCGAAAGGCTGTCAATGAATATATTGCAGGACTGAATGATCAGAACAGAAAGCCGGCTT
>Ga0315537_1000634_pt1 | contig 27699 bp, 22 predicted proteins | sample SalMarSW160270MG_FD_203091 | JGI IMG/M metagenome (GOLD analysis project Ga0315537, IMG submission 203091) | Salt marsh sediment microbial communities from the Plum Island Ecosystem LTER, Massachusetts, United States - Salt Marsh Sediment SW1602-70 ...
ATCGTCGAGTTTGTCGGTATGGAAGAGAGTAAACCGGTTTTTGCAGCACTGTGAAGAGTCACGAATGAAGGTTGAAGATTTTATTTGATGAATCAATCTGTAATCGAAAATCTAAAATCTTCAATGAATAAAGGGAGGAGAAATGACTAACAAAAGCGGATCGGTTATGGTTGTGGGTGCCGGAATTGCAGGCATGCAGGCTTCGCTCGATCTGGCCAATTCGGATTACAAGGTTTACCTGGTTGACAGGTCTCCCACCATCGGTGGAATGATGGCCCGTCTGGACAAGACCTTCCCCACGAACGACTGTGCCATGTGAGTGATTTCGCCCAAACTGGTCGAGGTCGGCCGGCATATGAATATTGAGCTGATTACGTGCAGCGAACTAAAGAGCGTTGAGGGGGAACCGGGAAACTTTGAAGCTTCATTGGTCAATTACCCCCGCTACATTGATCCCGTTAAATGTACAGGGTGCGGAGATTGTGCCAGGCATTGCCCGGTAACTGCCGTTAACCAATATAATATGGGCCTTAATGACAGGAGAGCCACCTACATAGAATATGCCCAAGCGGTTCCTCTTGCCTTTGCCATTGATACCGAGACCTGTATCGGCTGCGGTTTGTGCGAGAAGATGTGTCTTGCCAAAGCGATCCGTTATGATGACACAGAGCGCAACACCACGCTTACGGTCGGATCTGTCATTCTGTCCGCCGGAAGCCGGGGGTTTGATCCTTCCGGGCTTGACTATCTGGGATACGGTAAATATCCTAATGTGGTTACCAGCCAAGAGTTTGAAAGAATCTTGAGTGCATCAGGACCGTATTTTGGTCATTTGATGAGGCCGTTGGACCGGGAAGAGCCCAAAAGCATCGCGTGGTTACAGTGCGTGGGGTCCAGGGATACCAACCGTTGCGGAAACGGCTATTGCTCATCGGTATGCTGCATGTACGCCGTAAAAGAGTCCATGATTGCCAAAGAGCATGCCCATGGCGACCTGGATTGTGCAATTTTTAATATGGATATACGGACGTTTGGCAAGGATTATGAAAAATATTATCTCCGTGCCCGGGATAAGGAAGGGGTTCGCTTTATAACCGCCAGGGTCCATACCATTACCGAAGTTCCTGAAACCGGTGATCTGATTCTCGAATATGCGGACAAAAGCGGTACCATGAAACAAGAAACCTTTAACATGGTGGTTCTCTCGGTGGGACTGCAGATTCAGCCGGGTACTGTGGAGCTGGCAAAACGCCTCAATGTTAAATTGAATAAATACAATTTTGTGGAGAGCGATCCCTTTACACCGGTGAGCACCTCACGGCCGGGAATATATACGTGCGGCGTGTTGCAAGGGCCAAAGGACATCCCCGAATCCATAGCCGAGGCCAGCGCTGCCGCCTGTTTGGCCGGCGCGGAGCTTGCTGAAGCAAGGGGGACGGAAATCCCTAACGTTGAAATTCCCGAACAGATTGATGTTGCCGGACAGAGGCCTCGCATCGGTGTTTTTGTATGTAACTGTGGGATCAACATCGGAGGGATTGTCGACGTCCCGTCTGTAAAAGACTATGCCGCAACGCTTCCGAACGTTGTTTTTACGGATGATAATCTGTTTACCTGCAGCCAGGACACCCAGGATATCATCAAAGAAAAAATTATTGAGCATAAGTTAAACCGGGTGATTGTAGCGTCATGCAGCCCCAAAACTCACGAGCAGATGTTTATGGAAACGCTTGAGGCGTGCGGATTAAACAAATATTTGTTTGAAATGGCAAATATCCGCAACCAGAATTCATGGATTCATTCCAAGGATCCGGAAGAAGCTACGCAAAAGGCCAAAGACCTGGTCCGCATGTCTGTGGCCCGGGCTGCCACACTCCACCCGCTACATGAAAAAAAGATTCCGGTGATTAAGAGAGCGCTGGTCATCGGCGGTGGGGTGGCCGGAATGAATGCTGCGCTGGGTCTTGCAGATCAGGGTTTTCCGGTTGTCCTCATTGAAAAAGAGGAAAGACTGGGCGGAATGGCAAACCGCCTGACCGCCACCATCGAGGGGGCGGATGTGGGAAGTTACCTGGAAGGACTGATTGAAAAGGTGACCGCCCACTCCCAAATACAGGTTTTAACCCGCTCCCTCATTGTCGGATTTTCCGGATTCAAGGGAAATTTCACCACCGAAGTTCTCGTGGGACCGGGTATGTATGAAAGAAAGATCGACCATGGCGTCGTTGTTCTGGCTACAGGAGCCACCGAATACCGCCCCAAAGAATTCCTATACGGTAAGGACCAAAGGGTCGTAACCCAGCTCGATCTTTCCAAACGTTTAAAAGAAAAAGGGGCTAAAGATCTGAACCGGGTGGTCATGATTCAGTGTGTTGGATCCAGAAACAATGAGAATCCCAACTGCTCCAGGATTTGCTGTCAGAGCGCGATCAAGAATGCACTTCAAATTAAAAAACTTCAGCCGGATGCCCAAGTCTTTATACTTTACCGGGACATCAGGACTTATGGGCTGCTGGAGGATTACTATACCGAAGCCAGGAAACTGGGCGTATTATTCTGCCGATTCGATCCCGAAGATCCACCCACCGTGGAATCATCTGAAGCAGGGGTGATGGTAACCTTTAAGGATCATGTGCTTGAGTCCAGCCTCCGGGTCAGTGCCGACCTTCTGGCGCTAAGCGCGGGGATGGTGGCTGAAGACACCGAAGAACTCGCTTCCATCGTCAAACTGGCCCGAACCGCAGAAGGCCACTTTATGGAGGCTCATGTCAAGTTAAGGCCGGTGGATATGGCCACGGAAGGCGTCTTTGTTTGTGGGACCGCCCACAGCCCCAAACTGTTGTCGGAATCCATCTCACAGGCGCTTGCCGCTGCTTCCCGGGCAACGACGTTTCTATCTCAGACAGACTTGACATTGTCGGCGGTAACGGCCCAGGTAAATGCGGATCTATGTGCCTCATGCCTCATATGCGTCCGCTCGTGCCCGTACCATGTCCCGAGGATCAATGAAGACGGTGTCAGTGAAATCGATGTTGCGTTATGCCATGGGTGCGGAGTTTGTGCGGCGGAATGTCCTGCAAAGGCCATCGAACTGAATTGGTATGAAGACGTTCAAATACTGAGCAAGGTTGACGCGTTACTCGAAGGCGTCATGTAGAGCTATGATTAATCCGGCAAAACACGCTAACAAAAAGATTGAATGCGCCAATCGAGAATCTCTGAGTTTCAAGGGGGTATTATGAAGGAAGATTTCAAGCCTATTATTATCGCATTTTGCTGCAGTTTCTGAGGGTACACGGCTGCGGACCTGGCAGGTTCCATGCGCTTGCATTACCCACCTAATGTAAAAATCATTCTCGTTCCATGCACGGGAAAGATAGATGTCCTTCATATCCTCCATGCCTTTGAAAAGGGAGCGGACGGCGTATATGCGGTAGGTTGTATGGAAGGAGATTGTCATTATAACAGCGGCAACCTCAGAGCCCGTAAACGGGTGGAACAGGCACAAAAAATTCTGGATACCATCGGTATCGGGGGAGAACGGGCACAGATGTATAACCTTTCGTCCAGTGAAGGGCCGCGTTTTGCCCAGTTTGCCGTTGAAATGGAGGAAAGAATTCGAAAATTGGGGCCCAACCCCATTAAACTGGCCAAGGAAAAGGCCGCATAAAACAAATGAAGCATTCAAGTTAGTTCGCTTCGCTCACAATTGGAAAGATGGAATAATGGAATATTGGAATACTAGAAAACAACAAGAACAATCTTTTATTTCCTTTGAAATCCATCACTCCATTATTCCATTATTCCAGCATTCCATGGAAGTGGCATAAACCAGGAGCGATTAAAGAATCTTTAATTTCAACCAATTGTAGATTTTCGAGATGTTTAATATATTTTGATCTTTAATGAAAGAGAGGTCTTATGATTGTCGCCGACAGAAAACCCATTGAAGAAATTATAGAGGAAGTCAAAAATCATGAAAAAATCCTCATTCTCGGCTGTAACGAATGCGTTACGGTTTGTGAGGCAGGGGGGAAGAAAGAAGTCGGTGTTCTGGCTTCATCCCTTAGGATGTATTTCCTCAACCAGGGACGGGAAGTCAAAATAGATGAAAAAACGTTGGAACGGCAGTGCGATCACGAATACCTCGAAGAGATTCGTGATGTCATGGATCAGTATGACGCTGTGGTTTCTCTTGCCTGCGGTGTGGGCGTCCAGTTCATGGCTGAAAAATACCACGACTGTCCAGTTTATCCCGGAGTGGACACCTGTTTTTTGGGGGCTACTGAAAAACGAGGTCTGTGGACGGAACGGTGCCAGGCCTGTGGACAGTGCATTCTGGCGCGTACCGGAGGAATCTGTCCGGTCTCCCGCTGTGCGAAGCGGATTCTTAACGGCCCGTGCGGCGGTTCTGCTAAAGGCAAGTGCGAAATTAATAAAGAAATTGACTGCGCCTGGGAGTTGATCATCAATCGCCTCAAGGCACTGGACAGACTCGATGATTATGAAAAAATTGACTCCATAAAAGACTGGTCCACCGACAGGGCCGGGGGACCCAGAAAAGTTGTCAGGGAGGACGTACAGGAATGAAAGCAAAAACACCAAGCAAACTGGAAAAAATTCTAGCCGCCGGTCATCTGGGGGTTACGTCGGAGTGTGGTCCCCCCAGGGGCAGTGATCCTGAAGTGATTAAAGAAAAGGCAAATCTGATCAAAGATTATGTGGATGCCATAAATATCACCGACAATCAGACATCCGTAACCCGCATGAGCAGCCTGGCCGCCTGTATTCAACTGAAACTCATGGGGCTGGAGCCGGTGCTGCAAATGGTAACGCGAGATCGAAACCGGATTGCCTTGCAGAGCGATATCCTTGGTGCGGCTTCGTTTGATATACACAATATCCTCTGCCTTTCCGGAGACCACCAGAGCTTTGGAGACTGCCCCACGGGTCAAAATGTTCATGATATTGATTCCATGCAGCTCCTTCAAACCGTGAGGCTGATGCGGGACCAAGGCAAGTTCCTTGGTGGAGACGATATTAAGCGTCCCCCCAAGATGTTCGTGGGGGCCGCTGCCAATCCTTTTGCTGATCCCTTTGAAATACGCGTTCCCCGATTGGCCAAAAAAATTGCTGCCGGTGCGGAGTTTATACAAACTCAGTGTATATACAACATGGAGAAATTCGAGCTCTGGTTGAAGATGGCCGGTGACCGTGGATTACTTGACAAAGTCTATATTCTGGCGGGTGTGACTCCGTTTAAATCCGCCGGCATGGCCAAATACATGAAAAATCGGGTTCCCGGCATAGAAGTGCCGGACGAGTTGGTGAAAAGAATGGCAGATACACCCAAAGAAAAACAGCCCGAGGAAGGGGTCAAAATCTGCATCGAGCAGATTCAGCACCTCAAAGAAGTGGAGGGGGTTCGGGGATTTCATATCATGGCGATTGAATGGGAAGAAATGGTTCCCGAGATTGTGGAAAAATCCGGCCTATACCCCAGGCCGAGTGTGGCGTGATGACACACGCAATAACTGCCGAAAAAAAATAAAAAAAATCCGGAATCAAAAAAATCCGGAATCACAGCAAAGGAGGTACAGTATGAGTGAAAAAAAGAGAATACTTGTGGTGGATGATGAGCCTGATTTCTGCGCCATTGTCCAAGGCCAACTGGAAAAAGAGGGCTTTGAAGTCGAGATCGCATACAACGGTGTTGAAGGTCTGGAAAAAGTACATGCCAATCCGCCGGACGCCATTGTTCTGGATGTCATGATGCCTGAGATGGACGGATACGAGGTCTGCAGGAAGCTCAAAGGGGATGAGAAATGTGTTGACATTCCTGTGGTTCTGCTGACTGCTGTTGCATCTCATGTGACATCAACCCGCTATACCCACCGGGAAGGTATGAGTACCGAGGCGGACGACTATATTGCCAAACCCGCTTCAGCAGAGGAAATCACGGCGAGTATTAAACGGCTTCTCGAATAGCAAGAAACCATGGGTTGTCCGAAGCCCGTAATTTATGATTTTAAATTGAAGATTGACAACACGTAATCTTCAGTTTTCAACCGTCAATCTTCAATTTAAAGGAGGGAATAATGTCATCTCATGTTATTGAGATTAAAGGAAGCAAAAAAAGCATTTTTCTGGATAAGGTAAAGGAGCTTCTTCCGGAAGGAGGAAATCTCAATCTTTGCCTGACCTGTGGCGCCTGTTCTTCAGGGTGCCCTGCCACGGGACTGGAAAATATGGATCCCAGAAAGTTTTTGCGAATGGCCGCTTTGGGTATGGACGAAGAAGTTACGAGTACGCCTTGGGTCTGGATGTGCACCATGTGCCAACGCTGCATTTATGTATGTCCCATGAAAATCGATATCCCGCAACTGGTCTTTAACGCCCGGGCCAGCTGGCCCAGGGAAAAACGACCCAAAGGGATTATGGGGTCTTGTGACATGGCATTGAGAAACGATAGCTGCAGTGCAATGGGTACATCTGAAGAAGATTTCAAATTCGTTGTAGAAGACGTGCTTGAAGAATACCGGGAAACGCAGCCTGAATTCAAGGACATGCAGGCGCCGATCAACAAGAAAGGGGCTGAGTTCTTTTTGAACCAGAATTCCAGAGAACCGGTGACCGAACCGGACGAAATGGTTCCCCTCTGGAAAATTCTACACCTGGTGGGAGCCGACTGGACTTACGGCACCAAGGGATGGGCTGCGGAAAACTACTGCATGTTTCTGGCAGATAACGGAAGTTGGGAGCATATTGTAAGTGTCAAAGCCAAAGCAGTGGATGATCTTAAGAGCAAGGTCTGGCTCAACACGGAATGAGGGCACGAATTTTTTGCAGTCCGGGTCGGGCTGAAAAAATTCAACATCGAGCACAATTTTGAGTGCAAGAGCATTATCCAGTATTATGCCCAGTGGATCAGGGAAGGGAAACTGAAAGTTAATTCCGACTGGAACAAAGATCTGAGAGTAAAATTTACTGTACAGGACCCATGCCAGCTGGTTCGCAAGAGTTTGGGCGACCCGGTGGCAGACGAACTTCGCTATGTTGTTAAAGCAGTTGTGGGGGAGGAAAATTTTGTAGAGATGGCTCCCAACAAGTCTAACAATTACTGCTGTGGCGGAGGAGGAGGGTTCCTGCAGTCTGGATTTACCGAAGCCAGGCGCGATTACGGCAAACGCAAATTTGAGCAGATAATGACTACAGGAGCAGATTACTGTATTACACCGTGCCACAACTGCCATGCACAGATTCACGATCTGCATGAACATTATGGCGGGAAATACCATACCACTCATTTATGGACGTTAATATGTCTTTCGTTAGGGATTCTTGGACCCAATGAACGGGAGTACCTTGGAGACGATCTCAAGGACGTTATGATTTTTCATCCGGAGACTGAGATGTAGCAGGCGCATTTTGCAGGTAACGAGTTTTAATCATACAATTGGCAAATCAATTTTCAGATGCAGGTTTATTGCGTATTCGGCGATGAACGGGTTATGCGTTCAAAATTTCCCTTCATATTTTCGGCTGTACTTGAGCGGCTCGGGATAAAAGGGAAATATGTGCCGTTTAAAATTGCTCCCGGCCAGATCGCTCAGGCTTTGCAAAGCATTAAGGTTCTGAACATCTCCGGCGCGAATGTTACGATTCCTTATAAAGAAGAAGTCATATCCCATTTAGATGTCCTCTCAGAAGGCGCGAATATTATCGGTTCGGTGAACACCATTGTATGCAATGGAGATATTCTCAAAGGTTACAACACCATCGCCATTGGTTTTATGGACGCTTTAAATGATGCGCGGTATGATGTGGAAGGCAAGTCAGCCCTTGTTTTGGGTACGGGCGGAGCTGCCAGGGCAATTGTATTTATTTTAAACTGGCTGCGAACAAGCTCTGTTTTCGTTGCCGGCCGCAACCCGGAAAAAACCGGGGATATTGTAGATTGTTTTGGCGGGAAAGCCATACCGCTGGATGCTCTTGAGAACAAACCTTTGGCTGTAAACATAGTGGTTAATGCCACCTCTGTTTCAAGTCCTGATGAGTCGCCGGAGATGGCGTCATTGCTTGAAAGATTCCAACTAAAGGGTTGCGAATTGGTGATTGATCTTAACTATGACCGAAGTGAAAATTTTTGGCGGGACCTGGCCCGGCGTAACCGGGCACAGTTTATGGATGGTCTATCCACCCTTGCATACCAGTCCAGACGCACTCTGGCTCTCTGGACGGGGATTCAGACGCCTCCTGAGGAATTCCTGAAAGCCATTGGTAAAAATTTATAACGTGAGATCACTTCAAATCCTGATAGAGACCTGCTTTGAGACCTTTGAAAATTATCCATTTTGCAAAGGTCTCGCTTTCTTAATGGGGATGCTTCGGGCCGGCTTATCCGGCGGGCTCGGCTTTAATCGGAAGAAGAACCGTAAACTCTGTTCCCTTGCCTGGAACGCTCTCCACATGAATCAGACCGCCCATTGAATCGATAAGTCCCTTTACGATGGGCAGCCCAAGACCGGTTCCTGTAATGTATCGGGTCTTTTCGTCTTTGACCCTGTAAAATCTTTCAAAAATCTTATCCAGATATTTATCTGCTATACCAAACCCGTTATCTTTAATTTTTATACGCACGTTGATTCCGGCCATATCAACTTCCACTTCAATTTTTCCGCCTTCCTGAGTGTAATTAATGGCATTGGTGATAAGATTTCCAAAGATGCTTTCCAGAGCAATAGGATCGGCCGAGAGCTCGGGAAGCAGTTCTTTTGGGAGTTCAAGCGAAATGGACTGGTTCTTTTTTCTCGCCCCGGTTTTTAAAAAATCTACAATATTTTCAAGGAGATCTTCTATCCGGACCGGTTGGGGCTCATGGCAGATAATCCCTTCCTCGATACGGGAAAGATCCAGAAGATCTCCGATCAGAGCAATCAATCCTTTGGTTTTTTCTTTGGCACGGGCAAGGATATGCTGGTCTTGTGCAATGTTTTCACCGACCATATCTCTGATTACCAGGGCAAGCTGCTCGTGGATCGTGGAAAGCGGTGATCGCAATTCATGGGAAACCTTGGCCACAAATTCCGATTTAAGCTGATCCAGAAGCTTGAGGGTGGTGATGTCAACGATATTTAAAACTGCTCCAAGGCATTCCTTTCTCTCACCTAAGACCGGCTGCCCGGTTGCCATGAGATATTTTTCATCTGAAAGAGAAAACTCATAATCAGGAATATCATCGAAGTCTATATGCTTCCCCTGAGAGATTTCCGTTACAAGATTGCACAATTTTTTATCCGGAATATAGTCCTCTATAGAGTTGCCGGTTTTCAGGCCGGGGTCAAGATCGAGAAGCTGTCTGAAGGCCGGATTCATCAAGACTACCCGGCCCCTGGAATTGGTCACAACCACACCGCTCGGAAAAGATTCTAAAATTGTATGTATGCGGCTTTTCTCTGTATCCAGATCAGACAGAGTCCTTCTTCTTTCCTCCGCCAGCTTTTCGGCCTCCCGCCTGAGGCTTATCTTTTCCCAGACGCGATTAACTACAATCCGTAATTGATCCGGCTCAAAGGGTTTGGAAATAAAATCGTAAGCGCCCCGCTTCATGGCTTCAATGGCTGTTTCTACCGTGGCATATCCTGTGATCACGATGACCTGAATGGTCTCGTCTATCAAACGAATGTGTTTGAGAACCTCCAGTCCGTCCATGCCCGGCATCTTCAAATCCAGAAGCACAATAGAGGCTTTCTCCTTTGCCAGGACAGCCAGCGCCTCATTCCCGCGCGATGCCTTCAGAACCTGGAAACCGATTCGGGTAAGGATTCGTTCGGATGCATCCAGGATATCCGCTTCATCATCCACAACCAATACTGTGGCGTCAGGTTTTATCTCCACTTTCTTCTCCTTGGTTTTTCTTGTCTGCAACGGGAAGCTCAATAAAAAATGTCGTTCCTTGTCCGGGCGTGCTTTTTGCCATGATATTGCCGCCGTGATTTTTCACGATACTGTAGGCCAGACTGAGACCCAGACCGGTCCCTTTTCCCTCTTCCTTGGTGGTGAAAAATTGCTCAAAAATTTGGGGAAGAATCTCTTCGGGTATTCCAGGACCTGTATCGGATATTTCTATGCAGACACGGTCGACATCCGTCATCAGTCTGCTTTTTACCGTGAGCCTTCCCTTTTCCTCCATGGCCTGAGCGGCATTGAGAATGATGTTCATAAACAAATGATTAAGCTGCTGGATATCAGACTGAACAAGAGGGAGTGAAGCGTCCAGGTCTGTTTCTATCTCTATATTCTGGAACAGGGCTTGGTTTTCGAGCAAAAACAGGGTCCGGGAAACCGCTTCGTTGACGTTATGGGGTCGCATTAAATGGCGGGTCTGTCGCGTAAACTCCAACAGTTCTTTCACCGTATCACGGCATCTTTGGGCGTCCTTCAGAATGCGGTCTAAGTCTTGTTTGGCCCCTTCTTCCAAGTCATATTCTTCCTGGATGAGCTTGGCAAACAGCGTAATTCCCCCCAGAGGGTTGTTTAATTGGTGGGCGACTCCTGCGGCCAGTTTTCCCAAAGAAGACATCTTTTCCGCCTGCAGGAGCTGAAGCTGGGTTTTTTCCAACTCATTTTTCATTCGAAGTTGTTTACGAAGATCGTGAAAAAAACCGATGGTTGCCACTTCCCGGCCCTTTTCATAAATTATGGATGCATTGAGCTTGATGGGGATAATTTCACCGGTTTTACTTATAACATCTGTCTGATATGATTTAAGTTTTCCCTTTCCGCCGCATTCCTCGCTTCTAAGGTTTCGCATAACCTCAAACGCTTGGTTGCCGGGGTAAATATTACGAACATTAAGACTATTGAGCGCTTCATCTTCAGTGTATCCGAAAACTTGACTGGCCGGATCATTGAAAATAAGAATCTTGCCTTTTTTATCCGAGGCAATCACGCAGTCCACAGAGCTGAAAATGAGATTGCGCAAAAAGGCATTGGAGCGGTTCAACTTTTCTTCAAGTCCTCCTCTGGTGGGGAGATCAAAATCCATGCTGACAAAGGCTTCAATGTTATCTCCTGAAAAGATTGGATACGCAAAATAACAAGGCATTTCATCCAGATCCAAAGAGTTTCCGTGCTTGGGCGTTAAAGCGGGTCTTCTCTTCTTCTTAGCCTCTTTTATCGAACAATTATTACAGGGCAAGGAACGGCCGTATAATACTTTGTAGCAGTTTTGCCCGATAATTTCAGAGTCGATTGTGCCATCAAGTGGTGAGCTTGAGGCCAGGATTTTGTATTCCGGCGAAATCACCATGAACCTTCTGTTAAAAGCGAAGATCGCTTTGAGCAAACAATCTTTCTGTGTATCTTTATCCATATACGGCTCCATCTCAGCACCTTTAAAACTCAATGGGCTGGTATCGGATGGTTTAAAAAATTATCAGGATGGGACAGGTAAATTGCCAGGTTAAGTTTCGCCAAACTCTTTAACAATCAATCATATCCTCCATCGGAAGTCAACCGGGTATTCACATTTTTGTCACCACAAAAACTGATATTTTCAGATAGTTGTGTGAAGGTAAGCAACTTATCCGTGTTACTTGCTACGGGTTTCAGGCAAAAGATAAACAGAATTCACAATATTCTGGAACGGTAAAATAATAGAAAATTTGGTTTCGGCTTGACCGGTTAGAAAATGAGCGATATAAAATAAACCATACGATCATGAAAGAAAAAAACCAAACAAACAAATATGGTATGGAAAAATCGCTTTTTCTATCCAATGGAATGGCACATGCCATTAATCTGGCCATCGTGGGCGGAGGCAAAGCCTGCAAATTCTTCATAGAGCTTCTCCAGAGCGAGCCCTTACCTTATCTAAACATTAATATATTGGGGGTTTGTGATATCAACCCAAAGGCCGAAGGTTTTGTTCTGGCCAATAAACTGGGATTATATACCACCCATAATTTTAAGGACCTTTTCAAGATTAAAAATCTCAATAGCATTATTGATCTGACCGGCAGCAGAGAAGTGTGGCTCGAAATCGTGCGCTTCAGACCTAAAGAGGTCGGAGTACTGGAACACAACATCGGCGGTTTAATGAGAAGACTCTTCGATGTTAATCAGAGCCTTGAATCCGCAGAACGGCAATTGGTTATTGAAAAGACATTTTCAGACTTTCTTATTCAGCAAAGTACGGCTGCAATTGTGATTTTAAATACAGATTTTACGATCGTTGAAACAAATGAAGCATACTTAAAGGCTGTAAATAAATCCAAAGAAGAGGTTATTGGAGCAAACTGTTACGAAATCTCCCATGGGTTCAGTACACCGTGTTCGAGTTCACAGCCCGAAGTGGAATGCCCCATGGTGGAAACTCTGAGAACCGGTATGTCCGCACATGTTCTCCACGAGCATTTTTCCCCGGAAGGTCAACCCACATACTGCAATATCGTCACTTATCCTTTAAAAGATCAAAACGGTAAAATTTTTCGTATCATTGAGGTATGGAGGGATATCACAGAGGAATTGTCACACCGATGGGACAAGAAGGTGAAGGAATTAAAATCTAATCTTCAAAAACTGGTTCAAGAAGATCGCATTGTCTCTCTGGGCAAACTCGCGGCCAGTTGTGCTCACGAAATTAACAATCCTATTCAGGGGTTATTGACATTCAGCCATTTAATGCAGGAAATCCTGGCCGAAGGTAATCCGAGTTCTGAGGACCTGGAACAATTTAAAAAATATCTTTCTCTCATGTCCAAAGAATTGGAACGTTGTGGAAATATTGTTTCCGGTCTCCTTTCATTTTCCCGCGAATCCACCATTGAATACAATATTATAGATCTTAACGAGGTTCTCGATGCAGTCTTAATGTTGACGCAACACAAGATGAAACTACAAAATATTGAACTGATTGCCAAACTATCTCCAAAACCTTTACTTGCAAAAGGAGATGCCAACCAATTGCAGCAATGCTTTCTGAACCTGATTTTTAACGCCATCTCTGCCATGCCAAAGGGAGGGGAGCTGCATGTGCTTTCCGAACTGGACAGTGACAAAAAAAATGTTTGTATAAAAATCCGCGACACCGGATATGGAATTCCTGAAGAAACCCTTGATCATATTTTTGATCCATTTTTCACCACAAAGGAAGGGGGGGGGGCCACCGGGCTCGGACTGTCTATCGTCTATGGCATTACAAAAAATCATGGGGGTAATATCAAACTAACCAGCAAGGTTGGGGAGGGGACTTCATTTGTCTTGGATTTTCCCACCCATTAACCTCTTGTGTCCTGTGGCGGAGGAAGACTATGGATGAAAAGATGAGCATCATGGTCGTGGATGATGAAGAAATCGTCCGGGAATCCCTTTCCCAATGGTTTAAAAAATACGGCCATGTGGTGGGAACTGCGTCATCGGGCTTTGAGGCTTTGGATAAATTGGAAAAGCACCCTTTTCAGCTCTTGTTTGTGGATATAAAGATGCCCGGAATGGACGGCATAGAACTGCTGGAAAAGGTAAAAACAGAATACCCTGATTCCATGGTTGTCATTATCACAGCATATGGATCCATTGAATCGGCGGTAAAAGCCATGCGAATCGGGGCCAGCGACTACCTGCTTAAACCCTTCAAGCCGGATCAACTTTCCCTTGTCATGGAGAGGATATCCCATCAAAAGAGACTTTTATTCGAACACGACTATCTGAAAGGGCGTTTGGAAAAAATTACCCGGTTTGATAATATTATCGGACAGTCTCCTGCAATGGAAGATATTTTCAGCCTGATCCCGGAAGTTGCCCAGAGCGACTCTTCTATTCTGTTGATCGGGGAAACCGGTACCGGAAAAGAGTTAGTTGCAAAAGCCATACATGCAAAAAGCCGTCGAGCCCATCTCCCTTTTATTGCGATCAACTGTGGTGCGCTACCGGACACCCTTCTGGAAACTGAACTTTTTGGGCATCAAAAAGGGGTTTTCACCGGAGCGACTCATGCCCGTAAGGGTTTTTTGGAAGTGGTTTCAGGGGGCACCCTGTTCCTTGACGAAATTGGAGAGATCAGCCCCAAAATGCAGATCGATCTGCTGCGCGTTTTGGAAGAAAAGAAGATAACCAGTGTCGGGAGCAGGGAGCCGGTTGATGTAGATTTTCGACTCATTTCGGCCACCAGCCAAGATTTGGGGAAAGGAATTACCCACGGCTCTTTCAGAGAGGATTTTTTTTACCGCATTAATGTCATCATGATTGACATCCCTCCGCTAAAGAAAAGAAAAGAGGACATTCCCTTATTAATCCGGCATTTTCTTAAAAAGTACGGCCATGAAACCACAAAGCACGTCGATCGTGTCACCCGTGATGCAATGGAACTGTTAAAACGCTACGACTGGCCGGGAAATGTCAGGGAACTGGAAAATGCCGTTGAAAGAGCTGTGGTGCTTTCCCAATCCCGGACACTCGGGATTAAAGATTTTGCTTTCCTTCGGTCTTCTCCCGCCCCATTATCCAAGCCTCTGTCCCTTAAAGAAGTTGAAAAGCAGCATATTCAACAGATCCTTGAAGAATACGACTGGAATGTGACTCAGGCATCCAAAGCCCTTAAAATCAACCGGGTTACCTTGCATAAAAAGATTAAACGGTTTAATTTGGAAAGGAGGACTTAACCCAATTTTTCATGAGTTCAAGCAAAAGACTCGTCGGCGTGGTTCCTCTTGGCGAAGTTCCCGAAATTGCCTTAAAGGTCATCGCGGCACATATCTCCGGCTATTTTGATCTTTCCGTACAGATCCTGCCACCGCTGGAACATCCTGAATATGCTCTTGATGAAAGACGGTTTCAGTACAATGCGGGCATTATTCTCAAAGCATTTGAGTCTAAGAGGTTTAAAGATTATGACAAGGTCATCGGTGTTCTTAACCTGGACCTCTTTATTCCCATTTTTACTCACGTGTTCGGCGAGGCAAAACAAGGAGGGAAATTTGCACTGGTTTCGCTGTTCAGACTGGGCAAGAATCCAGATGGCTCTCCCTCCCCATCTTCACTTATTTATGAAAGGGCGGCGAAAGTTGCCCTTCATGAATTAGGCCATCTTTTCAATCTTCTCCATTGCCGGGAAAAAAAGTGCCTCATGCATTTCTCAGGAGATATCCAAGACCTGGATGAGGCACCCATTTATCTTTGCAGGTACTGCTCAACTTTTCTTAAAGATTGCCTTCTTGGCCTAAATCTTCTCAGTTCTGAGGAACATCTTCGCCAGTAAATCCCATCCAAGTTCAGGAAAATTACCGAACACGTCGCCAATGGGCTGACCACCTGTGGCTGCCAGTTGTTCATATTCCGGCCCCATGAGATTCAACAGTTTCTGGCTTTCTTGTTCCATCCACTGAATGCTCTCATTGCCGTAATAGAGCCCCTTTAAATTTTTTTTGGGCATATCCGGTTCCAATATGTATAGCCACCCCTCATGGTAAGGATCCTCATGGGTAATTTCGGGATGCTCCCGGACCTTGTGGTTCACCGCCAGAACCGTACCCGTTACCGGGGACAGGGCCGCGGCTTTATGATCTCCTCGGCCGAACGTCAAACCGACCTGATCTTTTGTCAGGGTGGTTCCCAGAGGCGGGAGGGCGAGAAATTGCAATCCACCGAATAACTTCACCAAAAAATCATCAAATCCCACCCTGAGTCGTCCCCCATGATCGAAACGAGACCAATTGTGGCCCATATGATAATAATAACCATTGGCCATGCGGTAACCGGATGCTAAATTGTAGCTGGGGGGATTGTTAAGTTGCTCAAAATCGAGTTCATCCAGCATCTGGTCAAAAGTACAGTGAAAACATTCGTAGTTCAGCGGGCAGATCTTCGGGGCATCGATACGTCCGGTTAAGTAATGCCTGCAGGGTCGCTCTGATCCTTGATACCGCGTTTTTAAATGCTCAACCCACGCAGGTTCTTTCCGTTCTGTTTCGGTCTGGCGCCCGGACTCCATTGTACGACGCATCCCTTTGTCAAAGGGACAATTGAAGCAATCATAGGCATTGTCACATAGCCGGAAATTGACAATTCCAGCCTTCATCCAAATACATTCATCTTCAAGCACCTGGAACCCTATAACCCGCTTCTTTATCTTTTTTTGATCTTTGGCTCCTATTGTTTTCATTTTAGCGGCCTCCTCTCACGTTAAGTGATGATCCATGTTGGGCTTTCTAAATGCAATAAAAATGCCACATATGAGCAGACAGATTGTTTTGAAGTTTTCCCACTGAAATCATTGAGTTTTTGCTAATACTTATTCGCGCAGTTAAAAAAAGAGGGGTTACAGGAAAAAAGGGATATGATTAATTTGGCTACACATTGAGGCGATGTAACGAAAATGATTTTATATTTATATTTAATATCAATCGGTTATATGACTGTAGCTTTTTATATGATAGCTGTAGCGATTGTTTACACGATGTCGCTTTTATACAAAGAAAAACTTTTTCTCAGTTAGTCTTTTGCATACAATTTTAGCTTTCTTCGAAGGGTGTTCAGGGCTATTCTAAAAAGCCTTGCTATACGTAATTTGTTCCAACCTGTCAGCTTATACGCCCTGATAATGTGTGATTTTTCATTTTGTGCAAGGGGTACAATATGTTCTGATACTAACCTGATCAGCCACTTTGATTTGCACTTTTTTAACTTTTCAGGAAGAAAATCTAATTCAAAAATACAGAGGTTTAATCGGTTACCTTATACTTTTCTTAAGTACATTCATGGGTAACGCAAGAATATGGGTTTTGCCCTGGCCGGTAAAGGCGTTTCCTTCAACAACAGCAATGTAAAGTTCATTATTATACGTAAAAATTGATTGGACCGGCCCCTGGAACTTGGTGGTCAAAAACCTGAAAGCGTATGTTCCGTTATTAGTACAAAGGAGTCCAAGTTTGCCATTTTTGGCGCTGCCGCCAACCATACCCCAGATGCCGGCCTGATTGGCCGGTACTACTGCAAAAAGGGCATTATCTACGCTAAACAAGGCCGATTGAGGCCATACCGGCACACCCCTGGGTGCATTGGATTCATTGACAATGTCGTCAATAAGCATGGATTTTATGGAGCCAAAAGAAGATGGTGATTCCCATTTCTGTTGGTTGGCTTCATATATGACCAGCTTCCTCCCGGGATTATAGTAGGCCGTATCATTAATTTCGTTTCCGTCCAGGTCAGCCATAATCGCTCCAAGCAGATTGAAACCCTTGGGAGCAGGCAAGGAATCATGTTGCGTTATTTTGCCTAAATCATCAACGGCAAGGCGAAAAACTCCGGATCCGAAAAAACTTTCCGTATCAAAGTCCTGGCCGATTAAAGATTCATTAACACCGTTTCCGTTCATGTCCAGAAATTCTAAAATATATTCGATATCTTTTGTAAGGACCGTAAATCCATCTGTTGTGAATTTGAGAATTCGTGAATTCATGCCTTCGCCCTGGACATAGATGTTAAGAGCTATGAGTCCGTTCGGTCCCAGCGACATATTAATCACATCACCAAAACCTTTATAGTCGTACTGATATCTTTCCCCGGTTCCGACGGCCCGGGCATACAGGGTTTTATTGCTGAGGTAAATGAAATAGGGTCTTTTTGCTCCATCGGATTCTATTATTCCCACGCTGTCGACGATATGGTCAATGCTGGTGACGGCTCTGTAATTTTCTATTTTCAGATTTGTACTCAGACCAGGGATCATTATTCCCGGAGGGCTGGCGACGGTTTCTTGCTTTTGGTCGCCTTCTTTTGTTTCAGTCACGGGTAGCGTCGATTGGGGAGGCGCGGGTTGGGGCAGACTTCGGGCAGAGGTCAATTCATCATATATCGACAATATCTCACCCCCACTCCAGATAGTAACTATTCCCTTATCCGCGACGGTTACCACACCTTCAGGAAGTTGTGTGACATCAGCGGAGTTTTCAATGCTCTGGTATCCCTGCCAGTCGAGTGAAGGAAGCTTGGCCCTGATCAGTTCATACAGGCGGAACGAGGAACCGTTAACATCGTAAAACATGGTTTTGATTTCACTGTAGCGTGTTGCCGTGATTCCTGATTTAATGTTGCATGATTCCTTAAAGCACTTAACTGATATCTCCGAAAAGTTTTTTTCCACTCTGGTAACTTTGCAAATCGCAAGAGGTACAGGCAACACACCGAGTTTTTTGCCTGTGACAGGTTCAATAACCTGCTCACCTGTGGAATACAAGGTCCAAAGACTGCCCTTTTTAACGTTATTGCCGGCTCCCATATTGATCAGGTGTCGTCCGTCGGGGCTTTTAATGACCGTAGCTTCCATTGTGCCAAGCTCTCTTACGATCTCGTCCACGGTGGCCTTTTCCGCATAAACGCTGTTCAAAGGCAAAAAGAGAGAAAATATTACTGATAATATTGTAGCACGCATGAAAAAGTTGTTCAAAACCATACCTCCTGAAATCTTTAAATATTAAAAGACAATTTCTTCATTTAGAGTCTAACCTATAGGTTTGTGGGAGAGTTTAGTCAAGAAGAAACTGGGTGGATGTCAATACCATTTCAAGATATCGGGTCTTAAATTTTTAGATAGAGAAACACGACGTCGCTACGCTGCACGGAAATCAAATGCGTTTATCCTGACAAGAAATTAATTCAATATTGACTATGTTGTAAAAAGTCCGTTATAATTTTTGATGTGGTATGGTGGAATTAATGACACTCTTTAACATATAAAATAAAGTAATAGCTTCTACAAACAAGGTTTCCTTAGTGCTATTAAAAAACTTATTTAAATACTGGACGTATCAGGTGTTTTCACCTGGAACAGTTTTAAGAGAAAAGTACGAAGCGTTTAAATCACTGCTGGCCCACGACAAGTGTGCCCATGAAGTGATGGCAGAGCTGGAAGAGATCTATTATAACCGGATCAGAGTTGATTTTCAGGTCATTGCGAAAAAATATGACCGGTTGGCTGAATCCGTCTCGGGCATCATAGAAGATCTGTCCAGGATGTGCCCTTCCCGTTATTTGAATCTCAAGGACTATTTCAAGAAGTTCGATTTCTATATCAGGTTCATGCTCGCACCGCCGGAATATAACTTTTCTCCTCCATTTACCGTTCAGTTAGATGAGATACCATCAGACGGCCGTTTATTGATTGGAGGAAAAGCACTACAACTCTCTGTTATTAAAAAAGACTTACAGCTACCCATACCCAGTGGTTTTGTGATCACCACAAATGCTTTTTTTTATTTGATCGAACATAATGATTTGAGAAAAACAATTGACGACAAACTTGCCGGTCTTGATATCCATTCAACTTCATCCCTATACCATACCTCTGATGCCCTGGTGACCTTAATCATGAACTCCCGGATTCCTCCGGACATCGAACATGCGGTTTCAAATGCATTCAACGCCTGTCAATGGACAAAAAATCGGGATATCAGGATTGCCATGAGGAGCAGTGCCGTGTGTGAAGATGAACAATCGTCGTTTGCAGGACAGTACCTGACGGTTTTAAATGTTAAAGAAGATAACATCCTAAATGCCTATAAAAAGGTAATCGCAAGCAAATACTCACCAAGAGCCCTTTATTACCGGATCAACTATGGTCTGTCAGACATTGAAACACCTATGGCTGTTTTAGCCCTTGAAATGATTGATGCAACGGCAAGTGGTATTATCTACACTCAGGACATTGACGATCCGACGTCAAATTATTTAAATATTCATTCTGTATGGGGGTTGGGTGAATTACTGGTAAGCGGAGAAGTCTCACCGGACATCATCACAGTAACTAAAGAGGAAAAGCCCGCAATTGTCATGGAAAAAACCGGAGTTAAACATAAGCGGATGATTTTGGCGCAAAACAGGTCAACAGAAGTTATTCCGGTTGATGATAACAAAAAACAAATTTCTTCCATTGACCGTAACTCTATCTTAAGCCTGGCCAAGTGGGGGATCGCTCTCGAAAGTTTTTATGGAGGACCACAGGATATTGAATGGTGCAAAGATATTGCAGGCCTGCTTTTTATTCTTCAATCAAGACCCTTAAAGATAGAAGAAGTGCATACGCCTATAGGGGAGTGCAAGTTTGATGATATCAAAAATGCCGTGCTAATTTCTGGTGGAGAAACAGCGTCATCAGGGATTGGGGCGGGACGTGTCTTTAAAATCGACCGCAAATCAGATTTGGAAAACCTGCCCAAAGATGCCGTCCTGGTGGCCAGAAATGCTTCCCCTTATTATGTGACCGTTATGGACAGACTAAACGCCGTTGTAACCGATACAGGAAGTATGGCAGGGCATTTTGCGTCCGTTGCCCGGGAATTCGGTGTGCCAACCCTGGTAAATACGGATGTTGCCACTACCAATTTGCTTCCGGGAAGGGAGGTTACTGTCCATGCGGATGGCAAAATTGTTTACGACGGTATTGTCAGCTCATTGATTGAAAGTCCCCGTGCACAAAGGGATCTTTTGTCAAACAGTCCCTTTATGCGTAAACTAAGATATGTCATAAGCTTTGTCTCTCCATTGAAACTTGTGGATCCGGCTTACAAGTCCTTTAAACCGGAAGCGTGCAGATCGCTGCATGATATTATCCGATTTTCCCACGAGAAAGCGGTACAGGAGATGTTTGCCATGGGCGACAGAAAGGGAGGACGAAAAAAGGGGGCGAAAAAACTCATATCCAAGATCCCCATGCTGTTTTATGTCCTTGATGTGGGCGGCGGCATCGAGCAGAAACTTACCAGCGAGAAAGAGGTGAGGATGGACGCGATTATAAGTACTCCCATGAGGGCGGTCTTTATCGGCCTGACTCATCCCGATATATACTGGTCGGAATTTACCCATTTCGACTGGCAAGAATACGATAAAGTCGTCATGAGTGGTGGAATAATAAGCGCAGATTCAGCCCGATTCGGAAGTTATGCCGTGCTTTCAAGTGATTACTTGAATCTTAACCTGCGGTTCGGCTATCATTTTGTTATTCTGGACACGATCTGCGGAGACAAAGCAGACGAGAATTATATCTTGTTCAGATTTTCCGGCGGGGGCGGGGATTCCTACGGCAAATCTTTGCGGGCCGGATTTATCGGCGGTGTTTTGGAGCGCCTTGGATTTATGATTGATATCAAAGGGGATCTGGTGGACGGGCAGTTTAAAGTGGGTAACCAGGAGGCAATATTTGAAAAACTGGACATGGTGGGGCGCCTTCTTGGTGCAACCCGATTGATGGATATGTATCTTAAAGATGCCTCTCTAGTTGAAGGTTTTGTGGATGATTTTATGAATGGGCGGTATCATTTCAGCTCAATTGAAGATTGACTATTGAAAATTTCTACGCGTTTTATTTGGCCGACCATTAAAAGTGGTGGAGAGAATGTCTGAATACCAACTTACGTGGGTAACCCCCGATCTATCCGTGGGCTATGCGCCCATGTCATACGCTGAACTCGACTCCATAAAATCACAGGGCATAGATGCCATCGTCAACCTTTGCGCGGAGTTTTGTGATTTACATGAAATTGAGGAAGAAAGAGGCTTTGAGGTCTATTATCTGCCCATAGCGGACGAAACCGCACCTGACATGGAGGAAATGGAAAAAGGGCTCGCCTGGCTGGATGAAGCGATCTATCTGGGCAAGAAAATCCTGGTTCACTGCCGCCACGGGATCGGGAGAACCGGCACCTTTGTCACCTCATATCTTCTAAGGAGAGGGCTCGGTTTAAAAGTCGCCTCCAAAAAGCTAAAATATACACGTGCAACTCCGGCAAGCTACCGCCAGTGGAAACTTTTGAAAAAATATGGAAAAAAATCCGGTGTATTAAAGATAAGAGAGCCCTCACTGGAAAGCAAAAATGTCGTTGATTTGAGCACCTATTTTACAGAATATGAGGCGTTGGTTCAAAAAATAGAGGAAGATGTCAAGAAGGCCGGTCAAACCAACGATGAGATGAATACTTGCGGGCTTGAAACAGATGAATGCTGTTTACGTTATTTTGACCTCCAGTTAATAGAAGTGATCTACCTGAACAATAAAATGAACCGGACATTAAAAAGTAATGAACGGTTGGAAGTCATTCAAGAAGCCGTCCAGGTTTATAAAAAGACAAGAGCCTTGCATCGTGTTTTGGATAATAAAGGAAATGATCCTGGGATAAACAAAAATAATTTAATTACCGCCTACAACAAAGAGAAGATTTTATGTCCGTTGAACAGAGGGTCGAAATGCTGCCTGTACCCATACAGGCCCATAAGGTGCAGATGTTATGGTATGCCCGAAAAGCGGATTGATCTTAGTCTTGTCAACACCATGCTTTCTGATATCTCCCGAAATGTCTTCTTTGCATTTTCAGGATCATTTCTTGAAAAAGACGCACTTACTTTTTCTATAGCGGAAACGGTTTCAGGGAAGTTTGTACAGGAATATTTTCATTACCTGGCCTATCTGGCAACCGGTACAAACGATTAATCTTTTAACACATTTGCCACCTTTTCCTCCAACTCATCCTTGTCTATGGGTTTGACGCAGTATTCGTTTGCTCCCAGCTTTAAAGATTCCCGGGCAGTCTCTATGGTCGGATAACCGGTCAGCATAATAACACGTATCGAGGGCGCTATCTTTTTTAGCTCTTCCAACACCTCGACACCACTAATCTTTTTTAACTTAATATCTAAAATAGCAAGATCTACCTCATTGGATCGAGCATAATTTAATGCCTCTTCTTCTTCTGTAAAGGTAAAAACCTCATGCCCTTTTCTTTGTAAAATTCTTTTGATGAGATTTGCAGCATCCAACACATCATCCAATGCCAATATTTTAGCCATTACCTCTCTCCTTTTATATTTTTATACCATCCCCTTTATTTTGAACTGAAAAATTTGGTCTTTTGGGCCAGGTCAGAGTTTTATTGCTCTGCCTGAAGAATCGCTACAAGAGTTTGAAGTGAACTAAAGTTAAGGAATTCTGTAATTATATAAAATCAGCGGAGCGAAGCGAAACCATAACTTTAGGCACTTTAGATCACTTTAGACACTTTTAACTTGTACGGCTTTAACTAAAACAGCCCCTTTCAGGGGCAAACCAAAGCCCGACCATTTGGGCCAGGATTCTTTAATGCATTTGACCGGCAACGGGCAAGTGTACAATAAAAACAGCACCTGGTTTATCCACACCATTTTTCTCTTTTGCCAACCGTGCCGGGCTTTGGACTTCTATTGTCCCTCCATGCTCCTTGATAATACCAAAGGTTACCGACAATCCCAGACCCGTGCCTTTCCCTACTCCTTTGGTCGTAAAAAAGGGGTCAAAGATTTTTTCCACATTCTCAGATGAAATGCCTGTACCTGTATCGGCTATAGAAATTATCAACTCATTATTGTCTTCATTAAAACGGGTTGTAATACTTATGACGCCATCATTTCCAATAGCATCATAGGCATTGTTAAGCAAGTTAACAAAAACCTGCTTGAGTTTTTCTTTGTCCCCCATAACCCGAGGTAAATTCAAGCCATAATTTCTTTCAATAATAACCCATTCTAATTTAAGAGTATGTTCTATAACGGCCACCACTTCCTCAATGGATTGATTTATGTCGAGCGGGGTCACAATACTTTCCATGCGTCTTGAAAATCTCAAAAGATCAGCCACAATTTTACGGCATATTTTTGCCTGTTTCTCAATGGTCTTGATATCTGCATATATCTGCCCATTCTCCTCCACATCTTCGAGCAAAAGTTGAGCGTATCCCAAAATAACACCCAGGGGTGTGTTAATCTCATGGGCAACACCCGCGGCCAACTGTCCCACGGACTCCATTTTCTGCGCCTGGGTGAGCTGTTCCTGTACCCGCTTGAGCTCCGTAATATCCCGGCCGCTGCACAAAAGCCCTGCAATTTTGCCGTCAGTTTCAAAAACCGGAATTTTTACCACATGAAGCCATTTTTCACCTTTGATGCTTGAGATTTTATCTTCTTTAATCAGGGGCCTGCCTGTATCGAATATGGCCAGATTCTCTTGATGATAGATTTGGGCCTGCTTTAAGGTAAAGAGGTCAAAGTCGGTCTTCCCGACGATTTCATCTTTGTTTTTTCCAACTATTTCACAAAATGCCTTGTTTACGGACCGGTATATGGATTGACGATCTTGCAATGATACGAAATCGGGAATGGCATCCAGTATGGTCTGAAGCAATTCCCTTTGTTCATTTAATATTTTTTCTGCATGCTGCAGACCGGAAATATGAACTTTTAACGATTGTGTCATGGCATCGAAACTTTCGGCAAAACTCTGGATTTCATCCCCCGAGCATTTTCGATAAACCGTACATTTTTGACAACTGGTTATCTTTTTGGCATATTCGCCTTCCACACAGGTTGGGCACAGGGTTCCTGCAATATACCAGCAACGATGATGTAGATTTCCGTATGCAGGGCACTCCTGTTTGTTACAATTCATGATGTCCCAGCAGTTTTGTTTTAACAACGGCGCCGTATGGATATCCAGATTTCCCCGCAATGCCTGCTCTGATGACTCATGAAGGATTTTGATTCGCCGGGTTACGGGGCGGGCAAGGAACGCTCCCACAAACCCGGCAATCAGAATGACAAATCCGGTAGACAGGAATGCACTCAACATGATGCGGTTTATTGCTTTCTGGATCCTAATTCGAAGCAGTCCCAGCCGTACGGTTCCGATCCGGTCCTCACCGATAAGAACAGGAACAGCATAATCATAAATCAACCGCTCACCGGTATCCAGCAGTCGAATCGAAAATTTTTGATGATCCGAGACGCTATTCGCGGTTTTTAAATCCGCCGGGAAACCGCCTTTAAAAGTATGAACAAGGGGTTTTCCACCACCGTCCAGGACAAAGATATAAAAAATATCATCACTGAGTTGGACTGTTTTATCAACCAGGGTCTTCATTCTCAAAAAATCCATGGCCAGAATGGGTTCTGTTATGCGGGCCGAAAGATTAACCCCAATGGAAATGCCGCGATTTCGGTTCTCTTCCAGCAGAGATTCTGTCATGACCCCGCTGACGACAAATAAGATGACGATCCCCAAGAGCAGGAGCAGAGAAAACATCCCAAAATAAATTTTGCTGCGTAATCCTAATTTCATTATTTCTCCAGGCTGATGCCCACCCTGGCAGCCAATTCTCTTATCGGGTTAAAATCTTGATCTTCTGAAGGTATCACTCTGACGAAATCGGCCATTTCTAATATGTGTTGGTGCTCTTCTTGTCTAACATCAAGCTTCAATAGTGCTTTTCTGACTTTTTCCACAATCTTTGGGTCTATACCCGCCCTGGCAGCATAAACCCAGCCCGGATACCAGCGGGTGTTGGCAATGACCCGAATTTCGTTAATATCTATTTTATCTGCAACCACGTTCAAAGTTCCCTCCCGGATGGTGCCGATATCGTATTTCCCGGCATAAACCGCCAGAACCACTTTTTCCTGCTTGCCACCGGGACCGGGGCTAAAGGCAATTTCACTGAAATCCGTTTTTTGAATGCCATGGTCAATAAAATAACCCAGGGGGTAAAGATAACCGCCGGCAGAAGTGGAATCAACGGCTAACCAGCTTTTGCCACGGCAATCGCCAATCGTCTTGATGAGCTGGTTGTCGGCCCGGCAAATGATCTGGCCCCGAAAATTTTCCTGGTTATAAATTTCGGCGATACGCGCAAAAGCTTGTGCGCCGTATCGGTGAGCAATTTTGATATATATAAATGGATTAGAATAAGAGATGTCAATCTTACCCTGACCCACCATTGTCATGTGCTGGTCAAAAGTATCCGGGAAGATCTGTTTTATATTAAAACCCGTTTCTTTGCGCAAAAATTCTATTAGCAGGTGGTGTCGTTGATAGGAAACCGTATGGGAATATTGCGGAAGATAGGCGTAGGTAATGACATCTGCGTCTTCTTTGAGGCTTACCTGTTCTTTTTTGCTCAGGTCAACTTTAATGGTTGGCTCCTCCTCACTGCAACCAACAGATATAAAAAGGCAGATCAGGATGACGCTGAAGATTTTTTTGGGCATTTTGAAATTTCTCCGCCACGATTTATAGATTGGGGGTTATAAAGACGATTGCAGTTACCCCCATTTTTTTCTAAAGGCATCCGCCTTTATATTATACCGACGCATTACCGTTGTTTGCCGCAAGAAGATTGCCGATATAGCCGGCATTAAAGTGGTGCAACGTCTGCTCTTTGGCCTCCTTATAGGGCAGTTGTTGAAAAGAATGCTCCATACGTGGACCATCTGGCAGAATTTCACTAAAATCAATGTCACGAGGTCTGATTTCATCGGTAGTGGAAAATAATATTCCCTGTATAATAACATTTTCCATTTCCCTTACATTACCAACCCAGGGTCTTTTTAAAAAGAGATTCATCAATTCCGGAGACAACCTTTTTAAAGGTTTATTTAATTTAACGGAGTGTTTTTTCAATAAATGGTTGGCAATCAAAGGGATATCCTCGGGACGATCTCTTAACGCCGGCAGTTCAATGGACACCACATTCAAGCGATAATAGAAATCTTCCCTGAACTCGTTGTTTGAAATTTTTTCAGTTAGATTCTGATTTGAAGATGAAATTATCCGGACATCAACCTGGATAACCCTGGTATCTCCCAATGGCTTTATTTCTTTTTCCTGTAAGACCCGCAGTAGTTTGGTCTGAATGGTAGGGCTGATGTCTCCGATTTCATCTAAAAAAATAGTACCCTTATGAGCTTCTTGAAAAAGACCTGCTCTGTTTTGGGTGGCATGAGTAAACGCCCCTTTTTTGTAGCCGAACAGTTCACTTTCAAGGATATTCTCCGGCACCGTAGGGCAGTTTACCGCCACATAAGGGCCCCGGCTGCGGTTACTCAGAGCGTGAATAGCTCTGGCTGTCAAATCTTTTCCGGTGCCCGTTTCACCGGTAATAAGCACCGTTAAATCTGTTTTGGCTACGGTCTGGATGGTTTCATAAACCTTCTTCATGAGAGCACTCTTCCCCACCAGATCCTGGAATACATGAACCCCCCAACATTCTTTCTGAAGTCTCAAGTTTTCTTGTAAAAGGGTGCTTCTTTCAAAAGCCTTTTCGAGTCTCAACACCAGGGCATCGTGATCAAAAGGCTTGGTAATAAAATCATAGGCCCCTTTTTTCATGACCTCAACCGCTATGTCTATACTGCCAAAAGCCGTCATCATGACTACCGTAAGGTCAGGAGTCTCTTTTTTCATTAACTCCAGCAGTTCCAGTCCGCCGATACCCGGCATTTTGATATCAGCCAAAACCAGGTCAAAGCGGCACGTTGCAAGCATTTGAAGTGCCATTTCTCCTGACGAAGCCGTTTCAACCTTGCAATCCATGGCAGATTCCAGGCTCCGTTTAAGAAGCTTTTGCATATCTATTTCGTCATCAACTATCAGAATGGTTCTATCCATTGGTTATCCTCCCGGACACCTGGAAGCCGCTGTTAAAACGACAGTAAATGTAGTACCCTTACCCGGCTCGCTTTCCACAAAGATATTACCGCCATGATTTTTTATAATCCCATAGCTGACAGAAAGGCCCAAACCGGTTCCTTCTCCGGTCGGTTTGGTTGTAAAAAAGGGATCGAATATACGGGATATATTCTTTTTTTCAATACCGTAACCCGTATCATCTATCTTGATGATAACCT
>Ga0315537_1000637_pt1 | contig 27668 bp, 34 predicted proteins | sample SalMarSW160270MG_FD_203091 | JGI IMG/M metagenome (GOLD analysis project Ga0315537, IMG submission 203091) | Salt marsh sediment microbial communities from the Plum Island Ecosystem LTER, Massachusetts, United States - Salt Marsh Sediment SW1602-70 ...
TGCATTCAGGTATACCTGCAAAACAGCTGCCCGGATTCTGGAACAATGTGAGCCAGTGCTGTGGTTCGGCCGGAGTGGCTCAATACTTCCTTAACCTTTATCATATTACCGGAGAGAAGGAATACCTGGATTTTGTATTTCGCCTTACCGATGACCTCGTAAACCGGGCATCAAGGACAGAGGAAGGTTGGAAGTGGATTCAGGCAGAACACCGGACACAGCCCGATTTTTTGATCGCACAAACCGGATATATGCAGGGATCAGCAGGTGTCTGTTCCCTGTTGCTGCATCTTTACAATTATGTAAACGGAGAAAAACCGGCATTTATACTGCCGGACAGTCCGTTTGTCTACTGAAAAATTCAACGGGTTTTAACTGACAGGTAAAGAGGAATCTACTTTATGACTTTTGTATTGCCATGGCCGGCAATGCATTTCCAGGTTCCATCTTCCCTGAGCCAGACATTGGTCCAGAGACCCGAGTATTCAACCATGGTACTGTCTTGACTCATCCCGACCTCTTTTGAGTTTCCAGTGAGCACGGCAACGTTATTTTCAAAAAAGAATACTTTGATATTATCCACTGCTACCGACAGGATTCTTCTCTTATTCAGTATGAAATTGTCAAGGTATTCTTGCCGATTCAGCACCTCTCCCTCTTCAGTATGATAAACAAGATCCTCTGACAGAATCTGCCCAAGCATTGAAACATCCTGGGTTATGACAGCCTGGCTCCAATCTTTTTCCAGCTGTATCAACACGGAGTCCTGTCCTTCCAATGATAATTGCTCGGTTGTTCTCTGGTCAACAGATCCCTGGCAACTCATGAGAAAGAAACCGGATAATATCAGGAAATATGGATAGAGATGATTTTTCATTTTACGTTCCTCCGTATTAGTCAGTAATAGAAGCAAATTTATTAATTATGATCAATTAATAACTCTTTGTAAGGAAAGATTTAAAAAAAAATAATCATTCATATCTTGGACGGATCAAAAAAAAGCAGCTCATGACAGCCAGTATCATACCAACCCAAATCCAGGGGGTATCAATTCCCACTTCTGGGCGATCTGGTTCCATTCCCGGATTGAGCATTAAATCACCATTATCCGTTTACAAACGTTTACAAACGTTTACAAACGTATATAAACGTTTAATCACCGACTAATTGGTTTTTGATGATGTAATTTTAATTAAAAACTGCAATCATGAAAACAATTTATGTTGAATCCGTCGTTCACAAAAACGAGAAAAGGATCAAACTGGTTTTCAAATTTGATCCGGAATTGGTAAAAAAGATCAAGCAACTACCGGGAGCTCGCTGGAGTCAGACCCTGCTTTGCTGGCATATACCCTATCGGGAGAAATACCATGAATATTTGATTGAGCAGTTGGGAGATAATGTAGTACTGAGTAAAGAGACTGCCCCGCAAAGGGTCCAGGAAACAGAAACATCGCATATTGAAAGGAAACAGATAAAAATCCTTTACGATAAGTGGAAAGAATTGTATTTCCTGGAAGTTCCATTTCACAAGAAGGATGCTATCAAGAAACTTGAAGGAGCCTGGTGGCATCCGGTGGAAAAAAAATGGTCTGTATTTGCCAACCCGGCAAATCTGAGCAGGCTAAAAGAGATCTTCGATCAGAAAAGTTTTCGATTCACGATTCGTGACTATGAAGCAGATAACGCGAAAAGTCCAGGTCATAAGAAGGCTGTTTTACCGGACCTCGTTGAAAATAAGTTCGAAAGTGAAATGATCTTACGGAATAAGAGTTATCGAACCATTGCAACGTACAAGAGTCTGATCAATCGGTTTCTGCATCATTTCAAGGAATCTGATATTAAATTACTCCCGGATGAAGAGATCAGGGAATACATCTTTTCAATGTTGGATGTTGATCATTATTCCAGGTCTTATCAAAACCAGCTGATCAATGCTTTGAAACGGTACTACGAATACGTTTATGGCAGGAAATTTGAGGATTTCGAGCTACCCAGACCAAAGAAAAGGCAACGTTTACCCAATGTAATTGCCCGTGAAGATATTCAGACAATGCTTGACGCAACAAGAAACATAAAACACAAAACCATATTGAGCATATTATACGGGTGTGGATTACGGTTAAATGAAGTAATTGATTTGAAAATAGAGAATATCGATTTCAACAGGAAAGTGATGTTTGTAACCGGGAAAGGTGACAAGCAGCGAATGATCCCTATTGGGAATAATCTGGTCAAACAGATTAAAAATTACCGGAGAAGTTACAAGCCAAGAGTTTACCTTTTTAACGGATATGGTTCTTTGCAATATTCCGGAAAGAGTGTTCAGAACATAGTAAAGCACAAAGCGTTGGAAGTTGGCATGAAGAAAAAGGTCACTCCCCATACTTTCAGGCACAGTTTCGCCACGCATCTATTGGAGGATGGTGTTGATTTGCGGATCATACAGGAGTTGTTGGGGCATTCAAGCAGCAGGACCACAGAGATTTACACATATGTAAGCAGAAAAAACCTGATGAACATCAGGAATCCCTTGGATAATTTACGATTATAATGTAACTTGTTATATTTTAAGGAACAATACATTCGTTTTACCCCCTGTTTTAAGTCACTAAAACGAACGTTTTCTTCTTATATAAACAAGTTGTGCTGCATTTAAAATAAACTATGAAATATTCTTCAAAGATCAAGTTAACCTTATTGATTTTTGTTATAGGATTTGCTTGGAATTTGAGAGCATCAAACAGCGGTAATCTTGATTCCCTGAAAATCACGCAAATAGTTAATGACTTCTATGAATGGTACATTAAAGCTATAAAGGAGAAACAATACCCTGAATATAAACCAATCTTCATTGAGAGTGAAAATGGTATGACAACTCTTGACTATTCAAAATATATTGAGAATTTATCAAAGCTCAATTTTTCAGACTCACTAATTTTCAGAGAAAAACAGAGTTATGAGGAATGCATAAGAAATTTAAAAAACGTAAAATATAAAGATTTCCAAAAAACAGTTTTTACCAACATAGATGACTATGAGCAGGTAGATTGTGATTTCTTTAATTACAATCGGTGGATTGGCGGACAGGAATCTATTGACGGTATAAGGATTACCAAAATTGATTTCAAGACAAAAAACTGCGCGTTGATTTCAATTGAATATTATGAACTTGATCCAATGGTCAATGAAAAATTTTTCTGGGGTAGAAATACACTAACAATGATTAGATTGAATCAAAAGTGGCTTATTGATAATATTGATTCATGGAAGTATTGAAAAAACGCAGCACAACAAGTGTGCAAACGCCATAGTTACGGCTTTTGCACCTGAACGTTGGAAACAATGCAAAAAAACATTCTAAAAGTTCCCATATTGGGAATTATTTTATATCTTTGCACATGACCTATAATAAATGGAGAGGATATTTGCAAAGAGCACATTAAGAGAATTTTGGGAGAAGTTTCCAGACTCAGAACAGTATTTGAAAACATGGTATGATACAGCGATGAGTTCCAACTGGAAATCTCCAGCAGATGTAAAGCAGACATATGCAAATGCAAGTATTCTAAAGGATAGTAGAATTGTTTTCAACATAAAAGGCAATTCATATAGACTGGTTGTTAAATTCAATTTTGAGAAGCAATGGATATTCATTCGATTCATTGGATCTCATAAAGAATATGACAAGATTGATGCAAACACGATTTAATTAAAAAACCTATGAATATCAAACCTATAAAATGCGAAGCTGATTATCGGCTTGCCTTAAAGAGGCTTGAAGAAATCTTCGATGCCCAAATTGGAACACCTGAAAGTGATGAAGCTGATATACTTGGATTATTAGTTGATGACTATGAAAAGAAACATTATCCAATTGAGGCGCCTGATCCAATTGAGGCAATAAAGATCAGAATGGAAGAACTACAATTGAAACAAGTAGATCTGATTGAGGTTATTGGAAGCAAAAGTAGGGTTTCGGAGATATTAAATCGCAGGCGGAAATTAACGATTGAGATGATTCGAAATCTTACAAAGCGACTTAATCTTTCACCGGATTTACTTATAACCGATTATCAATTAGCTTCTTAAAATGCACTGTTTCCAACATCGTGTATAGTGCATCCCGCCCATGGCGGGACGACACCATACACACAACCGTTAGCTGTTATTATTAAAGCTCATTATTTCAACAGCAACATTTATTGTTGCTCAATCGTCTTAATGGTAATTAACTTTATGAATATTTAAAATGATGAAGAATACAGTATTTACTCTATTATTAATACTATGTTTAGTTTTTCCAACAATAAGTATTAATGCTCAAAACAATAATAATCATTCAGAACTGATTAAAGAATGTGAAGATTTCATTAAACAAAAAATGGAATCAGATAATATAGTTGGGGTAAGTGCCGCAATTATAATTGATGATTCCGTTATCTGGAGAAATGGTTTTGGATACGCTGATAAAGAAAATAAGGTACCCATGACTGTAAATACTGTTGTAAACATAGGTTCAATAACTAAAACATTTACAGCACTGGCATTAATGCAACTTCAGGAAAAGGGATTAATTGATATAAATCAACCATTGAATAAATACTTGCCTCAATTCAAACCCAAAACCAGAGGAGAGAATTTAAAACAGCTTACAATTAAATCTGTTATTACCCATTCTTCAGGAATTCAACGTGACATATTGAAGAATAGTGATTTAAATACAGGAAAGTACACTGATGTTCTGGGTTTTATAAATAAAACCTATTTATTTTACCCTCCGGGAATGGTTGAATCATATTCTAACTCAGGTTATAATATTTTAGGACATCTTATAAAAGAAGTGAGTAAACAAGATTACCCTGAATATATTCACAAGAATATTTTTATCCCGCTTGGGATGAGTAATTCAGGCTTTGCAATGGATGCATTAAAAAATAGAACCAAGATATATTCGGGAGGAAAAGAAGCTGAAGAATATGAGTTAAGGGATATTGCATCGGGTGGTATTTACACCAATATCAATGATTTTGCCAAATATGCCAAAGGTTTACTTGATGCTTATAATAGGGCGAACAACACGATTATACAAAGAGAGACAATTCAAAATATGTTCACCCTTCAAGATAAAAGTGCCCTGATAGAACAAAATAAAAAAGGATTAGGGTGGTTTATGCTTAAAAATGATTCTGTTTTTGCTGTGACACACAATGGCAGTGCCGGATTTACACAAGCTAATTTATTTTTGATACCTGAAAAAAAAGCTGCTGTTATGATTTTGGCAAATGCAGCGGAAGCGTGGCCTCTTGTGAAAGACTTTTGTAATAATTTTATAAATAAATTTGGATTAAATGGACAGGACATGGCTCCACCACCAGTCATAAAAGAAATCCATGAAGAGCTTAAGCCTATAGTTTTGTCAGATAAATCTTTGAAAAAACACGTAGGTGATTATGCCAATGGATTTTCTTTTCTATCTATTTCTATCGAAGACAATAACCTGATATTAGTTAAAGACAATAAACGTTACCTGCTTAAAGCTCTGTCAGAAAATGAATTTGTACCGTATGAAATTATTGAAAAAGACAGCCTTATTCAAAAAAATAAGGAAAGATATTGTTTTTTAGATGCAGATAAGTTTCACATCCTGTTTCACAAAGTTGGAAATCGTGACTATCAATTGGGATACAGGTTGAACAAATTGAATATTTCTTCATTATATAAGAAATTTGGTACATACGAACATTATGGCTACCAGTTATTAGTGGGAGATACAAAATTTAAAGGGGCAGAAGTATCATTGTTTGATAACAGGATATTAATGTTAAAATTAATTGCATATGATGGAGAGTTTGCTTTTCCACTAAATGTGATTTCAGATAAATATGCCATCACCAGTGGACTAGGGGCAGGTTTTGAATATACAATAAATTTTACTGGTGATGAAAGATATGACATTATTGATTTTAGTGGAATAACATTTCGAAAAATAAAATAACAAACAGCTAACACGCGCTATAGTTAATTGCCGTTGCAGTGCAGGTTTCAAGGTTTTCACTCTTATTAAAGTTTGGTGTAACTTGATAAGGAAGTTCTTCAAAATCGGCAACTAACCATAGCGCCAAACGTTGGGGCACATGCTAATAAAGTGCTGAGGCAAATTGAAAATGAAATAATAGGCGGTAACGAGGGTAAAAGTTACTCATAAATTTCATACAAAGGTAAATATTTACTATTTTTACCCTCGTTAAACAGACGGGGGTAAAATACGTCCTTGTTTAAAATACAACAGAATGTCTTACAATGCTGAAATACCATACAATGATTTGCCGCTTCTGCCACCACAAGCAGAGATAGAGAACACAGTTATTCTCAAGAAAACAATTGCTGCCAGTCGGGCTCTATCGGAGCTAAAGGGCGCCATCACCAATCTGCCTAACCCTACCTTATTCATCGATACCATCCAGCTGCAGGAAGCGCAAGCCAGCTCAGCTATTGAAAACATTGTTACCACCCAAGATGAACTTTTTAAATCGTCAATTGCCGATAAAAAAACAGATAATCCTGCCATAAAGGAAGTCCTACATTATAAAGACGCCCTTTGGTACGGACTGGAGGCGATGAAAAAGCGCCCCATCCTCTCCACTAATCTGTTTATCAAACTGGTGCAAATTATCAAAGAGAATAGTGCAGGTATACGTAATGCTCCGGGCACACAGCTAAAAAATCCGGATACAGGCAAGGTGATTTACACCCCACCGGAAGGTGAAAGTGTGATTCGTGAAAAGCTGAAAAATCTTGAAGATTTTATCCATTCAAAGGATAGCCTTGACCCAATGGTAAAAATGGCTATTATTCACTACCAGTTTGAGGCCATTCACCCCTTTTTTGACGGAAACGGGCGTACAGGAAGAATCATACTTCTGTTGTATTTGAAATTCATCGGTTTGCTAGATTTACCTGCTTTGTTTTTAAGTAGCTACATTATAAAAAACAAGAATGCTTATTACATAAAATTGCGTGCAGTTACAGAGAAAAACGACTGGCAGGACTTCATACTCTATATGCTGGAAATGCTAGAACAAACTGCAAGGAAAGACCGAAACCGAATAGCACAAATTGAAATGCTTATGGGCGAAATGGGTTCTGAAGTACAAAAGCAATTGCCAAGAGTTTACTCCAAAGATTTAATGGAGGTTTTATTCCGCTTGCCCTATACTAAAAGACAATATCTGGAATCTGCCGGATTAGGTAATCTGAAGACGGTGGGGAATTATTTAAAGGAACTGGAAAAAGCCGGTTTTCTAAAGAGTGAACAGGTAGGCAAAGAAAAACTGTATTTAAATTATAGATTGATGGAAATTCTTGCAAGTGGATAAGTATTAAGTGGATGAACCTCGGAACCGGTTGACAATGCGTACAAAAAAGGTGAAATAAAGCACGATGCCCCAACAATGTGTAAAGCGCATTAAAACGCGCCTTACACCTAACGTTATCGGCAAGCGCTTTTTATCAATAGATTAATAAGAATATTTCAGATTCTCTAGTAATAACCATTAAATCTATTATTATGAAGTTTAAAACTATTATGGTAATTAAGGCCATTGTTTGTCTGTTAATTTTCCCGGTTTTCCTGTTTATCCCCGAGCAGTTCGCAAATTTAACCGGAGTTCCTTTTGGAATAGGAGCAGCATACCTGGCAAGACTTTACGGCGCTACTCTTGTTGGTAATATGTTGCTTTGCTGGTTTGGCCGAAACGCTGAAAAAGGCCCGGTTCGTCAGGCCATTGTATTAGATTTATTTTTCTATAACCTAATTGGGTTTATTGCAGTTATGATCTTTTATTTTAATGGAACATTGAACTCGTTTGTATCTGGATTGATTTACCTGTTCTTTACGGTAGGATTTGGTATTTTCCTTTTCCCCAAGAAGTAATTTGCCAAAATCTCTACTCGCATTTATTGAATTTATTTATCCGGGACCTGACAGTTCCAGAGTACAAGTTTCAGTTTCTTTTTAGACTGAATTGTACAACTGGATAATATTGATTCGCAGTGATTTCAAATCATTAAATCATTTATTATGTGAATAAAAGATCTAGGATAGAATAAAAATCACCAGCCGATAACAGGCGGTCATAGGTAATGCCGCTTTTTTATAGCTAGCTGAGATTTTAACAGATATTTGTACCTATAAATATTGGAAATCAGCAAACTGAAAGGCGGCACTACCCATACCGCCAAACCGTTAGCTGAAATTAATGATGAAAAATACAATCCTTACATTAATTAATACCCTAATAATATCATCTAACCTTTGGAGCCAAGATTATAATGTGAGAATTGAAGGTCAAATCATTGGATATGATGGTTTTTCTGAATTACAATACTCTATTGAAAATGGAAATTATTCAAGACAATATTATACTATACAACCTGATACCTCTGGACGATTTGTAATCTTAAAAACGATAGATAGAACCAAGTTCTTCCAGTTCTTTTATCGAAATAAGAATGAAAGAAATATCTACCACAATTGTCGATTAATCATTCAACCCAATAGCAACTATTCTATTATTAGTGAGGGAGGAAATTACAGTAATTGGAAGACTCCATATAGCCCTGATATTTATACTTGGAATAATTTTGTTAATGACCGACAAACATTTTTTAAAAGGGATTATGGTCAAATGTATTATAACTTGATTGATAATGGAACTAGTGGATCCCTTTATCATGATGACTGGAATCTATATCAACCAGATTCATTAATTGATATCCTGCATCAGAGAATAAATCAGCAGGTATCGCTATTTGCTGACTTATTGGAAAAAGGAGACATCAACAAGGAGTTTTTTGAAATTGCTAAAATAAATATTAAATATAATACTGCCTATCAGCTCGCTCAGACCATTTCAGACATATGGGCTCTTCCGAATAGATATGGGATTGACGATACAACAATAGTTAATCAACTAATTGAAATCTATTCAAAGATTTTTCAACTTTTTCCCATTGAAAATGCAAAGCTTGAATATGTATATGGTTCCGATAGATACATTGATGTATATCTTTATTATTATGAAGCAAATAAACTTGGTTCATTCTCGGCTCCAAAAAAAGGTTCATGGTATGCTTATTTGGAGGAAATAAAACCAACTTTATCAAAGGAGGTTTATAAAAACTATAAACTGCGAAATTCAGTTAGTAAAGTAGGAGCTCTTGAATTGGAGTCATCAACTACAGCAAAAGCTTTTCTCAATGAATACCCAGATATGAAACATACATTTTATGGTGAATTTCTTGAGAATACATTAATTCCGAGATCCGAAATGTTTGACAGTCTATCCAAAAGAGAACTTTCAAAGGATATTATTTTTTTAGATGAGTATGCACCAATCAATAATTTCCAACAATTAGTAGACAGCCTTAAACATAAACCATTTCTAATTGATTTCTGGGGAACTTGGTGTGGTCCATGTCGACAGCAATTTCAATATAAAGATTCATTAAACCAATTTTTAAAAGATAATGGAATTGAAATGGTCTATGTTGCTAAAGAGTACAAACCAGATAGAACAAAATGGAAGAGGATGATATCCGCTTATAATTTAACAGGATTTCATTTTTTGGTAAATGAAGATTTCGAAACTGATCTCGAAAATATATGCGGTGGAATCAAAGATTTTCCGACATATATGATAGTTGATTCAAGAGGGAAAATTGTTGAATCAAAGGCACATTTCCCAAGTGAGGGCAGAGCTTTTTATGATCAGTTATTACAATATGTAAAGTAGAGTTTAACTTCAGCTAACAAAATGCTAAACCGCATAGATAACGCAGTTTAGCTTAAACGTTATGTAAAATTGCCGATTATTGATTTCTTAAACAGTCTATTTGCCAGGATTTTGTATTTTTGGGTATTATGGTTAGCAGAAAAGACATATTGGATTTTCTATCTGGAAATAAAAATTATTTCAAAGAGCAGTATCACATAATCAGAATTGGACTTTTTGGATCTTATGCACGAAACGAACAAACAGTGCTAAGTGATATCGATCTGGTCGTTGAATTTGAGGAGAACACCCAAAATCTTTATGATCTTAAAAGAGCATTAAAAGAATACATCAGGGAAAAGTTAAATATAGAGGTTGATATAGCCAGAGAGAAATATCTCAAACCCAGGTATAAAAAATCCATTCTTAAAGAGACTTACTATGTTGAGTAAGGATCGGCATGCCCTGGAGTCGATCATTGAATCGATTGATAAGATCACTTCCTATATTAAAGGATTTTCTGATCCGGATCAATTTAATGATGACCAGCTGTCATTTGATGCTGTATTAATGAATTTCATCATTATCGGTGAAATGGTTGCAAAATTAAGTGAAGATTGTAAAGCTAGTCATAGTTGGATGGAATGGTCAAAAATAAAGGGATTCAGGAACCTTGTCGCACATGATTATTTCGGTATTGATGCAGAGGAGGTCTGGCAGATTGTTAAAAATGACCTGCCAATACTTAAGAAGAATATCCAAAAGATTCTATAATCATAAGAGTTCCCGGCAACTTTACATAACAAACGGCTCAAATGCAATCCCGACAAGAGAAAAATCTGTCGGGACTGCATTTAGCCTTGAACGTTAGCTGCAAGGCAAAATTCGGAATCATATATATACAGGGTAAAAAAAGAAACGCATCATTGCTGATGCGTCGGACTAAAGATGCTATCTTTAGTGCTGTTTATGTACCACAAATATAACAACAAATTTTATACCAGTCAAGAAAGTGGAGAGAACAATATTTTATATTGATGGATTTAACCTTTATTTTGGAATTGAATCTAGTGGCTGGTCATACCTGAAATGGTTAGATATTAAACGATTAGCACATAATTTAGCAAAACCAAATCAGAGCATAGTCGAAATAAATTATTTTACTTCAAGAGTTCGGAATGCACCAGATAAAGAGAGGCGGCAAATAACATATCTCGAAGCACTTGAACACTATTCCAAAGTGAATATCTTTTACGGTAGATATCAACCAAATATAATTACATGTTTTCGTTGTGGTCACTCTTATTCATCACCCAATGAAAAAATGACTGATGTGAATATTGCAGTTAAAATGCTAATTGATGCATTTCATGATAGATTTGATACAGCTATTCTCATTTCAGGGGACAGTGATCTGGTTCCGCCAATAATAGAAATTCACGGTCATTTCAAAAACAAGAAGGTCATTGTTGCCTTTCCCCCAAAACGTCATAATATAAGTTTATCAAAAATAGCAAAGGGAAGTTTTATCATCGGCAGGAAGAAATTAAAAGATAGTCAGCTACCTGATGAGATTTTGAAACCAGATGGTTATAAACTTACTCGACCGGTTGAGTGGACTTAAATTATTGCCCAGCAGCTAACACGAGTGCAAAGCCCATTGATAACGAGGCTTTGCACCTGAACGTTAGGTTTAATTGGGCTTTTAAAAATATTCCGAAAATATATTTCCCAATAAGGAAACTTTTCATTATCTTTGCTCGTCGACTGAAATATATTACTGGGTGGAAAAATTTGATATTGTTTTACTTGCAGAAGTAAAGGACTTCCTTCAATCATTAGATAAAAAAGTTAGGGATAAGATTATTTTCAATCTGTGGAAAGCAAAAAGGTCTCTTGATCCCGAACTATTTAAAAAGTTAAGCGATCAAATTTGGGAGTTCAGAACAAAATACCAGAAGAAACAGATCAGATTGCTTGCTTTTTGGGATAAGAGAGACAATAAAAACACCCTGGTAATATGTACGCACGGATTTATTAAGAAAACACAAAAAGTGCCAAGAAAAGAAATTGAAAAAGCAACCAGGATTATGATTGAATTCTTAAATGAATAATATGATAAGGATTATGAAAACCACAAAATTTAAAACTTATTCTCTCGATGAGGTAACAGATGAATTCATAGGTAAAAAAGGAACACCTGAGCGGGATAAATTTGAATTCGAATTAAAAATGGATTTGATTGGAGAAATGATCAGAGAAACTCGCAAAGAAATGAATTTAACTCAGGAACAACTCGGAAAATTAGTTGGTGTTCAGAAAGCACAGATATCAAAGATTGAGAATAACACAAAAGACGTAAGATTTTCAACAATAATGAAAGTCTTTGATGCCCTGAAGGCTAAGGTTAAATTCACTATAGAATTTGACAAAAACAATCAATTATCAATAGCATAAAAGAAAGCCCAACAAAAACCTAACATCAGCTAAAAAACATAGGGCAGAAAGAGGTAATGAAAAATAGTAAAATATAAAAATAAACTTTAGCTGTAGCCTGCCACAAAAAGGGATCAAATGCCCTACATTTTTTAGCTATAACCGTTGTAGCGCATTGGCACAGTATCTCGAAACAAACTGACAACAAAAATATCCCAAATTGGGAAATATGGATTACTTTTTGTAGGTTTGCAAGATGAGAATTATTGCATTTAGGACTATAAGGGAATTTTTTGAGAAACCTGAGTACTCAGATTCCGAAACATCTTTAAGAGCGTGGTATCATGATGCTAAAACAGCTGAGTGGAAAAATTCAAATGAACTGAAACAGCAATATATAAATGCAAGTATTCTTGGAGAAGGAAGAGTAGTTTTTAACATAAAGGGTAATGATTACAGATTAGTAGTTGCGATTGACTATGATTTTCAAGTGATTTTCATAAGATTTATCGGAACTCATAAACAATACGATAAGATTGATGCTAAAACGATTTGATTATGGAAATAAGACCTATAAAAACAGAGCAAGACTATAATTCAGCAACAAAAAGGATTGAAGAATTATGGGGCGCAAAAAAAGATACTCCAAAAGGTGATGAATTGGATTTGCTAGTAACTCTAGTTGAATCCTACGAAATGAAGCATTATCCAATAGCACCACCTGACCCAATAGATGCGATTAAATTTCGTATGGAGCAAATGGGTATGACAAAAGAAGATATGGTTAAATATCTTGGAAGCCAGAGTAGAGTTAGCGAAATTTTAAACCGTAAAAGAAAACTGACTCTTAAAATGGTAAAGTCATTGTATAAAGGATTAAAAATACCAGCAGAGATTTTGCTAGCATGATTGACAAAAAATCAACGCGCTACAACACATGGTATAGTGCATGCGGGTTTAGCTTCGCTGAGTTCCCTTCGGTCGGTTCAGTGGTTTGCGAGCGTTTGTGGCTCGTAAAAAAAGTTGGTGTAAACTGATAAGTTTTCTCCCCGTACTCCCGCACGTCACCATACCATCAACCGTTAGCAGTAAACTATGTTTAAGTATTTCCTAATATTAAATATTTTCTTGATGTATTATTTCTCCTTAAATGGACAAAATTTATCAAGGGAATATGTTGAAAGTTGGATAATCTCTACTTTCTTAATCCCAGCAGTTGATACAAATGCTGCTATTTATTTGAATGGGGAATATTTAAGTAGAGGTGACTGTGATTATATATTGAATGATTATCTGCAAGATGATCTAATTCAAGTTTATTTTATTGATGCCTCGGAAGATAATTCTGTTCATAATGATCATGACTTAATTTTAATTTGGACTACTGGTTCGCAATCTAAAAAGACTATTAAGGAAAAATATAAAATAGCAAGAAAGAAATATAAGAATGTAAAATCAACTTTAAACGTACCAGTATTAGTTATCAATGACACTATTGTAGAACATTCTGAATGTTTTGAAGCTATAAGAGAAATAAATTTATCAGAAATTATCGGTATTGGGGTGTACCACAGAAGTGTATCCGAAGAGATTTACGGTAAGAAGGCTGTAAATGGATTAGTAATAATAAAAACAAAATAAACTTAGTCAACTGCTAACAAAATGCTAAACCGCATAAACGCAGTTTAGCTGGACCGTTAGCAAACATTAGCATACGATGAAGCGATACCTAAAATATATAATCATATTAGTGCCTATACTAGTAATTTGGGAATTATATAAAATTTTCACGCCTAATATAATAGACTTAAAAGAACGATATCTTATTAAGAGGAACTACTTCAACAATGTGGAGGTCTTTAAGAATAGTATTGATGACTTAAATTCATTTCAAGATATGTCTATAGACTTTTCTGAAGATAATTATATGGACGCCTCTAAAATAGGATTTCATCAACTTGATATTGGTTCATTTGATTTAACTGCATTATATGAAAATGGAGAAATAGGACAACTACACTTGAATGATTCGATTGCAATTTTTGATTATAGAAATGAACAATATGAGATAAAGTCTTTTAAAGTTAAGAATACACAGATTGAGATAGAATTAGATATTGATTCCATAATCATCCTTGATAACTATTGGAGCCTTAGTTATAAAGGGTATTGTGAAACTGAGTTTTTCCCCAAATATTGTCTGCGCTGAGATTAAATACATATCTATTAGAGGAGTTGAAAAACCATTTAAGACAAAGGGACTGCTTTGGATTCTCAAATGATACCAATAGGTTAATTCTACATTATCGGACACCTACAAAAAAGCTATTAGTAAATTCTTATTCCTACTGCATACTTAAGAACAAAGACTATGAGAATGAGTTTTTTGATGGAATCTTTAATTATGGAAAACTAGATAATAATATCTATTGGTTCTTTAATGATGCGATACAAATAATTAGTTTGTTCCCAGGTGGATATGTAAATAGAAATATATAAAACGTTTGCTAACAGCCGGTATAGTGCATGCGGGTTTCAGTGGGTTGCAAAGGTTTGTGGCTCGTAAAAAAGGTCTGTGTAAACTGATAGGAAATCGCCTTGTAATCCCGCACGACACCATACCGGCAAACCGTTAGTGGCAATTAAAACAAGATAAACAAATATGAAACAGAGAACATTTACTTTACTAATTTTTTTACTATTAGCCTTCTTTGGAATTGAGAGTTTGAAAGCACAACAAAACACAGTCAAACAAGATGAGACTATTTTTATTTGGGGCGGAGATATTAATACAAAGTTTGTCCAGTACGTAGCTGATTTGACAAAAAAAGAAAATCCCAAAATCTGTTATCTACCAACTGCAAGTGGTGACAATCCGGACAATATTAAATATTGGGGAAATATATGTAATACCTTGCATTTAGACACTTTAATTCTAAAGGTATGGGTAAGTTCTTCTGAGAAGAATCAATCATTTGAAGATATTCTTCTTAATTCTGATGCGATTGTGGTTGGCGGGGGCAATACCTTGAATATGCTTGGAATTTGGAAAGCCCAGGGAATTGACACCATTTTGGAGAAAGCATTAAAGAATGGAATTATTTTGTCAGGAGGAAGTGCTGGTTCAATATGTTGGTTTCAGAACGGAATCAGTGATTCACGCCCCGTTAATTTAAGTATTGTCAAAGGTTTAGGTTTTTTGCCTTTTAGCAATTGCCCACACTACTCACAAGAAGCAAGGGGAAATTTATATCATCAAATGATAAAAGATGGGAAAATGAATTCGGGTTATACAACTGATGAGTTAGCCGGAATCCTTTTCCAAAATGGGAAAGCTGTAAAATTTATCAGCCAAAGTGACATACACAATTCATATTTAGTAAATCTTGAAAAAGGGGAAATAAAAGAGGTTAAACTCAAATCTGAAATTTTACTTAGGAGAAATGCTCTTCCTGAAGGCTCTTATTCCTCTCAATCCATAAAAAAGAACATTAAGGACTTGTTAGATTCCAATGATAGCTCATCGCCAATAAGTGCGTATGTTTCTGAAATAAAAACGTTAAGATTGAATAAAGAAAACATTAGCGAACCGGAAAAGAATAAAGTGCTAGATATTGGTATTGAAAAAATATTTATTTACCAAAACAAAATAGCTGGAATTGTTAACAACGCATACCTTGATTCTTTCGGATATGGAATGTGGTATTTTTATAACTGTAATGGCATTTGGAAAAGTATGGGAGAAGACATAGGCGGAAAAACAATATTTGAAAGTGAAATAAAATTTCGAGAAAAGGCAGAAATAATTATCAAACAAGCAGAAGAAAAATTAAACTGCCACTAACATTTTGTATAAGTAATGGCGGGCAAAATACTAAATATCAACGTTTTTAGCCTGTTCAAACTGCGTAGCGGTTTGACAGGTAATTACTCCGCAATCTGCCACTACTCATACAATTTACCGTTAGGTGAAATTAAAAAAAGCTATATGAACCGAATAAGAATAGCTTATTTTTTAGCCAAAGTAATCATTGCTTTCTTACTCATCACTAGTTGTATTAATACAGATGACTTTGTTACAATCAATGTAAAGGTATTAGGTAGTACCTCTGATACAATAACTTATTATTTTTCACAAAAAGGATTACACGCCTTTCCATTATGGGGGTATAAGAGGATGGGATTAGATTCGAATGGATATGCACAACTAAATCTTGAGACTGATGAAATGAATTATTTATTTATTAAGACACATGGAGGTTATTGGCGTGAGAGAGCAAATTTACTTGTAAGACCAGGAGAAGAGTATGAAATTGTTATAGATTCTGAAGCATCTCAACTTGTTACTATTAATGGTGATTTCAGTGAAGGACAACAGTTTTATAGTGAATCCTACATAACGGTTCAAAGACTCACATTTTTTGGAGAGTTTTACTCAGATACTATACCTCAAGAGATGTTTAAAACCCTTGAAGATTCAATTGAATCACGGCTACAACCATTAAATCTTCTATATAAAAACAGGAAAGTTGACAAGCGATTATATAAGGCAATTAAAGCAGAAATTGAATATTCGCATTTAAGATCTCTTATGCATATTTTAAATATTAGAAGCAGAGTTAAGGAGCCTGAAAGGCAAGGAGGAGCAACTGCAATTCCCATTAACATATACCATAAGGACTATTTCGATTTATTCTTTCAAATATTTAAAAAGTATCCATATGACAACTCTTATGCAAAGTTATGCAATAAATATGGAGATTATTTAGAGCAGTATGTTTGGTTCAGATCAGTAAACGATAATTCATTGGATTATGAAATCAGCAATAAGGATTTTAAAATAAAATATGCTAAAGGAATTCTTGATCATGATTTATTTGAGTATTTCTATGCAAAACAATTTAGGAATATCCTTAAAGAAGATTTACCAGAAATAGCTAAAAGTCGATTTGAGGATTTTAAAATAACCTTCCCAGAAAGTCCATTTTTACCATATATCTCACAATCAATTTCTACCTGGGAATCAAATTATTTTACCATGTATCCCCCAGGTTTTGATTCAGCCCAAATTAGCATAATTGAAACTAAGGATTCTAATGAGGTTATTAGTTCAACTTCACTTAATGAGGTCATATCAAAATATAAGGGAAAAGTAGTATTCATTGATCTTTGGGCAACTTGGTGTCCTCCATGTATTGAGGAATTTGCATATTCAAAAAATGTCCAGGAGTTTGCAGACAAGCATAAGATTCAATTATTATATATATCACTCGATGACAATGAAGAAAAATGGATTAATGCAATAAAGAAATATGGATTAATGGGAGACCACCTAATAGCAGAAGATCCAGAACTAAAAAAAGAGATAGTAGAATTAGCACCAACTGTTCCTAAATACTTCATAGTAAATAAAGATGGAGAGATTGTCGAATATGATGCTAAACGTCCAAGTAGTGGAGAAGAATTATACGAACAATTATTACAATACGTGAAATAATACTTAACTCCAGCTAACAAGTGCAACCTCCATTGAAACGTCGTTTGCACGCAACATTACCCATCATTTTAATTATTTCCTAATTTTGATAATTGGGAACTATGTATTAACTTTGTAATTACATTAAAATTGATATTGTTATGGAATTATCAATAATCAAAATTGGAAATTCAAAAGGGTTTAGATTAAGTAAAACCATAATTGAGAAATATAATATAAAAGATAAGGTTGAGCTTATCCTTGAAAAAGGTTATATTATACTTAAGCCCATTTCCAGACCAAGAAAAGGTTGGGACAAAGCATTCAAAAAAATGAATGAGAATGGAGACGATCAACTCTTATTTAGTGATGTTTTTGAAGACGAAAACCTGGAAGAATGGAAATGAACCAGTATCAAATAGTCCTTGTCGATCTTAATCCAACAATAGGCAGTGAAATAAAAAAGACAAGGCCTTGTGTGATTATTTCACCGGATGAAATGAATAAATTTCTTCGGACAATTGTTGTTGCCCCAATGACAACCAAGTCGAAAAAATATCCAACCAGAATTGAAGTAAAACATGACAAAAAAATTGGCTGGGTAGTAATTGATCAAATACGGACTATTGACAAGCAAAGAATTATTAAAGTTTTAGGAAGATTATCAATACCTGAAATAAAGGAAGTAAAATCAGTTATGAAAGAGACTTATATTGATTGATTGAAAAAACGATGGGTAACATTGTGTATAAGCAATTAAAACTGCTCATGCACCTAACGTTAGCCCCAATTGAAAAATAAGGTTATACCCTTAAATTATATTTGCATATTTCAGGCTTTAGCCTTATTTTTGAATTATAATATTAAGGGCTTAGCCTTATGAAAACAAAAAAACTGATTAGAGAGCAACTTGACAATAAGATTGCCAGGTTCAAAGATTTAGAAGATATTGTTATACCACCTCAAGGCTGGATCTACTCAATCCGGCAAGGGATCAATATGTCACTTAGACAGCTTGGCCAGAGAATGTCTATTACACCTCAGAGTGTAAAAGAAATAGAGGAGAGAGAAAAAAATGGTACAATCTCAATTAAGGTATTAAAACAAACTGCTGCCGCACTTGATATGAAATTTGTCTATGGCTTCATTCCTAAAGAAAAGACCCTTGAGGGGATGATCCAAAAAAGAGCTGAAAAATTAGCCAGAAGCATTGTTGAACGAACTTCAAACCAAATGGATTTGGAAGATCAAAAAGTTACCTCCGAAAGATTAAATAAAGCCATCAATGAGAAAGCTGCTGAATTAAAGAATGAAACGCCTAAAATGCTATGGGATTAGAATTAGAATATATTAAAGGCCAAACGCCCATTGAGGAAGAGGAAAAGGAGGAATTGAAGATAAAAACTATTTCAACAAGAGGTGAACTTGATGAATTCGAACAAGCAAATATTGAAAAGGTTATCGAATGGAGCCTCAAAACAAATCCTTCTTATAATAAAATACTCACCATTGATTTCATAATAGAGGTACATAAAAGAATGTTTGACGAAGTTTGGGGATGGGCTGGTAAATTTCGGAAAACAAATAAGAATATTGGTGTTGATAAATACCGGATCCCGTTAGAACTAACTAAGCTTATAGATGATTGCAGATACTGGATCGAAAACAAAGTTTATCCAGAAGATGAAATTGCTATAAGATTCAAGCATAGGCTTGTTGAAATCCATCCCTTTCCAAATGGTAATGGGAGGCATTCAAGGTTATGCGCAGATATTTTGATATCAAAAGGCCTAAAGAAGGAAATATTCACCTGGGGTAGTAAGAATATCACAGATAAAGGAAAAACCCGAACTGAATATTTGAATGCTATTTATGAAGCAGACAAGGGAAATATTAAGCCTCTGCTTAAATTTGCTAGAAAATGAAATCCAACTGGGGCTAACATTGTATAAAAGCCATTTCCGCCTTCTCCGCCAAACGGCGGATACGGCAGTTAAAAATAACGGCTTTTATACTGAACCGTTAGCCGTCACCTTAAAAAACGGTAGTGCATAAAATAAACAATATAAAACAGAGATAATGAAGTCACCGAAACATATACAACATCAACCAATCATATCAGTTAACGATTATGATAAAATAGACGCTTTATATGCAAATCATACAGATGTAAAAGCCCTTTCTATTGGAAAGGCACAATATGATAACAATCAAATTTCACTTAAAGTCTGGTGACATACTGATGAGAAATGGAGTCGTCAAAGTGAAGAATTGCCAATTCACCGTAATTTGGATTTATCAATTCTATTTCTTGCTTCGATATCAGTTGATGAATCTGCTCATTACCCTAAAAGTAATTTGAGAGAAGAAATAGACATTCCAAAGGATGTTAAAAATAAAGGATTATTACAAAGACAATAAGCCTTTAACAATGTCTGAAAAAGCAGAATTACAAATGTACACAAGTGGAGATGAAGCTCGTGAATTTATTCTTGTGCTGAATAATACCGGCCATACTAATTTAAATCTTATTCGTGATGAGATAATGAAAATCCTTGAGGGGAAAGAATATCGTATTCAACCTAATTTGTTAGTTTCAACATCAGTTGCCGGTTATATTGTATAAAAGAAACAAAAATGGATAATTAAAATCTAAGATTATAAAGTAACAAAATAGGAATAGTTATGAAAACTAAACTAATATTACTTTTTCTCATTATTGGTATTTGGGGGTTCTCAAAAACAGATGCAAAACCGTCTGCCGATGATTTATATTCAAGACTAAAAAAACTAAAAGGTATTTATGTAAAAAAGCTTGAACCGCTTCCGGGATTTAAAGAAGGATATGAAATTGCATTTGCTCAACCGGTGGATCATAAAAATCCTAATGGTGCAAAATTTATGCAGCGGATATTTGTATCTCACCGTGATTATTCAAAACTTGTTGTATTGGAAACAGATGGATATGGTGTGCCCTGGCATAAGGAAAGAGAGGTTGCAAAAATATTAAACGCTAACCAGATACTTGTTGAACACCGGTATTTTGAATCGTCAAAACCAAAACCACTCGATTGGAAATACCTTACATCCTGGCAGGCAGCTTCGGATCATCATAGGATTGTCGAAATATTTAAAAAGATATATCCGGGAAAGTGGATATCATCAGGAAGAAGCAAAGGGGGCATGGCTGCCCTGTTTCACAGAGCTTTTTACCCGGATGATGTAAATGCAACATTAACTTATGTTTCTCCAATTATGATCGGGCCTACAGATCCAAGAATTGAGAAATTTCTAAATTCGGTAGGAGATGAAGAAAGCCATAATAGAATTCAGCAATTCCAAAGAACTTGTCTGGAACATAAAAATGAAATACTGCCACTCTTAAAGTCATTTTCAGAAAATCAAAAACTTACATACTCATACAGTTTTGAAGATGTGTTTGTGCAAGCTGTTTTGGAATTTCCATATTCATTTTGGTCAGGGAATCACAAGATTGAGCAAATTCCTAACCAAGATGCAACTGTAAATGATATATTCAATTTTCTTAATAAGGTTAACTCCTTTTTAAGTCTGAGTACGGCTCAAATAAAATCTAATGCTGCATTATATTACCAGCAATATACCGAACTCGGATATTTTGACTATCAGAGCCATCATTTGTCTGATCTTATAGATTATGCAGGGGAACCTTGTTTTTTATTTTATGTCCCGAAAGATGCTCAAAATGCTATTTTTAGCAAAGAGGCTATGGTTCAGGTGTCAGAGTTTCTAAAAAATGAGGGCAATAATATAATCTACCTCTATGGTGAATTTGATATATGGACATCATGTGCCGTTGAATTAGCCGGAAAAACAAACGCAATCAAACTTATACTCAAGGATAAAGCACATCAATTTAATATTGAGGATTTTCCCGCCGATGAAAAACAATTAATCTATGAAGCTTTGGAGGATTGGCTTCAAGTGAAAATTATTAATTAAAGATAAAACTATGAGGGTAATACATATTATTTCTTTTGTATCAGCAGTTTTCGTTATTACTTCCTGTAGGCCGCAAAATAATGAAAACAACAATTCGGGTATAAAACAAACCAAACCAGTAGAAAAGCAAGCGGCAGATCAAAAAGAAGCAAAGTCAAATTATTTAGGTGAGGTACCTCCGGGCTTAAGTCCGAAAATATTTGCTCCCGGGATTGTTTCCACCAAAGATAATTTTGAGTTTAAAATCGCTTTTACACCCGATGGGAAAGAAATCTATTTTACCCGAGGTGTAGGAATGGGTAGTGAAATACGTCAAATTTTGTTTACCCGACAAACTGATAGCGGATGGACAAATCCGAAAGCAACATCTTTTTGTGGAAGTTATATGGATGAATATCCGGCAATATCTTTAGATGGAAAGAAACTCTTTTTTAATTCAAACCGGCCTTTACCGGTTTCCTGGAATAAAAAATCGGCAAGTTACATTTTTAACTTGTGGGTTACAGAAAGGGAAAATGAAAATTGGGGAGAACCATATCCAATTAATACTGAAGCAAATAAAGGATATTGTATAAATTATATTGATAAGAGCGGAGCTATTTACTTTAATTCATCTAAATATAAGCACATTGCAAAATCGACCTTCGAGAAAGGGAAATACTCAGAACCAATAGAATTAGATACACAAATAAAATCAACCGAATGCTTTTTTGCACAAGACAACAGTTATGTAATATTTTCTTCAGGCAGTCCGGGATTTGGCAAACTTGACCTTTTTGTAAGTTTTATCAGTGAAGACGGAGTCTGGAGTAAACCAATAAATCTTGGCAAAAGAATAAACACTTCTCAATCAGAATCTGCGCCGGTGATATCTCCGGATGGTAAATATTTCTTTTTCAATCGTGGTGGAGATATTTACTGGGTAGATGCCGGTTTTATTGAGAAATATAAACTGGAAGAATTGAAAGTAAATGCAAGTAGTAAAAATTAGTAATAAATTGAAACGGAAGAGCTTTGATATCCCATACTGGGCATAGCCAAACCGTTGCCATAGAGGGGCTTTCTGACCAATCTGAAAATTTTCTTAACTTACACTCAAAAGATTAATATGGAGACAATTAGAGAAATCTTAGATTCAAAGAGAAAGCCAAAGGAAATAGTGTCGGTTTCTACAGAGAGGATACTTCAAAATCCGAAGCTTTTTAATGAGCTAATGACAATACTTAAAACAGGCTCTGATGTAGAGAAAGGAACCTGCGCAGACATAATGAAACATGTTACAGCCGAAAGGCCTGAAATCGCAGATCCTTTCATTGAGGAACTGATCGACTTTATCAATTACAAAGCTCCAAGAGTAAAATGGGGAGTTCCAGAATCAATTGGGAATATTGCAAAGAAGAGTCCACAAAAGGTTGAAAAAGCAATTCCTTTTCTATTGAAAAATACTCCTGAAAATAAAGACAATTCAACTGTCATAAGATGGTGCGCAGCTTATGCCCTTTCAGAGATTGCTAAGGCATCAAGGGACAAGAATTTACTAACGAAAATAAAAGACATCTCTGAAAAGGAGACTAACAGTGGCGTGAAGAATGTCTATTTGAAAGCAATTAAACAAATCGAAAAAAATAAGAAATAGACCTAGACCAAAAACACAAAAAACTACAGCACCTAACACGGACAATAAAATTAATAGGTTTGTCACATTTTTTGCATTGGTTCTCAGGTATTTCGGACAACAGTGCAAATGGCTAAGCACTTTGATTTGATTGGTGGAAAACTTATTGCCGGTGACAGTACTAAACTCAGGGCACAAAACAGTAAGAAGAACAACTACAAACAAAAAACAGGCCTTTTTAGCCATCCTATTATTTTAAAACAATCTCGCTTAAATATTTTGAACCCTGCTTAAACAGCCTTAAATTTGATTACTATTTATCAATAAACAGAGGTTTTTAGACGAACTGACGTTGGGTAACATGGGGTGTTATAAGAAATTGAATCTTTCTATTAAGTGACATTATAATGAAAACGAAACTGATTATCAGCATAATTGCAAATCTGATTTTATTGTATAAATATTCTTTTTCGCAGCCTGTATCTTTAATATCTTCAAATACAAAAGCATTTCAATGTGCCACTAACTATATTGAATCTTTTAACAATAAAAATAACGAGAAACTCAGCATTTTTTTAAATTCTTACTATGAGAGTCCTGATTTAGGTAGAAGGTTAAAATTAGAAAACTCTCTCCGAAAGAGCTGGGGGAAGTTAAAACAGAATCGAGTGATTTATGATACAGAAAATGAAGTTATCCTCTTGCTACAAGCTTCAAAGATGCCACAATCATACTTGTTGTTTAATATAAAATTGAATGATAAAACACCTGATAAGATTGAGTTTTTCACAAGGACTGGTATACCAAAACCGGAAGGAAGTACTCCATTATTAACTGATGAGCAGGCTATGTATTTTGCTGATCGCTCGGTTCCTGTTGAAGAAAGAATAATCCAACAGACTGTTCATGAAACTGCAAATGCCTTTGATACATATTATTATATGCCCAAGATTGGCAAGCGAATTTCTGCAATGCTAATTGAAAATTTGAATAGTAGGAAATATATTCAACTTACCAAAGCTGGCAGACTGGCTGACAGCATTACAGAAGACGTACACAAGCTTTATTTCGACAGTCATTCATGGATTGAAGCTAATAGAAGATTGTTACCTTATGATTCAGTCGCAGGACCTTCACAAAATTATGGATTTGAGAGCGTTAAAATACTCATGGGTAATATCGGTTATATTAAATTTAATGAGTTCAGTCCACTTAAAGAAGCACAGGAGATTGCTAGTCGCGCACTGGATACTCTATCTGACTGTAAATCCTTGATCTTTGATCTTCGAGATAATTACGGTGGTTATCCTGAGATGACTCAATTCCTTTCAAGTTATTTTTTTTCAATCCCTATAAAAATAAACACTTTATATGACAGGAATGGAAAAATTGTAAATGAAATATGGACACTAGACAGTATCCCTGGTAAGCGGTTTTCTGACTCTTTTCCTGTTATTATATTGACAAGTGAACAGACGGCTTCAGCTGCGGAAGGATTTGTGAATTTTTTTATGAAAACAAAACGAGCAATAATAATAGGCGAGCCTACAAATGGGGCCTATCATCCTGCAAAAGAAATCGTTATTAATTCATTGTTTATTGTTTCAGTACCTTTTCTCAGAGGAGTAGCTATTGACTTACGTGAAGGGGATGGGATTCCTCCTGATATTGCTGTATCTTCAGAAATTGCTTTAGAAAAAGCCCTCGAGTACTTAAGAAATCAATAATTAATAAACACTATAATAACCGCGTTACCCAACAAAATATAAAAGCCATTAAAAAAGGCTTTTATACCAAAATTGGCGGTAATGCAAAAAATGAGATACATAATTATCATATTGATATTTTCAACTTCAGTCTGCTTCGGACAGGCAAAAGAGCCATTAGAAGGAAAACCGAAAACCTTTGAAGAGACCTTTGCTTATCTCGACCAAATGTTTGATGACACAGCGACATACAATTTTATGTTATTTCCTGAGGATGTCGCTATAAGTAGACTTCACTTTCCATTTGGCATGTGGGTAAGGAACAATTGGGGACTTTGGAAAGAAAGTGAATTAAAAACCTTCTTTAATGATCACGGTGTTTATCAACCCGATGCAATGTCATCCATAATTTTCACTTCATATTATCGACACCTACATAATAAACCAATAGATTTTCAAGGGCAAGTAGAAAGACTCAAACGAATAAACTCAAATATTCAAGTTGACACTCTTGACAATGGTTCAGTCCAGGTTTCTTATCCTGAATTAGAGAAAGAAGACCGGACGACAACTGAAGAATTGTTTAAGTACTATCCGGTGGGTGATACTGTTTTGGTAACACTTACAGGCAAAAAAGGTTTATTCAGAAGAAGTGTCACTTTCAAAGGTATGGCAACAATTAAAGGACATATAGAAGACAAACTTCTTTTGACTTTGATTATGCTCAAAAAGGACGACAAGGTAAAAACAGACTATAAAGTCGGTGAAGAAATAAACGCATGGAATGCTTCATGTACTTTAATACCACCGAAAAATTGGAAAAAATAAAAAGCACATACCGCCAACAACGTGCAAAATCCATCTTCAACGGCTTCTACACGTAAACGTTACCAACCATATTAAAAATGAAAATAACAAAATGAAAAAAACAATTATTTTAATAATCTATTTAGGGATGTTCTATATAGCAAGTTATGCTCAAGAGTCTAATTCAAATGACAGTATTTTTGAAAAATATACTTCAGAGCAGAAAATTTTAAATCAATCTTTTTCAAATTACTTTTATGGGAATTACGAAAAAATATATTCCATGGACGAACCGGAATTTATTAACATAATTGATTCTTTAAGAAAACCCTTTACCAATCTTCTCTCCTGCTTCAAAAACGAAAATCCTGAATACGATTCGTCTGTTATGTATAAAGAATCGAAAGATATTCACTATTTCTTTGACAAAATTATACTTGATTATCCCTATTATCATGAGAGATATACTGGTGAGAAAAAATCCTTTAACCCCAGGCTTGAAAGTAATTTGAAAGATTTCAATAATCCTGAGCTTTTGAATATTGATAGCTATGTCGAATACCTAAAGGCTTTTTTATACTTCCATTCAAAAATAGAACTAAAGGATGAATACTATAAAAAACTTGATAATAAACAACTAAATGCAACATTCAATCTCATTGACAGGTATTTTTCAAATCAGGGAGTTATTGATTTTTTAAAGTCATACTATCTCTATAATCATATTGACAATTTAGGAATTAAAAATATTGACAGTCTGTATACTGAATTTATTACCACATGTAAAGACACATCATACATCCACAAAATAAAGACCTACTATAATAGTGAAAACAAGGGAAGAAAAGGACATTTGATTAAGACATATAAAACAGTTGATGGATATGATTTAGACATACATTTGTTTTTACCTGAAAGTAATAAGCAGCAAAAGAAAAGGCCAGTATTTGTGTATTTTCATGGTGGAAGTTGGGCTGAAGGGAAACCTGACTATTTTTTCCCAACTGGTGAACTATATGCAAAAAAAGGCTGGGTAGCTGCTGCTGTAGAATATCGGATTGCATACCGTCAGGGCACTTTACCTTTCGAGTCGGTTATGGATGCCAAATCTGCTATTCGTTGGTTGCAGCAGCATGCTGATGAATTCAATATTGATACAAACAGAATAGTAGCTTACGGTAATAGTGCTGGTGGACATCTGGTTTTATGTACAGCTATGGTAAAAAACTGGAATGAAAATACCGATGATTTAAAAATTAGTTGTGTCCCAAATGTTTTATTAGTTGTTTCAGGCGTTTTTGACTTAACTGACTCTACTTCATGGATTCGTCAGGACTTACGGGATAGGAATCAGAACGAAAATCTTGTAAATGAAATATCTCCAAATTATTTAATTGAAAAAGGTTTGCCACCAACATTAGTCATTCATGGAACAAATGACAGAAACGTCCCTTTTTCAACAGCAGTAGAATTTGTTGAGAAAATGAAACATGATGGAAATGATATTGAATTTTATCCCATAGAAGGAGCTGGACATTATATTTGGTATGGCAGATACGGGAAACAGGTCTCCGAAATTGTAAAGAAATATTTAGAAAAAATGGGATATTAAAAATACGGTTGGTAACAATGTATAAAAATAATAAACGAAACAGTAGTAATTTCAAGGGTTGTAGCCCGCTTCAACTTTTGTGTAACTTGACAGGAACGCAGCCCGCTATCGGCTACTATTTTTATACGAATCGTTACCAAACCAATGAACAAAATCATGGATCACAAGCAGGGATCAGACAGGAACCAGATGTTCATGTTCAGTCTGGACAGTGCCATTTCCAGTGATTCTTTTGTGCGGATTGTTGATGCCTTTGTAG
>Ga0315537_1000638_pt1 | contig 27654 bp, 28 predicted proteins | sample SalMarSW160270MG_FD_203091 | JGI IMG/M metagenome (GOLD analysis project Ga0315537, IMG submission 203091) | Salt marsh sediment microbial communities from the Plum Island Ecosystem LTER, Massachusetts, United States - Salt Marsh Sediment SW1602-70 ...
TGTTGAAAAACTGTCATTATTATCTGATTGTAACCAAATATCTTACTTGAAAATGTGATATAAATCACTTATTATTAACAATCTTTACATTAAAATTCTTTTTGATAAGTATCTTTAGAAAGGAGGCATCCAACCATGGCAGTAGAGGAAGTCGGGGAAAAATATATCTGTAATATCTGTGGGAACGAAGTTACTGTTACCAAAGCAGGTGGTGGTACACTGGTTTGTTGCGGCGAAGATATGGAAAAAATTAGCTAGTATAAAAACCCGGTTGGATCTATTCTTGAGGTTTTAATGAATCAAAATAATGTTGTCTGCGAAAACGCCGCTATCCAGGTAGATGGTGTTCACAAGAGCTTCGGCAAGGTGAAAGCATTATCCGGGATAGATATTCAGGTTGATTCCGGTATTGTTTTCGCCCTCCTTGGGCCGAATGGATCGGGGAAAACCACACTGATCCGCATTCTTACGACGCTTCTCAGGCCGGATTCGGGAACCGCAACAGTTGGTGGTTTCGACGTAGAACGTGAACCAGCCAGTGTAAGGCCTATCATCGGACTGGCCGGTCAATACCCGGCGGTAGACGAAAATCTGACGGGAAAAGAAAATCTCGAGATGATTGGCCGGCTGTATCATATCGGTAAAAAGCAATCCATACTACGGGCAACCGAATTGCTGGAATATTTCGAGCTTTCGGATGCCGCTAACAGGAGGGCCAAGACATATTCCGGTGGGATGCGAAGACGCCTAGACCTGGCGGCGGCCCTCGTGGCCAATCCATCATTACTATTTCTGGATGAACCAACCACCGGACTTGACCCGAGAAGTCGAATCGGTCTTTGGGAAGTCATTAAATCTCAAGCTAAACAATGCAATTCAGTCTTTCTAACTACACAATACCTCGAAGAGGCCGATCGATTGGCTGACAGAATAGCCATTATGGAAAAGGGCAAGATAATCCAAGAGGGTACTCCTCAAGAACTAAAGGATTGTTGTGGCGGTGAAACTCGGGTAAAAATGAGACTCACTGACCGAAGCCAAACTTCACGAGTTGCCGAACTCCTTGAAGAAATCGCTCAGGGTAAGGTGAACCAGAATAACGAGATGGGAGAGATTAGTTTCCCGGCACCGGGAGGAACTTCGGTATTGACTGATATCGTGCGTAAACTTGACGCAGATGGGATAGAGCTAGCCGAACTAGGATTGACACAACCAACACTCGACGATGTATTTCTTTCCATTACCGGGCATACCGCTGAAGAAGAAGCCGGAAAAGACTAATGAAAAGCGGCAGGTAATATATTGCGACGTAAAATATTGGAAACCCTCTCCGATATCTGGGTTATGACACAACGTGATGTCAGAAGATATTTACGGCTGCCACAGTTGCTTCTAACAAACATAATCCTGAATGTTGTATTGTTAATCCTTTTCAATTATGTTTTCGGCGGGGCTATTCAAACCGGCGGTGTTGCCTACATTCAATACTTTTTACCGGGGTTCCTGGCACAATCGGTGGTATTTGGTTCTACCCAGACAAGTGTAGGTATTTCAGAAGACCTCTCTAAAGGTCTGATCGACCGTTTTCGCTCGTTACCCATGGCACGTATTGCCCTCCTGAGCGGTCGTGTTGTATCAGATGCATTGCGATATCTTACCCTGATAGTTATCATGATCGGAGTAGGATATGCGGCTGGATTCCGCTTCGAGGCGGGTTTTGGCCCAGCGTTCTTAGGAATCTGGCTCATTGTGTTGTTCGGCATCGCGTTAACCTGGGTTGGGGTTTTCATAGGGATTTCGGTAAAGGATGTTGAAACAGCTCAAGTAGCGGGATTTGTCTGGGTTTTCCCGCTGGTATTCGCCAGTTCATTGTATGTACCGATTGAGACGATGCCTTCTTGGCTGCAAGTCTTCGCTGAAATCAACCCAGTTACGCCGATGGTAGATACCATACGTGGATTATCTTGGGGAACTGACATCTCTTCTTCATTGTGGAAGATACTCGCATGGGATGCAGGACTAATATTTATTACATTGCCTCTCGCTTTGCGTAAATACCGGCTGCTTACACATTAATATCAGTTGGAAACCAAAATTAAGTGGCAGCGGCTGCGATAAAACTAGAGGCCAGAGTGTAAAATATGCTTATATAAATCACTTAGCGCTTAAAGTTGATTACTAGTGCCCGTCTCTGGTTTAATAGGTTTGAAATATTACGGTACGATGGAGACTGACTCTCCCAATATAATATGATTTAGTGGAGGTTTTAAATGAGCGGTAAATATGACCAGTACATCCATAATCCACCACATATGCGACTATCCATGAAGTCAGATAAAAGCGTTGTCTTTGACGGGCTGATGATCGGCCACCAGCAGCTAGGCTATGACTTCACGATAGGCCATCAATTCGTCAGGAAGCCGTTTAAGGGGGATAACCCCTGTCACACTCATAATTTTCAGGAGTTCCTAGCGTGGTATGGCGGTAATCCAGACGACCCGGATGATTTCGGAGCAGAAGTAGTGTTCTATTTCGGTGAGGAGATGGAAAAACACGTATTTACCCGTCCTACGATTGTCTCGCTGCCTCCGGGATTACCCCACTGCCCGCTGGAGATAACTCGCGTCGACAGTCCGATAATTCAAATTGAAGTGATGCTTGCCGGGGAAGGCGGTACCCGGGAGCCTTACTTTGAGAAAGATAAAGGCTTTAATCCGATGAATGTAATGGACTTTAAGGTGTTATAGCTTGAAGCCGGATTTCACGATGCTATATTAACAACTCGGCAATGTATTCAGGTGGAGTGGGACTCTCCCCGGCTCCACCTGAAACACAGATAAAGCTTTAACAGTTTCGTCGGAGCATGAACTCAAAGGACACTGCTTATATTCGTTTGCCTGTCTTACACTATCCTGCTTATCTTGGCACCCCGTCGTGCAATATTTTCCCGTATCTCAGAAAGGTCCATGGCATCTTTACTAAGGTTGACGCCCTGGTTTTCCAGCGTTTTTCTGAGCGTTGCTACATCAATGTTTCTCGGTAAAACTCCACTCTTGACAGCAATAGCCACGGTAGCGCCACCGAACCATACCTGGAACGATGCCGTCGACTGTCCACCCAGGAAGGAATTCCGTTCGACCAGGAGTACATCCACCCCGTTTCTCGCGGCGCACACCGCTGCCGCCAGCCCTGCCGAACCGCTGCCGCATACCACAACGTCCACCTTTTTGTATACCGGGATATCCCGTGCTGATTCCCTCACGACATTTTTATCCTGAGACATGATGAACCTCCTCGTTTTCTAGGGATGTTTATGTGCCATCCATATCAAAAGAAACCATTTTAGCCTTTTCTTCTTCAGGTATCAGGTTTTTTATGGGTTTTTCTGTTATTTTAGTGGAATACTGGTCCTGTATGAAGATAAAGGGCCTGGTTACGTTGTGGTAGCTTATCGGGCAACGAATGAATTTTGCCGGGATAAAAACCAGAGCAGATGTAGTAATAATATGCTCTTCCATTTCTTTTCCCATGCATATGTGGACCTCACCTCCCAGGTCCCATCCTTCATAACCATTGCCTTTTCCGCTCATGGGGACGACAGGAATCGGTATGAGTTATTTCCCATATTTCGTTTCTGCCATTTTTAGATAACCTCCTTATATAGCAATATCATTGATAGTTAATAGAGCATTATAGTGAGATTACACGAAGGCGTCAATTATTAATAGAGTGAAGAGGTGGTATATTTTACAATGGTGTAAACTTAGAGATAAGATATGGATTAAGATGAAAATGGGTGGGGGATTTTAATCCGTGATTATCGCCAGTCTTTTGATAGCGGCACCTTGTCCAGCGCGCTGAACGGCTTCACCCGCTGTATAACCACGTTATGAGTCCCCTCGCGCCGCGTGAGCCTGCCTTTGATTATCAGGAAAGGCGACCTGAATTTATGTTCGTAGCGTTCGTAGACCTTCCCGAAGACCATGCACGGTATGTGCCCGAACTCGTCTTCCAGAGTAACGAACACCACCTTACCGTGGGGTCTCTGCCGTCGGATAACCAGTCCGGCGGTTGTCACCGCAGCGCCGTCGCCCAGCTTATCTATGTCACGGCTGGTCTGGAAACTACCGTTAAAGCGGGGGCGCAGCCGCGACATGATATGCCCGGTGGGGAAAAGGCTGAGGATGCTGTATTCCTCCTTCATGCGCTCCCAGTCACCGGGTGATTCCAGTTCCACTATGTTATGCTCTACGGGCAGGGGTAATACCAGCTGGCGGTTTACCGGACGGTATCTCAGCCCGATTTCCCATTTCACCTTTCTCCGGTTAGCTTCCAGACTATCGAAAGCCCCGGCGCCGGCCAGGTTGAGAGCCACCTCCTCCAGTACCCCGGTGCGTTCCAGAAAGTCCCCGATATTTTGGAAAGGTCCCTGCTTTTCCCTGCCTTCTTCGATAGCCGTGGCGGAAGCCTCACCCAGTCCCAGGACGTTCAGGAACCCCAGGCGCAGAGCGCCTTTATGAAATGATTTGTCAACCTCACCCCCTTGGTCCCCCTCTCCAGTCTTGGAGAGGGGGAGATAATTATTATCGAAGGGGCTGACGCCCCTTCGAGCTTCCCCGCTGCTGTCATACCCGCCCCGTATCGCCGTACGGGGTAAACTCCAGCGGGAATCCAGCTCCTCTTCCCGGTCATTGCGAGCGCAGCGAAGCAATCCGTTCCTCTCCGGCGGGTCTGAAAGAGCGGATTGCTTCGGGCTTCGCCCTCGCAATGACGAATCGTTCGTGTAGGGACGGGCTTTTTCCGCATCCTCGATGACACACTTAGCCCGGCTCTTATTGATATCAGGGTTAATCACTTTTATCCCGTGTCTTTTAGCGTCTTCCTTCAGTGTTTCCAGGTTATAGAAACCCATGGGCTGCTGGTTGAAGATAGCCACAAAAAACTCCAGGGGATAGTGGTATTTCAGCCAGGAGGCCTGGTAGGCCGTTACCCCGAAGGCAAAAGCATGTGATTCCGGGAACATGTATTGTCCGTTGAATTTCTTAAAAATCTTTTCCGCCGCTTCCCTGTCCACGCCTTTGCCGGCGGCGCCTTCCAGGAATTTCTGTCGGTATTGCTCGATGAGCTCGTCGTTATGCTTTCGTCCGAAGGCGCGGCGCAGGCGGTCGGCTTCGCTGGGGGCGAATCCGGCTACGTCTATCGCCAGTTGGTTTACCTGGTCCTGGAACAGGATGATTCCCAGCGTACGCTCCAGGGCGTGTTTCTCCAGTGGGCAATCGTAGGTTACCGGCTTGCGTTTAGTGCGCCGGGCAAGGTATTCCTGGACGCCGTGATTGACCCCCACCCCCGGCCGCACCGCTCCCACCTCGTGGGCCATGTCCAGCAGGTTCCGGGGAAAAAGGCGGGTGATGGTCTGCATCTGGGCGGCCGACTCCACCTGGAAGATACCGATGGTATCGCCCCTGCAGAGCATATCGTAGACGTCTTTGTCCTCGAAGTCGATACGTGACATATCTATACGCTCCCCGGTGCGGTCTTTGATAAGCTCGACGGCTTCCTGCATCTGCGAAAGCGCCCCCAGTGCCAGGAAGTCTATCTTGACGAAGCCAGCGTCGTCGATGCTGTCCTTGTCCCACTGGCACACGTAGCGCCCGTCGATGGCGCCTCTCTGCACCGGCACGATGTCTATCAGCGGACTGGAAGAAAGAATCATGCCGCCGGGGTGCTGTCCCATGTACTTGGGAAAGCCGTCCAGCTCGGCGGACAGGCTGATAAGGTCGCGCCATACCGGGGCATCTACCTTGTCTTTGAAATTGGGCATACGCTCCATCTTGCTTTTAAGCTTGCGGGCGCTGCCCCAGTCGGACTGCCTGGCAAGCTGGTCGATTTCTGCCTCGGGCAGACCCAGCGCCTTGCCTAAATCTCTTACCGCTCCTCTTATCAGGTAGGTGGCGATGGTGCCGGTGAGGGCAGCACGCTCCCAGCCCCATTTCTCGTGGGTGCGCAGGATAAGTTCCTCCCGGATGCTGCGGGGAAAATCGAGGTCGATATCCGGCACGTTGGTCATGATGTCGTCCGGCAGGAAGCGCTCCAGCGAGAGGTCGTACTGGAGGGGGTCAATGTGGGACAGCCCGATGAGATAGCCCGCCAGCAGGGCTACCGAAGAGCCGCGGCCCCTCCCCGGGGGGTTCTCCTCTACCGTGAGAGAAGGGTCGCTCAGTCCCAGGTCTATCATCACCTCCCGCCCCAGCTTGATGACCTCGTGGTACATCAGTAAAAATCCGGCCAGATTATACTTATTGATTAACCGGAACTCTTCGCCCAGCCGTTGCTGCACTCTGGGGGTGACCGCCCCGTAACGACGTACGGCGGCTTCACGGCACAGCTTTTCCAGGTAGCTCTCCGGGGTATGCCCTTCCGGCGCCGGGTAGTCAGGGAAGGCATAGCCGAGGTCCTGGGTCAGGTCGAAGGCGCAGCGTTCGGCGATTTTCACGGTGTTTGCTAGGGCCTCTCGACAGTCTCGGAAGAGGCTCTCTATCTCCGCCGTCTCCCGCAAGTAGTACTCGGAGTTGGCCCGCCGCTCGCGGTGGGTCTCCTCCAGGCTCCGGCAGTGCTTGATAGCTATCAGGCAGTCCTGGAGGCGGTGCCTTTCGCGGATGTGATAGTGGACGTTGCCCGTCGCCACCACCCTGGCGCCCGTCTCCCGGGCCAGTTCCAGGAGGCTCTTGTTGCGCTCGGTATCGCCGAAAGCCAGGTTCTGCTGAAGCTCAATATAGTAATTCTCGGTGCCGAACCAGTCGAGATACTGCCGGACGAGTTTTCTCGCTTCGTCAAACCGTGATTTATCAACCAGTTGCGCCAGCTCTCCCCGCAGGCAACCGGACAGGGTGATAAGTCCGGTGGCGTGCTCCGGCAGGAGTTCCGGTGGCAGCTCGGGCTCGTTGCGCTCACCGGCGGCGTGGGCGGCAGTGATGAGGCGGCAGAGATTGCCGTAGCCCTGCCGGTCTTTTGCCAGCAGGGTAAGGTGAAAGCCGCCGTGAAGCGTAATCTCGGCGCCTACAATGCCTTTCATCTCCAGGGAGCGTGCCAGCTGAGCGAAACGCATCGCCCCGCAGAGGTTATCGTGGTCGGTGATAGCCAGGGCATGATAGCCCAGTTCCCTGGCGCACAGGAGCAGCTCCTCCAGCGAGGAGGCCCCGTCGTGAAAGGAATAGTAGCTGTGGCAGTGGAGTTCGGCGTAAGACATGGTCGTGTCCTAGTAGCCCTGCCGGTACCAGTCGCCGCTGCTAAGGTCTTGATAAAGCACCAGCCGCTGCCCGGAAGCGAGACGCACAGTATAATATAGCCGCGATACCGCCTCGGCGCGCCACCACTCGTCGTCGATACGCCACCTGTCCTCGACAGCCGCGATAGCCTGTCGGCGCTTTATTTTAAGGGCAGCTGGCAGCCCGGAGGCGTCTTCCTCCACGCGCACCGGCTCCGGTGTGTTTACCGGCCGGTAGGTGCCAGCGCGTAACGTCTTTCCGGTATCCTCGACCATGGCTCTACTTCCTTTACCGTGAATACCTGGGGATTACCCAGTCTAAATTCCAGCTGCCTGATATCGTTCATCAAATGGTCCCTGGCCCTGACTTTGGAAAAGAGGCTTTTCTGCCGACCCTGCGGGTAGCCCAGGCGGGTAATGCTCATGCCTACATGCTCCACCGGACCGGGCTGGGGATAGTCCTCCAGGATACGCTTGATGCGTGACAGGGTACTTTTAATGTCCAGGGACGGCTCTTTGAACTGGACGGTCCTTTCCCAGTTCTCGGCATTCCAGGTACGCGTACGCAGGATAAGACTTCTTATGCCCATTCCCCTGTGTCCGATTTTGACAAATACCCGCACCAGCATCAACTCTACAGCCACCAGTATGGCTTCTAGGGAAACGGTCACCGAAGCCAGCGCGGTGCTCTCTTCGATAGCCTCCTCCATCATGCGGGGGTAAAGGGGGGTATCGTCATAGCCCCGCGCCAGGTCCCGGATTCTCCTGCCCTCGGGGCCGAACTGCGATTGAATAGGTCCCGGGGGTAAAGCCGCCGCCTGGCCGAGGGTGTGTATCCCGAAGTCATGCAGCCTGTTTTTGCTCTTCATCGATACCGGCAGGACATCGCAGGGTAGTTTCCTGAGGAAAGAGGCAACATCGCCGGTTAATACCCGGTGCCCGCCGGGAGGGCTGCGGCGGGCGGCCAGATACGCCAGAAACTTATTCCCGGCTATTCCAATCTGAAACATGAAAGTCTCAGGGATGGCTTCTCCTGTTGCTTTCAGAAGGGCGTCGTCGTCGGGGTAAATCAGCTGCAGCCCATCTATTCCTGCGTAAGCGCAGCCTAGCTCCGAACCTTCCACCAGTGGACTTACCTGCTCCAGTGATGCCAGTATCTCGTTAAAGACAGACCGGTAGCAGGGAATATCGGCATGGAGCAGCTCGACCTCGCCGTGGTAGGCCAGTGCCTGTTGAAGCGGCATGTCTCGCTGCAGGTTATCCAGCCCGGGGGAAAAGTCCAGCACCTGTCGGTGCGAACCCGCGGCGTACGTCACCATGGCGGGACGGCCCTCGATGGCAGGGTCTTTCAGTACCTCGCACCTCCAGGGGAAGTGCGGCAGCAGCACACAGAGTATTTTCATGATTCACCTCGGTAGGTTCTAATTATATAGAACAAATGTTCTTTTGTCAATACCCATCGGCTATTATTTTTTACCTTTGGGAGGAAATAAGTAGATAAGAGGCATTAGCCATGTCGGGGTGGCAGTAGATACGCTGAGACAGGGGTAAAAATAGGGGTGTAACGATTAATTAAGCAGGTCCGGGGCTTCTATATTGATGGGTTCATTAAATTTGGAAAACTGATAAGTGAGGGTATACTTTCCGGCAGGTATCGTCATCTCTGAATCGTCATATGAATCTTCAAACTCAATTTCCAGTAGCATCTGTTGCACCAGGTAGTCGTTTTTGCCTATCCAAAATTCACTGACAAACGGGTCCGTATCCGTCGGAAGGAACCCTTGTGTGAGGTCTAGCATTTTCTCCGGATTAATAATCCCTTTGACGTGGTAACATGATATACCGTTAATATCCTCGTCCCCGAGCATGTTGGTGCCTTCAAAGGCGGGTATGTACTTGATAGAATTCAGGGCGAACTCCTCCAGCCTTTTGTACTGCTCATATACTTCAACATCTTCGCCCCTCATCCATTGCCGGGTTTCCGGGTCTTTTACATAGACATCTTCACCGATTTTCACCACTTCGATTTCCTGTAATTTCTCGCCATTCATTTCCATAACCAGGGTCATTTGCAGACTATCCGGATCCACGTAATCGCCCTCTATTTCCACCGTTATCAAGCATGAAGCCAGCATAGAAACAATGGCAACCAGTCCAATAAGTATTGTTATGAAAAGATAACGTCTTTTCATGGTAGTTCCTCTATGAGAGATAGTGAATCCTCCGGAATCGACAGTTCTATATCTACAGTACAGGTAAAATGATATGAATTTATGGCAGACATCACCTGGACTGTTTTTTCAAATATTTCATCGAAGTCGACTACCGTCATCTCACCTTTCAGTCCGGCCACTTCAATTTCATATACTCCCGTAATGTCTCTGGTCAGGTTAAACGTGACTGTCTGGCTGCCGTCCGGATCCAGGGATATATTTTTACTGGACTCTTCTACGCCATTGACAAGGAGAATTACATTATAGGTACCTTCGGTGCCCCCGGTATTGGTCACATCCACGGAAACAGAAACTATCTGTCCTGTCATGGCACTGGATGGTTCGATAATGAGATTACCGACCTCGAATTTGGCATCCTCAGCCTCACATGAACATAAAACCGCCGTAAAAACGACGCTCAAAATAGCCAGGAATGATATGATGGGTTTTTTATACATACACTATTTACTTCTCTCTCTGCCTAAAGTAGGAGAAGATTTGCTGCCATTATAACATATGCCTGATTGGGGTGAAATAAGGCAAAGGTACCGGTCTGTTTGGTTTTGGTCGATTATATAATACTCCTCTCTCCAGCCATTATTCTCTTTGGTCTTTTACCTGTGATTCTGGCTGGAGAGGGGCCAGGAGAGAGGCAAGCACCTGTCAACCATATGCAGATAAAACATGAAAATACTGGCCAGTCCCGGTAATCTAGGTATTTTTGGTACTGAGGTACATCAGGATAGCCCCGCAGACGGCGACATTCAGTGATTCCGCCTTTTCCCGCACTGTGGGTACTCTCACCCGATAATCGGCTTGTTCCAGAAGAGTCTCCGAAAGACCGACCGCTTCGTTACCCAGGGCCAGCAGGATTTTATCATGTTGAGAAAGGACGGAAGGCTGGTCTCTACCGTTGACCTCAGCAGCTATTAATGTATAGCCGGAGTCCTGTAATGAGCCGGTGAGTTTCAGATAATCCGCCGTTCTTCTAAGCCATAACGATAGTACCGTTCCGGCAGTTGCCTGGATGCACTTTGGTGAAAGCGGGTCGGCGCAGCTTCCCGTCATGATAACACCTGAAAAATCGAAAGCCACCGCGGTGCGGATAAGGGTGCCCGCGTTACCCGGGTCCTGGATATCTTCCATGAGCAGGACTTTCCGGCCGATATGCGACGGCAGAGAGCTTGTGTAAATGTCAGCGGGTAATCGGACGACCGCCAGGATTCCCTGGGGTGTTTTAGTCTGACAGATTGAGTTGAACTGGCTTTCCGTCAACGAACGTACCGGATAATCACGGTAAACAGGAGGGGGTGTATCCGTAGTGAGTATTTCAACTATATTCTCGGGATGGGTGGTGAGGATTTGCCTGATAGCTCTATCGCCTTCTACGGCGAATGCCTTGGCTTCCAATCGCCCTTTCTTGGTGGCCAGGCTTTTGTACCACTTCAGGGGTTTCAGCGGACTGACCATGAATTCTTCACCCTTTTCTTCTGAAGATAAGAATAACGATAGCGCCGACGACGATGGCTATCGCCGACCACATATAGCTTGACATCGTCCAGCTTGCCAGGATTATGCTGAGGATCATCAAAATGACTCCGATAGCCACCAGTGCGATGCCCAGCTTCATGAAGAAATCAAACATTTTACGGGTCTTGTGCTCAAACTGGCTCATCATAACCTCAGGCCTGATGTCTTCGTCCTGTCTGACGGTACTGCGTCCGATGCGTATTATTCGTGTGATTATTAAGACCGCCATAATAATCAGTACGACTATTATTATTTCCTGTGCGCCGATTTTCATTGCTTTTCTTCAAACAATCCGTTGGTTTATTGTGATGATAGTACCGAATAGATACTGCGGGAATAAATTATTATTGTATATCTTGAGGGTCCCGCCGATTATTGGCTAAAAGGTACCAGAAAGATATTACTCCCTTCTTTGTGACCTTTCACCAACTCATAGTGTCTCAGGGTGGCTATCTGATTTTGGAGGTCTTGTGGCGTAATATTGAACCTCGTTATCACTTCGTCTGGAGTGACTTTGCCTCTGTCTTTAATATAGGTATAAATTGCCTGCTGCAGGGTATTCAGCCCCTCGGCTCCCGTAAGCCCCGCGGTCTCACGCGTGCGGGTGGCCGAATATACCGCCCAGGGGTCGCAGGACTTGGCTGGCGACCTTACATCCATATAGCAGTCGTCACAGAGAGTCTCACCCAGATGCGTATAACTCTCGTTTTCAGGAATATCACGCTGGCACTTCTGGCATTTCATCTTTTTTATCCTGTTACGCTCTTCCTGGGTCTGACGGTTCAGAAAAGACTCCGATATCTCGGAGCCTTTTCTGCTTTTTCCAGGTATGGTAGCTTCGGTTCTTTTTTTATAAAGCTTTGGCTGTTTGTATTTCTTTTATCAGGTCTTCGATGGTAATAGCTGACATCGTCAAAGGCTCGAGAGTACCTCTGGAACCAAGTTGCGCTGCGACTCGTGCTATGACCGTGTTATTCGGGGCTTCGAGGATATTAATGAAATCATATTCGCCCAATAGTGAGTATTGGATCAGTATCTTGGCTCCCATCTCTTCTACTTCCTTGTTCACTTCCCAGAGTCTGCCCGGGTTCGCCATCAGTGTCTTTCTTCCTTGGCCTGTTAACTTGGTTAGCATTACATAGTATGGCATAGTACGCACCTCACAAAAGAAAGATAATGCAATTATACCGGTAATTGCGTCAATATATTACCGCATCACCTGCTGTCTGTCAATGAGTGAGAATACTTTTCAAGTTTTATCCTGCATCACCCGGTAAATAGCCGGGATGTCCAGGCTTTCACGGACAAGTCTGGCCAGCTTATCGTATTCATCGGTTTTCTCAGCCGTAATATCATTTTCGTCTTCCGATAGTCCCCAACGTCTTCTCAAGGCGTTCAGAAAAATCCGGCAGAATTGGCGGTTGTGGAACAGGCCGTGCATGTATGTTCCCAGTACGGTGCCCGATTCGTTCAGCATGCCGTCGCCGTAATCGGTAGCTCCTTCCGGTGTCTCCGTTATCCGAAAAGCGCTCGTGCTCTCCTGTGAATCGGTCTGACCCATGTGTATCTCGTACCCCGTTAGTTCCAGTCCCTCCGCCCCGGAAAGCAGTCCGTGGTCGAGAATTACGCGGGCTTTGACCTGCCGGGTGGACTTTTCCGGGATAAATTCAGTTTTCGTGTCCAACAGGCCGAGTCCGTCTATCTCTTTCTCGGATGATTCTACTCCCAGAGGGTCGAGGATTTTTTGTCCCAGCATCTGGTAGCCGCCGCAGATACCGACGACGGGAACGCCTTCTCTGGCCTTTTGCAGGATACTGTTAGCCATCCTGGAGTGGCGCAGGTATTCCAGGTCGCTGACGGTACTTTTCGTCCCGGGCAGAATGATGAGGTGAGGATTACCGAGCTCAAACCGCTGCGTGATATACCGCACCCGGCAGTCCTCCTCTTCAAAGGGGTCGAAGTCATCGTAGTTGGAGATATGGGGCAGCCGGATAACGGCGATATCAAGGTCTTCGCTTCCCGGGCTGTCCGGTCTTTCGTCGAGATAGACTGAATCCTCCTGGGCGATACGGATATCGCGGAAGTAAGGCACTACCCCCAGCACCGGTTTGCCGGTACGTTTTTCCAGAATATCCAGGCCGTCTTTCAGCAGCTCCAGGTCGCCGCGAAATTTATTGATAATGAAACCCTTTACATAACGTCTCTCGTCCTCATCCAGCAGTTCGAGGGTACCCACCAGCGAGGCGAAGACGCCGCCTTTATCGATATCTCCTACCAGTAAAACGGGAGCGTCCGCCATTTCAGCGATACGCATATTAACGATATCCCTTTCCTTGAGGTTTATCTCCGCCGGACTGCCGGCACCTTCGATGACGATGATGTCATATTCGGCGCGGAGGCGGTTCAGCGCTTCTTCCATTGTTTTTAGGAGAGAAGGGGCTAGCGTAGAGTAATTTTCGGTGGAAACTGTCTTGAACACCTTGCCCATTACGATTATCTGGCAGCCGGTGCCCAAAGCGGGTTTAAGAAGCACCGGGTTCATGACCACTGTCGGCTCTATGCCGGCGGCTTCCGCCTGCACCGCCTGCGCCCGGCCTATCTCACCGCCCTCTTTAGTCACGAATGAATTAAGTGCCATGTTCTGTGACTTGAACGGTGCCACGCGATAGCCGTCCTGACGGAATATCCGGCAGAGGGCAGCCACAATAATGCTCTTCCCCGCGGAGGAAGCGGTTCCCTGTATCATTAAGGTCCGAGATTTTTTCATACAATTGTCTTTTTAAAGCAGATTGTGGGTAACTGTGTTTACCAGTATATTTCTATGCTTTGCACTGTACCATCCGACGGTGTTGACCAGCCGGGTTCAGGGAAAATGAGATACCCTGTAAATAATTGGTCTTTGGCTACGGTTACTTTCTTGTCGAGATTTGAGAGAGTTATCGGTTTGGTATCACCAGTAATGTCTATATAGACCAATCCCAGGTCAGTGGTCTTGAAGGCGTTGACAGCGTGCGGTATATCATCATAGAAATGTATGGCTACAAAAGCGGCTCGGATGCCAGCTGCCTCGGCGTTATTATGGAGTTCCTCGGCGAAATTTCCGCACATATAGACATCGTCAACATACAGGTTTTTGTCCGTCTTGTCTTCCAGTAAAAATGCTCTGAGCTCGAGCCAGGTAGGGTTCTTAGCGTTGCTGTTGTTGGTCAGCACTAATTCCAGTGCATCGCCAGAACGGTAGGGCGGATTTACGCCGGAGAGAACCTGTGTCCCCAGGGTATCTTCGTAAAGGTCGAGTTTCTCCTGAATCCCAGCAATCGCTTCCTGGAGGTATTCGTTCTCTCGTTCGGTTGAGATTAATAGTCCTGATGTTGTATTAAGCTCATTCTCAACATTCTCCATTTCTTCCTGAGTAGTCTCGTAAAGGTCTATATATTCTGCGGTTTCATTCTTCTGCTCGTCCAGGTCATTTTGGGCACTTTCCAGTTCGGTTGCGGTATCCTGTAAATCATCCTGTATTTCTGTCAGACTGTTCCGGGTATCCTGCAGCTCTTGCTGCAGGTTGGCAACATCAGCCTGGGCAGCGTCCAATTCTGACTCGGTGTTACCGAGTGCCTGATAGGTCAATACCAGACCGACGGCACATCCCGCCAGCACAAGTACTCCAATCGCTATTAATATCTTCTTCATCTTCTTACTCCGTTTGACGGCATAATCAACCGACGTTATTAAGTAATAATATTATATTACTTGTATTTTTGGTAGTTCACCCCCGTCAGCTGATTTTTATTACAAAGCGTGGTATATATTTCAGGCTGATTACTTACTGGCAGCGCCCACCAGGACGATGGGCAAGCCGTTAACGGGGTGGGTGTAGACGCAATTTTCAGCGCCGTAAACCTGTTTGATATTGTAGTTAGTGATAACCTCAGATGGTTTTCCTTCGGCATGAATGTGCCCGTCGTGTATAAGTACCAGTCGGTCGCAGTACTGTGCCGCCAGATTAAGGTCGTGGAGAGCCGCCAGGACTGTCAGATTTTGGGTGCGGCAGAGGTCTTTCATAAGGTCGAGTATTTCAACCTGTCGGCCGATATCCAGGTTGGCTGTCGGTTCATCGAGGAGGACGGCTTTTGTCTCCTGTACTAATACACGGGCAATCAGTAGGCATTGGATTTCCCCTCCGGAAAGCTCGTTAATGCGGCGGTCAGCCAGCGATTGCGTGGCAGTCTTTTCCATGGCTTGCAGGGCTAAATTCCAGTCCCTCGGTCCTTCCGATTGAAATAGCCCCAGATGGGGATTTCTGCCCATGAGTACTATCTCAAAAGCGGAAAAAGTGCTGGGCAATAGTGGTATCTGAGGGACCACGCCTACCAGGCGGGCCAACTCCCGTCTCGGTATTCTGGATATTACCCGTCCGTCGACCAGTATTGTTCCCGATAGTGGATTGATGATATGGCTTAAAGCCTTAATAAGCGTTGATTTACCGCAGCCGTTGGGACCGATGAGTCCCACCAGTTCCCCGGGCGATACCTTAAGATTCAAATCTCTCAATATCGGATGGTGGTTGTAGCCCAGGGATACTTTTTGCATTTCCAGTTCAATCATGTTTAGCCTCGAAAAGTTGCCCCGTGAGTATTATTCTACCTCACCCCCTGTATCCCCCTCTCCTTCAAAGGAGAGGGGGAAAGAATCTTTTAAGAGGGGCTTCACCCCTCTTGGACTCCCCGTTGTTTCACATTTTAAAATATCGCTTTCTTACGGCGTCTCAGCAAATAAAGGAAGAACGGCGCACCGCATATGGCGGTAATCACCCCGATGGGTATCTCGGTAGGAGCTAATACAGTGCGGGCGATAAGGTCGGTTAATATCATGAATATAGCGCCGATAAGTACCGAAAGCGGCAGCAGTGAGCGGTGGTCGGAACCCCATACCAGCCGGACGGCGTGCGGGATAATAATACCGACGAAGCCAATAGTACCAACGAAAGCAACGCTGGCCGCCGTTATCAGGGTTGCCGCCGCCAGCAGTATGATTTTCAGCCTTTCCACATTCACACCCAGCTGTTGCGCCTGCTCCTCATCAAGCTGCATGACATTAAGCATCCGGCCGAAGAGAATAATTACTATTGTCCCCACTGCTACATAAGGCAGGACAACCCCTACCTCGGACCAATCGCTGAGGGAAAAACTACCCATCAGCCAGAAAATTATGCCCCTCAGGGCTTCGCCGCTGGAAATGACGAGATAAGAGACAATCGAGCTTAAGAGAGCGCTAAGAGCTACACCCGCCAGTATAAGGGTAGTTACGGGTAAGACTTTACCGACTCTCGCCAGCAGGTAGACCGTGGTGGTCGCCAGCAGCGCTCCGATGAAGGCCAGCAACGGGACCAGGCCGAATCCGGCCAGATTCCATGATACCGGTAGCAGAAAGCCGATAACCGCTCCCAGTGAAGCCCCCTGGGCTACCCCGATGAGGTAAGGGTCGGCCAGGGGATTGCGGAAGAGTCCCTGGTAGGTCGCTCCGGCAATAGCCAGCGCTGCCCCGACCAGTCCGGCCATAAGAACGCGGGGCAGGCGGATATCAAAGATGATGGTTTCGATATTAGCCGACCAGGTAGGGGTAATATCCACGTAAGGTAACTTGTCCGCGAGAATGCCAAACGTGGTACCAAGCGGAATGCTGACACTGCCGATACTGGTAGCCAGTACCAGTACCAGCAGCACCAGCACCACGATAATAGCGTACACGTACCAGCGCTGTCTCAGGAAACCCTTCGGAAGCTCCGCGGAAGCATCTTGTAGTTGTTTTAATGACATATCATTTCAGCCTTGACTGGTTTATTTTCCGGTCTTTACGGGAAGAGCTCGGGGTGGAGCAGTGCCGCCAGTTCCTCCAGCGCCTCCACTAACCTCGGGCCCGGGCGGCCGTACAGGTCGGTGTTCACAGGGTATACCTGGTCGTTGATGCGAGCGTTGACGCCGCTGAGTCTTTCATCAGTTAAAACAAACTGATAAGCCAGGTCGGCTCCCGTCCCCACACCCAGCGAGCCGAGAATCACATCGGGATTTCTATCGATAATTGTTTCCAGGTCGGTCATGGGTGACCCCTCGGTGTCCGCAAAGATATTTACACCCCCAGCGGCTTCAATCAGCGTATTACCCAGCGTTCCGCCACCGATGGCGAAGATGGGTTCGTGCCAGACGATATAGAAAACCTTCGGCTTCTCGGATTCTGTCAGATTGTCCGTTACGTCGGTCACCGCTTGAATCCGTTCACTCATCTCAGATACAATCTGGGCAGCCTGTTCGCCGGTTCCGGTAGCTTCGCCTACCATTTCGATAGCCTCAAAGACGACGTCGAATGACTCCGTTGATGTCAGCAAGACAATTACTGTCGTCTCCGGTAAAAACTCTTCCAGTTTCGGGACGACCTCGTTCAGGTGGGTCTCGGTGGCTAAAATCAGGTCCGGTCCAATGGCAACGATTTGCTCTATGCTTACATCTATGTCAGTCGCACTGAAGCCGCCTATCTTGGTTTTTTCCTGGGCTTCTTCGGGGTAGTTACAGTACTGCGTTACCCCCACCACCTTATCACCCAATCCGAGGGCGAACAGTATCTCGGTATTGCTGGGAGAAAGAGAGATAATACTCTCCGGGATTTTCTCCAGCGTAACTTCCCTGCCGGCCTGGTCAATTATCTCAATGGTCGTAGGGGTCGTCGTTACCGGTGGCGTCGTTGCTGGTGTGGTTACCGGTGTTGTCGGTGGTGTGGTTGTTTCCACCGGCGTTGTCGTCTCTGCCGGCGATGTGCAGGACGTCAGGAGACTAAGGACAATGATAGTCAACAGAATGATAGCGCCTGATTTTTTTATTATGCTTTTCACAAGCACCTCCCAAATAATATTATTTAAAAATAAAACCCCTCAGCCTCAGGCTAAGGGGTGAAAAGACTTAACAAAAAGTCCTACAACTCCCCCGCGGAGTACTGTAGGCTGTACCAGGGGTTGGCGTTCTGGCTGATGATGGACTATCCATCAAATACAGTGGCGCGGCCGCGTCGGATTCTCACCGACTTGCTTTCCAGTTATGCCCTCACTCACGCTCGGGCACCCCTGTTTCCATATTCAGTTGATATTACTTTACAGTATTAAAATTAAAAAATCAAGTCGTTACGGGAGAAGGATTGTGATTATATTCCCTGGCTCTTCTCAATTTAGCGCGAATCCGGGCGAGAAATGCCCGTCGTTCGAAAGGCTTGCGAATATAATCATCGGCACCGAGAGAAAAAGCCATCTGCAACGACTCCATCTCGTAATTGGCGGCAAGCATAATAATCGGTACGTCGGTATGCTTTCTTATCCGGTCGAGTTCCCGGAAATTTTTAACCCCCGGTGTCGTGGAATCGAGAATCACCAGGTCCGGCTCAATCTGATTTAATAGCGTCAGGGTAGCGTCACCATCGGCAACGAGAACGGTATCGAAGCCTTCAGACTCAAGGGTGGTATCGAGCAATTGCCGCGTATCCTGGTCATCATCGATAACCAGGATACGCTGGCGGGTATTTATAGCCGACAAGATTCTTCCTCTTAAAATGATAATTTAGGAATGTGGGATTCTAGTTTTGTACGCCTTTGGGGAGTTCTACTTCCCAGAGTGGAACAAGGGTACACTTTCGCTTGGGGCTGATTAGGATTTTACCACCGCCCTGGGTATTTACGGGTTGAAAGCTACCCGGGAGCGGCATGTCTTTAAGCATATAAAACTCGTTGGTAGGACTATTTTTATGTTCTTGGCTGAACTGTTTCATATCGGCAACGTGCTGTTGGAAAGACCGGGCGTTATTCCATACCAGGATTATTTCCATTTTTCACTCCATCTCACTGCTAACCTTAATCAAACTAACTCACATTGATATCAAAAAGAGAGCACGTAGCCTCACAAAATAATCACGGTATATCAATCAGGCATGAATAGGAGTGAGGATGGTGGAATATATAAAAAAAGAGCCTTCCTGAAGATGGAAGGCTCTTGGAAGGCTATAACTTCACCTGACGTATTGTGACGGGGAAGTTATGATGGTTTTGACATAATGTACCCGATGCCTGGCCTGGTGAGGATATAGGTAGGATTCCGGGCGTCATCACCCAGTTTCTTCCTCAATCGGGCAATGTTAACCTGAAGGAGATGCGGTGCTCCCAGGTAAGCTTCTCCCCATACTTTGTTCAGAAGCTGATCGGGTGTTACAACACGACCGGCGTTCCGGGATATATAGGATAATAGTCTGTACTCCGTAGAAGTTAGTATCAGTTCCTGGTCCTGCATCGAAACTCTATTCGACGCGTAATCAATAACGAGGTCTTTATAACGGAAGAGAGAGTTGGATTGTCTTTCCTGAGAACCGGTGCGACGCAGTATCGCCCTGACACGCGCCGCTAACTCGCTGGCAGAGAAGGGCTTGGTGACATAATCGTCAGCCCCGGTATCCAGGCCTTCGACCTTTTGCTTATCGTCACCCATGGCGGTGACCATGATGATAGGAACATCGGAAAACTCCCGGATATGCTGGCAAACGGTATATCCATTCATATCGGGCATCATGATATCAAGCAGCACCAGGTCCGGATTTTCTTTCTCGAATACTCTTAAGGCAGCCTCTCCGTTGTTGGCGGTTATCGTCTGGAAACTCTCCAGTTCCAGCATGCGTTTCATCATGCGTAGCATACGGATATCGTCATCAACAACCAGTATTAAGGTTTTTTTTGAGGACATCATAGTACCTCTCTTTCCGGTTTATATAATTGTCCTCAGCTATTGTTACCGCATTAATTATATACTTTTTTTTATAATTTTTTAGCTGCTTTTCCTGAGTTGTCTGTTGGTAATGTAAAAAAGACCGTACTTCCTTTGCCTAATTCGCTTTCAACCCAGATACTACCGCCGTGTGCTTCAACCAGCCTCCGGCAAATATATAATCCCAGTCCCAGTCCGTCTACACCTGAATACAGCCTTTGTTCTATCCGGTACATCCGGTCGAAAATATTCGTCAGTTCTTCGGGTGGTATCCCGGTGCCGTGGTCGGCGACACAAACCAGGACTTCATTACCGTCTTTACTCGCCGATATCGTAACCTCGGTTCCCTGCGGAGAGTACTTGACAGCATTATTAATGAGATTGTCCAGAACCTGCCGTATACGTTTGGCGTCAAGGTTTACTCTTGGCAAGTCCTTTTTCAATCGTGTAACTATATAATGTCGGGTTGCTCTGACTCTGGCCTCGGTCGTAGCTGTATCTATAAGCTTGGTAATACTCGTTGGATGCCTTTCCAGTTTGAGCAGTCCAGCCTCCATACGAGATGTGTCCAGCAGGTTATCGACAAGTAACGCTAACCTGTCGGTTGAGTGGTCTATGGATTTCAGGTAATCATGTTTTTCACTGGTATTTAACCTTGCGAAGTAGTCAAGCATCATAGTAGAGTATCCCTTTATGGTCGCCAGCGGGGTACGCAGCTCGTGGGATACCGTCGCCAGAAGGTCGGTCTTCATCTTGTTCAGTTCTTCGTATTCGATTACTTTCCTCTCAAGATACTTGCGCTCGGTGATATCCATAAGGTTTCCGAGAAGAGCGTCCCGGCCTTCAAAGTGAATCGGTGAAACCGTCTGGAGTACCCATTTAATCTGTCCGTTTTTATTGAGAATACGGTATTCGCAGGGGTAAGGGCTCTCCTCCCGTAATGTGAAAAGTGTACTGGACTTAACCACGTCGCTGTCCTCGATAGCGACGATATCGAGGAGTTCCTTGTCTATTAATTCCTTTTCACTGTATCCGGTAAGTTTCTGTAATTGAGGATTGGTATACTTGAATTTTTCATCCTGCACGATGAAAATACCCAGCGGCGAGCTATGGGAAATTGTCCTGATTATCTCCTCCGACTGCTTACGCTCGGTAATATCGGTTGAGACAGCAATCATACAGGTGTCCATGCCTATTTTTATCTTCTCCGCCGAGCATAACCAGGTGCGTATTTCCCCGGACCTCATGCGGAAATTAAACTCCTCGTTTCGGAATTGCCCGTCCTGGTTAATGAGTTGCATCATTTTCTCAGCATCTTCAGGATTTATCCACAGGTCAAACTCATCGACGGTATGACCTATCAATTCTTCACGCTTATAGCCGGTTATATTTACGAAACTGTCGTTAACTTCAATATATTTACCGTCTTCGAGATTGGTGATTATCACTATATCGGGACTGGCATTAAAGGCTTTGGAGAACCTTTCTTCTGACTGGCGTAAAGCGTCCTCGGCTTTCCTGCGTTCGGTGACATCTTCGCCGGAACTCAACGTACCCAGGATTTGACCGTGCTCATCCATTACTAGGGAATTATGCCAGGATATATGCTTTTCTTTGCCGCTTTGAGAAATTACGGAATGGTCGTATACGTGCTGGAATTTGTATACATGTCCGTTCATTATTTGCCGGAAAACCGATTGGACCTGCCTTCGTAATTGTACGGGAATAAAGTGGTTAAACCAGTTTTTGCCTATAATATCCTGTTCATCATACTCAAGTATTTCACAACCTTTTTTATTAATAAGAGAGACATTACCATCGGTATCGAGGGCAAGCAGTATCGTACCGGCAAGATTGAAATAATCCTGCGCTCTTTGTCTTTCTTCCTGTAATATTGCCTCCGCTTTTTTACGCTCGGTAATATCCACGACCATGGAACGGCTTTCCTTAAACCGGCCCTCGGTGTCAAGAACAGCATTAACCGTTAGACTTATCCAGACCGGTGTGCCGTCCGCCTTTTTCATCTGCAGCTCTTCGTCAACGATGTTGCATCCGGCCGTGAATTTTTGGAAAATTCTCTTGGCTTTCTTTTTCCCATCCAGTGTATCGTCATATAAGATATCTCTCGGCTGCCCGATTAGTTCATCGACTTGATACCCCAGTAACTCTCCCGCCCTTTTATTACAGTTTTTGATAATGCCGTCCTCGTTGAATGAGAAGTAGGCATTGGGAGCATTTTCATACAGGTCGCGGAATTTCTCCTCAGATACTTTTAAAGCCTCCTCGGATTGCCGGTGTTCCGCAGTCGTACCGAGTCGTTCGGCTATAGCATCCAGCAGCAGCCTTTCTTCTTTTGAGAACGAGCCGTTTACACCTGTTGTGGGGCTTTTAAGGTAGCCGACTTCTATGCTGCCTGCTTTAGCTCCCCGTATGAAAATATCCGAAGATATATTCCGGTCGCTCTTCTGATAATTATCCGTGTGGATATCCCACCCGTTAACTTCTATTTTGGCAAACGCTATTTCTGGATATTGGAAAGCCCTGGGAAGCAGATTAGCAATTTGCTTGAACCGTTTGTTTAAACTGAGATTTGCGGCTCCCGTGATACTGGCAACGTCATAAAGGCACCGGAGTTCTTTAACACGTTTATCGAGCGTGTTTTTCATCTTATTACGTTCGTATCTTTCTACCGCGTCCCATTTGTCACCACGTTTGATTAGAGCCAGCTGGTGGCTGCTTACCACATCGGCGATTTCGATAAATTCACAGGTATTCAACGAGTAAGAACATATGGATATCAACCTGCTGTCGTTTATAACGTCCTCTCCCCCTTTTACATATCTCATGAAATCCGCCCAGTCTTTTTTTTCGACCCAGCTGGTATCGGTGGCAAATCTCAAGCCATCGTAATTCTCTCTCAGGGCTTGGTTCAGTTTCTCTGCCAGACCACTCATCGCTTTTTTGAGATCAAGTGTCCCGTCTGGAAAATACCATTCGGTATAAGGTATGATTTCTAGCTGCTCTTTTTTCAGGTATTCACTATTGTTGCTCGTGGTTTTCTTAAACACCTCTTCGGCAGATTTCTTATCTAATGTATTTGAAGTAATCCACAGACAGTACTCATTATTATCCAGTCCTGCCCTGAAATAGGGCACAAGAATGTCAATTAGCTCCTCGCTAGTTTTGTAGAAAAGGCAAATGTGAGTGTCCCAGGATATATCATCGATGGCATCGATTCCGGTTTTCCTAAGCAGCTTTTCCATTTTAAATACTACTTTAGATGCTACCAAATTGGTGGTAGCACAAACCCTTAATAACAATAGTACGTAATTTTTGTCAATTCGTCAAGTGTCCATAAATAATCATGTATATGCTTAATGTCTCCTCGTTATTTAATAATTGTAATTTTAAAGGGATTAAACGTTTGGATTTCTTCTAATGTTTCTTCCTCCCCGGTCTCATCAAGAATCGGATTCTCCTCGTCCAGTTCGGTAATGGAGACCTCTGTAAATAATCCCTTATTTTCCAGTTCGGATACATAATCGACAACTGTAAAGACATTATCGGCTTCACCTTCTATGATGATTATCTCTTTATCTATTTCCACCGATGTTAGATATAGCTGCTCCGGGAGCTCCCCGGTAACTGCTTGAAAATTTTCGGTGAAAGCTCCCCGGGGGCTTAAAATATCTCCTTGTACTTCTTGAATTGTATCAAGACGAACGGTCAGTTCCTGAGTAGTGTTCTCCGTTATCTCTGCTTCGGCGGCAATGAGACTGGACAGGTTGAGTTCACGGCTGACTCTCTGTAATCTGGACTCCAGATATAAATTGTTATCACTTAGCTTTTCTTTGATCTGGTAAAGCGGATATAGAAAGATGATAGCAACTGCCAGAAATACTCCCAGGAGAATGATTTTTAAGGGTGTTTGAGGTTTTTTCGGTTTCCTTAATTTGGCTGAAAGGATGTTTATATTCGTATCATGGTAGTGTACGGCTTCTTCTTTATCCGGCTTTTTTTTCGGTAATTTCTTCAGAGCCAGTCCCATGTTTACCGCATACGAAGCCACGGGAATATCGGACGGAAAATCAAGTGCAGGCACGAGAGGTTCGACCGTATATTCGGTCATAGACTGCAGGAGATCCTGCGTAGCGGTATCCCCGGCCAATTCGCCGGTAAGGAGCAGGGGAATATCATCGGGTAGCCGGTTATGCGGATTGCTGCTCTGATAGAAAGTAACGGTCTTGGTGAGTTCATCTGCCAGCCGTCGGATATTATCTTCGAGAGTGGCTCCTTCACCCCGGGGACTGATGGTATGAACGATTGTAAGAAGTCCGTCGGCGATAATGATGATATCGTAACACTCGGGCTCAAGACTGGCGATAATGCCGTTGGCGCGATTAGCGACTCTGGCTAGCGCCAGCGGTTGAATATCCATGACATATGGTTCCACACCCGCGGCTTCCAGTGTCTGGACCAGAGCGTCTATCAGATATCGGGATATACCAAGGACGAAGTAAGTTTGCTCATCCTCCTCACCGGGAAGGGCCTGCCAGGAAAGATACAGGTCCTCCAGGGGCAGGGATATTTCTCTCTTGAAACCCCTCAGGATAGCTTCTTCCAGTATATCCTGCTTCAGCCGCGGGAGGTTTAAAAATCGGTAAGTAAAAGCTAGACCGGAGATACTGACGATGACTTTTTCCCTGGGCACTTTGATTGATTTAAACAGGTCTCTGATTGTTTTTCCCACGATATCCGGTTGTGTAATCAGACCGTCACGGACGAGGCCAGACGCCAGGGTAGCGTTTCCCCATTTATAGACACGCTTTCCTTTTACAGAAAGGACTCTGATACTGTTGTTGCTGATGCTTAAGCTAGTATACATAAGTTTACAGGTTTTCTTCTCCTATTCATCCTTTGGCGCTTGAGCGTAGATAGCTATGTCCAGGTCACCCATTATCCGTGCCGAGCCCTCGGCAAGACTCTCCTGAAAAGATGTATCATCTTCTTTATTAACCGTTAAATATTCGATAATCATTGTTTGTGTTTCTCCGTTTTCTAACAGATTTAGAAAATCGGAGAATTGTGCCGATGTACCCGAAACGGTCAGATTTAGCCGGAACACAGAAACATCATAGTCATTAAAGGTCTCGATATCCCAGGATCTCGTTGCCAGCGGTATAGCTTTTATCCCGATGTCTTCTGCGGTTTTCAGGATGGTATTGATTATCGCGGTGGTATTGGGTTCAGCGGGGAAGGTGCTTGATGCTGCATCCAGTTCAGCCTGAACCTCCTCCAGCCGCTGCTGCAGGTCGGGGTAAGATGGTGGTATCTCCGCCAGCGACAGCATGGTCTCGGTAATATCTGCCGATAACGCGTTATTCTGCCGTCTCTCCTTCAAGTAACCCGTTCCGAGCCAGTAATAAGCTACGAGAAGGGCGGCGATAACTAATATCAATACTATTTTTCTTGACTTCACGGCAGTATCTCTCTCCCGGCGAAATTCATTTGGATAATGGATGACCGGTATATATCAATCATTATTCCTCTCATAGCTTATTCTACCTGCCACAGGACGATGGAAGCCGTCTCGTTGTCGGTATTCACGTAGGCGGAAATCGTTCTGGAACCGGTGGTGGCTACAATCTCGTAGGCAGCCGAAGTCCCTTCGCTTAGATTTATCTCGATGGTCTTTACAAAGCCGTCGGTTCCCGGACCGCAATAAGCTATGGCAAATATACCGCCGAAAATGTGGATAATATCAGGAACAATACCATTACTGGTATCATATTCCAGGGTGTCAATCACGCCGCTGGTAATATTCCCGCTGTTGGCTATCTCTACGGTGATAACGAAGCCGTCATTCCCGTTGCCCCGGTAAGCAATCGCGTAGATATCCCCGGTAACATGAATAATTACCGGCTCTCTTCCGTTACTTCCATCGAATTCCAGCATATCGATAACACTATTGGAGATATCGCCGTTGGAGGCTATCTGTACCGTTTTCAGGAAGCCGCCATTTCCATTACCCTCGTAGGCGATGGCATAGACATCACCTGAGACGTTTATAATATTCGGGTAATAGCAGTTATTGGTACCAAACACCAGGCTGTCGATGATTTTGTTGGTTATCTTGCCTTTTTCGTTTATTTCTACGGTGGTGATAAATCCATCACCACCGCTACCCCGGTAGGCAATAGCGTAGATATCACCGGAAATATGAAAAATATCAGGATAATAACCGTCGGAGGTATCGTATTCCAGGCTGTCCGTGGTTTTCTTAGCAATATCACCCTTGGATGTTATTTCCACGGTAATTACATAGCCATCGGCGTTGTTACCGCGGTAGGCAATGGCATACATATCACCGGAGATATGAATCATATCTGGCTCTCTCCCATTTTGTGTGTCGAATTCCAGCGTATCTATGGCACTATTACCTATATTGCCATCGGGGGCTATGGCCACTGTCTTTATAAAGCCGTCATTACCGGGACCCTGGTAAGCGACGGCAAAAATTCCGTCTGATATCCGGATGATATCCGGAAAATAGCAGTTATCGGTGTCGAATTCCAGGCTGTCCAGCACTTTGTTTGTTATGTCACCGTCAATAGCTATCTCTACCGTCTTTAAAAATCCGTCATTCCCGTTGCCGCGGTAGGCGATTGCGTAGGTATTACCGGATACATTGATAATATCCGGCGTCTGGCCGTATACGGTATCGAATTCGAGACTATCCAGTACCTCGTCTGCAATTTCGCCGATGGTACCGCCGTCACCGGTAACGTTGGCGGTAACCGTAATCGTTGTTGTCAGGTTGTTCACCATCTCGCTGAGCTTGTAGGTGATTTCGTCACCGGTTTCGGGTATCTTTTCCGCGAGGTCGCTCCAGATTAAGCCCCAGATAGCATGTTCCACACCGGCATCACAGCTGCCCTGGTGCAGGATGGTTTCGCCATAAACACGGGAGCCGATAAGGCTGCTGCCCGCGTGACCGAGAAACGGCGTTATTATCAGAGTACCGAAAGCCAGAGCCATCATGGCGAGGGGTAAAGCCTGTCCCTTTTCATTTTTCATCATGTACCCTCTGCACTCGGTCTCAGATACACCTTGTAGATTCCGTTTTCGCTGATGTTGTCCCGTCCTTCCGGGGAAGAGGTCAGCGACATGGTGATAACGCGACCGCTAACGGTAAATGTAACTTCGGATATATTTTTTGCTAAAACCATCTGACTGCCGCTCACGGTTCGTTCTAGTTTGGTATCGGTCATATCGTAAGTAACCGTCGAATTATCCGTCAGGGTCAGCACCAGACTGCCTCCACCCGTTGCCGACTTCGCCTTCTGGCCATCAAGTTCAAACCAGTACGCCGCGTTCTGTAGCTCGTGCGTAGCTATGAGCTTATCATTGCCGTACTCGGTAATGCTGAGCATCTGGTAGATGCTTGTTCCCAGAAAGCTGACAATAAGTCCGGTAATAGCTGTTGCCATTACCAGGTCTACCATGGTGAAACCACGTTCGCTCTTCATTATCTATTTACCTTATAATCGGAAACGGTCAATAGAATTTGGCTGTCTCTGGAGACGGTAACCGTTATCTTCTGTATGTTGGCGTCGGTACCCGATACGGCGCTGACGGCTACCGCCAGAGTGTAATTCTCCGGTACGGCTATAGTCGGATAACTTCCGGCACCCGGAATGTAGGTATAGCTTTTGGTATATTCCAGCTGAGAACGTGCCAGGCTCTGTATTACCGTCTCCTCATCCTGGGCTCCTACGGCAATCGACCCCGCCGAAAGGGCGGCGATAAAAGTAACTACAGCGGTCCCGAGAATAGCTACTGCCACCAGCGTTTCCGC